>ERZ808278.131-NODE-131-length-61158-cov-43.610576_pt1 | contig 61158 bp, 71 predicted proteins | sample MGYA00521239_ERZ808278 | MGnify/ENA primary metagenome ERZ808278 (study PRJEB31516, sample SAMN03275600) | gut metagenome | biome: mammalia-associated habitat; material: feces | host: Papio cynocephalus | place: Kenya | collected 2012-07-17 ... | reverse complement strand
GTATGGTACGTAGCCCCATCCGCACCTGGTAGCCCTTCTAGACCCCCTCCCCCCCTCCCTCCCTCCCTGGTAAAAGAGATTCCTTATTGAAAATAAGAATCATTACTATATAAATTTATCTTGATATTTATATATCTTTACATAAACATACGAATCTATAGGGATATATAGACATTTATATAACTAAATATGCGTTTTGTATGCAAGAATCATGCCAAAAAAGGCCATTTTAGGGTAAAAAATGCAAAAATTACCCCAAAATACTCCCTGTCAAATCAGCCAGCTTTTTTAGTATTAAATAAATCTTTTACACTTTCTTCAAATATTTCAACTATTTACAAAAATTTTCAGCTTTTTTCAAAAAAACTTTCAAAAATAAACCCAATGATTTCAGGTACTTACAGTTCCAAACGCTGTAACTATTTGATTTCATTGGATTTTTTATTTGTTGACAAAAGGCTGGGGTTTTGAGAGTCTGCAATTGTCACGAGGGGCAAGACCCCCTACAGGGAGAAAAATATCCCTGAGAGGTTGAAAAACCTCTTGACAAAAGTCCTTAGATTTGAGAGAAAGGACTTACCGGAAAGGGAAAGACCCAAACCGGCTTGACAATCGAAAAGGGGATAAGGCAAGTCAAGCATGCCCTGATTGAGCATGACCGCAAACGGTGTCATCCTCTGTATTATATCTCACTCGCCTACATGAGAGGTTAGAGGGGTGCATATAAGATGACATGCAGTGGGTAAGTTAAAAATCACAGGGACGCAAAAAAAGTGCTTGACAAAGTCGAAACTCTTTGAGATAGTCAACTCAACGACAGGGAAAAGTCGTAAAAACCAGTCCCGCACAGTGTGGCAGGCGCAGGGGACTATAAAGGACTGCGGAACACTGCCCCATCTGATATATGCTGTCAGATGGTTCCGGGGAAATCTGTCCCGACGTTACGGCGAGCGGACAAGGCAGAATCCTGCGGAGTATAGCCGGTCGGTGTAACAGCACCGGCCACGGAAGTCCAATTCTTCCGTCTGCCTGAAATGGCAGGGTTTTAGGATAAGACTCTGTAATAGCCTTATGTGACAAGTGTCTCTTTTGTCGGAAGCTGCGTAGGGTATCACACCTGATAAGCCGCCACATTGAGATAATCCAAGGGGATAGCATAGGGGGAAACATAGTACGACGCCGCAGCAGTATTCTTGCCGATATCGTATCGCCTAACGCCAAACTTGCGGAATGCCAACGCAATAACAGGGCAAAGGCTAACAGCGTAAAGGGCAAGGAGTATTTAGGAGCAGTAGGGGAAACTGTGGATAAAGCCTAGTACGCAAGGAACAGCCCACAGAAAGCCCTGAATAACCCGAATGACTATACAGAGAGTGTGGACGATGGTAAGGGAAACCGCCATATAAGCACATCTGTTAGAGATAGATAAAGATATAACCTTTTGACAAGCCGGGTTGAGCTTTTACTCAAGCTGGCTTGAACTAAAGATTATAAATCTAAAGGAGATGTAACATGATTACTGCCTCTACAGTTTGGGACGGTCAGCGTTTCTGCATTACTACTACTGGACGGGAGTTTTTTGTAGATGGCAATTTAGACAGCGTCAAGCGTCGGGCAGAAACATTGTCTAACGGATATCCTGTGGCCCTCTTCATCTGGCAAGGGGGCTCGAGGGAGTATAACGGAAGAGTAACACCTTTTTGGGATTTGCTGGAGGGGAAGCTCAATGCCTCCACTCCTTGGCAGAGGTTCGACTAATGAGGGGCGCTGTGGCGAGAAATGCGCCTACCCCATTGGGGTCAACGTGGAGAAGTCACCCCGAGGAAAGCGCATATTACAAACGCAACTCCGGGGAGATTTTGTCTATAAAAGCCGATAAGGCTACTAGGCAGGCAAGGGCAAGAGTGGAAGAGGCTAAAGCCCGAACCTCAAAAGAACAACGTCAAGCACGCTGGAAGGCTTTAGGATGGATAAACTAATTATCCTCTGGGAAGTTGCTTGTAAAAGTAACTTCTTTTGGTTTCTTGGGATTCTTATTTTTCTGATACTTTTTACACGGGAGTTAGACCATGGAAAACATCTTTAGTATCGTAATCTCTGGCTGGGGCATTGAGGATTCTCGCACTATCTTTGCCGACATGTGTGCGGCAGAGTTGATGTTAAAGGCGCATAAGCTCCTTTCGGAGCTTTCGGAAGACGACCGGGCAAATGCCACGGCGTCGATTGAAGAGCTCGTTCCAGACGAGCAGGGGCAGAGGCGGATGCGATGGAAGACCGTCATCTTCATCCCTTCTGATGGAGATGCGGTACGTTTCTAGCCTCATAGAAGCAAGGGAATCTGCCTTGCTTCCATTGGGATTAGAAATATTTATTTTGGAGGTATCTTATGACTATGACAATCGTAAAGCGTGACGGGTTTCTTTCTTCTTGTTATGCTCCTTTCAAGAGCAAGGCAGAGAGTGACAAGCTTATCACACAGCTTGCAGCATCGGCTATTGCCTACGCTTGTGAAGACATGGAAAAGCGCAAGGCTGGGTCTGCTACAGAAGCTAATATGCTTCTGCTTGCAGCGGCATCTTATGGCAAAAACGACCTGATGCTATTGCGGGAGTATCTCCTGCACTTTGGGCCGTTTGTTGAGTTGAAAGGGAGCAAAGAACTCGACCTTGGAACAGGTCGTCCTGAAATCCTTTCTCGCCCTCTGAAGTTCTCTGCAAAGATTTATGAAGAGCGATTTAGCAAGATGACATCACAGCAGGCGGCTGAAGCTGCTTATGCCACTTGCTTTACTGAGTATCGCAAGGTCAAGAACGCCGCAGTAAGGGCTGAGCGAGACGCATCCAAGACCAAAGAAGAGAAGAAAGCCGCTCTCGTCAAGCGAATTGAGCGAGCTAAGAAGGAGGCAGAAGAGGCAGGAATTGAACTGCCAAAAGAGACAGTGTCAATCCACACAGCATCAGCACAGCTCCGCACTTTTGACGATTTTGTATCAGCAGTAAAAGAGTTGGCTGGCGAAACTTCTCTTAGCAAAGAACAACATGAGATTGTGGCAGTCTGCTTGGATATAATCACAGGCTATTCTGCTAAGAAAGTTGCTTAGTTCAATGATAATAGAACCCGTCAGACTGAAATAGTTTGGCGGGTTTTGTTTATCTTTGAACTTATAACCAAAGGGATTTATCCCTGAAAGGGCAGATGCTTATGTATCTAATACTCGAACGTTGCTACCCACATATTGGAAAATATTTTCCGTTGAGGAAATGTAGTACATCTTTGCTTGGCACGAAAGCCATAGCCACAAAGATGTTGCATTCATTCCATGCATCACGGATTTATCCATTACTCTACGTGGTTGAGTTTCCAGATATTCCAGATGATGGAGTAACATTACACCATCTAATGTCTACAAGTGTCTGGGTAAAGAATAATACACGCTGGTATATGGAGCCTGTCCTTAGGTTCGTCTGGTGGCCAGAAGCAAACACAATTGAGAGGGCATGAGATATGACAAGACGCACACCCTTTTGCACTGGCGACCCTGAATGGTGGGTTTCATTCATGCTGTACGTCAATAGGCTGTCCTGCTGTACTGAGTATTGCAGAGGCGGAATGTTTATTAGAATACAGCGTGATGCCGCAGGCAATCTTATCGCTGTCAACTTGCCTACTAATGCACCTTTACCGCACGGCATTACTGTTTACCGTAGACGTGTCACTTCCCGTATTGAAGCTCTTAGATATGTAATTGACAGACCGTGGCTTCTAAACCAAAGGGGTTCTTATGAAAAGAAAGTGTAAAGGTTTAGTCACATCTGAAAGTAAGATGTTGTACACACTTAAGAAAGGGGAACTTGTTCCTCTTGGACGCGTGCATGAATCAGTATCAATTACGTGGCCAGAGAAGTGCATTTATGACATATTTGATGGAGAGATAACAATATGGGACAGTATAGGACGAGAAATCTTGAGGACAAAACTATACTCCGAGAACGAGATAGATACATTATCGGGGCTTTCTGTGTAATCGGGCAAGTGCTTGTTCTTATTTTTGTTTTATTCTGTTTCTACATGGAAGACAAACAAAACTTCAATTCAACTATTGACATATCGGAGTTGATAAAAGAATGAAGAAATTGTGCTGGACTGTACTTGCATTAGCTATGCTTTGCGTATCTGGGTGCTCAAAGGATTGGACAACAGAAGATACACTGCACTGCATACATCACGTTATCATTGTTGATATTGCTAGTGCTATTGCTGACTATTAGGTAAGAGGATATGAGGTGGAAGTTACGACGACGTTAGCCGCGCTTGCTTTTGTGGTGAATCTGTTTGTTCAGACACCAGTTCTAGCACACAATAACCCAGGTAATTTAGTCAAGTCTAATTCCCATTGGGTGGGAGAAGTGCATAAGCAAGGGCGGTTTACCGCATTCAAGTCAAGTCATTATGGATTACGTGCTTTGTGTATTGTGTTATTGAGATATGAACAGCGACATAAGATACGAACGGTTGAACAATTAGTAAACAGGTTCGCCCCAAAGCACGAGAATAATCATAGAAAATATGTAAACTTTTTATGTAAGAAATTGGGTGTAACTAAAAGACAAAAGATTTCAATCTCTAAAGTTATGCCTATTCTTGTACCGGCAATCATTCAGTATGAGCATAGTCGAATGCCATACAATAAGGCACAGATACAACTAGCTATACTGGATGCAAAACATTACACCTCTAAACACAAGTAGGAGTTTGACTTATGCTGGGCAGTGCTTGCTTCGAGAAGACAAGGAAACCCGCACGGATTTATTCTGACAATGAAATGGTACGACGTGAACGTAACATGGAAGCGAAGCGTCGTGGTAAAGCGGAGAGTAAACTCCGCAGGGAGGTACAACGATGGGAGACTTGGACGAGTACAGAGATATTCTAGCACTCTGTGCTGACATGTCTCTCACTACAGAAGAGGTTAGGTACTTTGGCTTAGTGGATTCTTATCCTGCAATCAGTCAGGCAGAAGAACACTACGCTAATACAATAATGGATATGGTATCTGTACAGAACACATTCAACAAAGGAGGTTACAATGTCTGCTTCTAACATCACCACCACCATCATCAACGAAAATGCTAACGCCCTGGCTCATGCTCTGACTGCTACTGTAGGTCGTAAGCTCCTGCGTGTATTGCTTGGAGACCAGTACAGCACTGTAGAGGGGGCATCTCTTGCAGCTAGTGTGTCTGTGATTGCAGACCATGCAGATAACATGACGATGCATGGGCAGTATCTCCGGCTGATTTCTAAGTCTCTTTGTGTTGGCATCACGAATGACCTTATTGACAGAGGTGCAAAGGTTATTACACCTAACGGTGATATTCAGGATGCTGGCACAAATAAGGAAGCCATGAATGAAATTGAATCTGCGTTCAATAATCTCAAGGCTGACTTTGAAACTGTGACGGTAGATAGGTTTAGTACACAACAGGAACGTGCAATCGTAGGTACAGTAGCAGAAGAAAAGGCTACACCTGAACAGGCTAAGGTTATCAAGCAGGGTGATGGAGAAAAGAATCCTGTTCATGTTCCAGCAGGACATGAAATTTGTGAGATGTGCCACATGCCGGGTAAGAAAACCAAAGGTATTACTCTCAAGCTGAAGAATCCTGAACTGATGCCTGAAGAAGTAAAGAAACTTGATGGTAAATTCCTCTGCGCTAAGTGCCTTGGTAAAGTGAACAGCATTATTGCTGAGACTATCAAGAAAGAAGAAGCACGTCAGGCGGAAGAGCGTGCTAAGATAGCCGAAGAAGAAGCACGTAAGGAACAGGAAAAGAAAGACATGGAATCTCTTGTTGCTCTGCGTAATCAGGAAGCAGACATCACTGCTAAGATTGAGAGCATTGAGAAGGCACAGTCTATGCTTACTGATGACCTGAAAGGTTCGCTCGATGGTCGACTGAATGACCTGCGTACTTCTCTTGGTGGTGTTCGTACTCTGATTACCAATCTTGAAAACAAAATGACCGGTACGATTGCTCTTCCAGCTCCGAAAGAGCTTCACACTGTAGTTAAACCTGTAGTACAGGCAGAAGTACGTATGACTAGAGCACAGCGCAGGACTGCTGCTAAGCTTGCCAAACGTAATGCTAAGTAACTTAAACCTAACAACAGATAACATCTAACATACAGGAGGAATATTATGAACTTTCTGACCAACATCCGCGAATCTATCTCCAAGTCTGCTATTGCTACCGAAAACCTTCAGGCTATGAAGAATGAAGTCCTTCGTAAATGTGGTATCAAAGTATGTGAACTGATGACTACTAACATCTGCTCCTTCATGCCTGATAGTTGGAGACTTAAAATTATTATGAGCACCACCACGGGACGCCAGGTTGCTACTGTTCTTCTCAGTCAGCTTATCGGCACTAGCCTGTACGCATTCCGTGAAGGTCTGTCCCCTGCCAATCAGAAGTACCTTGACATGATGCGTCAGTCTGCTTGGATGGCAAGTGCATCAGCCATGCTGGACATCACGAATATAGATAGGCTGTTTGATATGTTGGTTCCTAAAGAAATGAAGAAGTTCCTTGATGATTCTATGTCCCAGATAAATACTATTGAAAAGAGATTGGAAACTGAAACTCCGGCTGATAATAAATAACACTCACTAAATCCGAGAGGCTATCAGAGATGGTAGCCTCGACTGGTTCAGTGAGTATCAATCTGTTACTTAAATAAGACAAGGAATTATCGTTCCGCCCAGAGGTGCTAGTGCATAGCCGTTGTAGATTCATCAACAATGACTACTGAAAGTAGCACTATAAATTGGCAAGGTAGTCTAGCCAAAGTAACACGCAAGATTGGTATGAATTGAATAGGCAGAAGTAGTATGAAGACTGCGTAGTCCTATGCTACAAAGCGAGAACAACGTAAGAAGATGAGCTTGAACTGCGGTTCTCCTGTACTTCAGATGAGCATGAGCAAGTAAGTCGTGCATGATGTCGGTACGTTTTGCTAAGACGCTCACGTTGAATGTTCTTTTGTGCAGTATAAATATTACTTTACTTCCCTTTTATGTAACACCTGTCAACACAACGGAGGTAAGATGAATACCAGTTCACTCTTGATAATCGCTCTATCAGGTACGTCCGTTGGTCTAACACTTTATGTTAGGGCTAGAGTGCTAGAGTATCTTCGACTAAGAAGATGGTTGAATGACAGTACAATACAAGTGCTGGGTAGTATACTTGAAGACAAAGACTTCAAAGAAGAATCACTAAGGGAAGTGTGGTTCGCTATCCACAAGCTTGCTGCTACTAAACTACAGAGGCGCATAGTTCTTTATGCTTTTGAGACTTCACACGTCTCTTACCTTTTACCAGTAGTCAGGTTTTACCTGTCTCACTGTACACTGAGGCGACCTAACATACTCCAGGTCTTCACATCAACAATTTAATTGTCATAGGCTTGGGGAGCTTCGGCTCCCCTCTTCAATAGGTGCAGGACATAGGGTCTTGTATCTTAGAAGAATGTAAACATATAACAAAAGGAGAATAGTTATGATTAAGTTTCAGCTTCCCACCATCGACAAGGAAACCATCACTGCTACCGGTAAGAACATTATTAAGACTGTTCGTGATGAGCGTGGTCTTGTTGTTGCACTGGGTGCTCTTGCTCTTGCTGGTATTAGCTACATCTCTACCAAGAAACTTGCTAAGATTATTAACAAGGACTAAGTAGGATGGAGAAGAGCGACCTTACTCTGTATGGTGTAGGTGCTACGCTTCTTGTCACTGGACTTGCTGCTCTGGATTCATTCCTTACGAACAGAAAACTTAAGAAGACAGCTAAGTCTGTAACTTCTGCCGCTGAGTTGATGCATCTTGCACTCACTCAGTGTATGGTTAAAGTACGTAGAGATGGAAGAGACATCCACGCAATCAGCATGGTAACTCCAAGTCTAGCAATCAGGAAGTAAAAATGAAATGAGGCACGTTTTTATCTTGACCTGATACTTGGGTCAGGATTTTAAAAAACGTGCCTTAGAATGGCTCCTAGGGGCCTTAAAACGTGTGTTAATAATACGAAAGGAGGTACTACAATGAATGTATTTATTAAGGAACTGGTTCGTAATACTCTGGTGTGTGCTTGTGCTGGTGTTCTTCTTTGTGGGACTAGTAAATTGGTTGACAAAGTAAAAGAATATCGTGCTAAGAAAGACAGTGCTCCGGTGAAGAAATGAATCTGTTCTCTGGTGTAGTTGTAACTGTTCTTGCGTTAACTCTTCTTGGAATCTTTAGAAATAATAACAACATCTAACTCATAGGAGGTACTTATTATGGCCGACGAAATGAATCAGCAGCAGAATCAGCAGAAGCAGAAGGGTGGTAATCAGCAGGGTGCTAAGGCTGGCATCACTCTTGGAACTAGTGTATCTGCTGTAGGTAATAGCAATCTTGGTGAGACTATCCGTGGTGCTCTGGCTGACAGCTTTGGCTATATGATGGGAGCTATCAGCACTGGTGTTGCTGCTCATTTTATGAACCGTGTTATCACTCGCTTCAAACCTACAGCGAATACTCCTGAAGTATTCCCTGCTAAGAGTGAAGGTCCTACTGCTCGTGAATTGATGGGGCAGATGCACAATCTTGCTCGCACCAATCCCGATGAAGCACAGCGTATTCTTGCTTCAGTTGGGTCTCGTTTCCAGCAGTCCCCTATTGCTGTTGAGAAACCCGTAGAACCCGCGTCTGTTCCTACTCCTGAAGTAAAGAAACCAGAACCTAAACAGGAGGTGAAGGCTGCTCCTGCTGCTAAGACCACACGGTCTACTGCTGCTAAGAGCTAAGTAAGGTAAAAGGATGGAGGGATTACTTACTCATAACCCAAAAATAAACAACTGAATTAAGAACAAAGCCAGGAAATTGTTCTTTAACTGAGTAAGAATCCTTCCATCTCACGATGCAAGGAGGGCTTCATGGTGTGCCTAACGGACTGGCCTCCGGCGTACTACTCTGCTTAGTCTAACCAACTAGGTCTCCGGTTATCTCCCCTGGAATAATAAGACAGTACGTTTCCTTGCATCCTGAGACAGATACCTTTTATTTTACTTTCATCTAATTACAATAGGAGGATTTTATTATGGCTATCCGTGGTTCTTTTCTTACTTCCGGTGGTAACATCTACATGTTGGTTCGGTGTGAGACTGCTCCCTCTCGTGATGCAAACGGTGTGGCTATCGATGCTGAAGTTGATGGCCGCTATAACCTTGTCAATATTTCTACTGGTAAAACTCGTGTGTCTACTCCTGAGCGTTTGTTCCTTTGGACTTCACGGGTAGATGAAGTTCCGATTGATAAACTTAAGGAGCACTTCCGACTGCCTGACCTGCGAGATACAGGTATTACAGCATCGGATGTGAATTTTGTTCAGGTAGTATCAGAGGCTCTAGCTTCTCGACAAGCACGAACAGTAGCAACAGAACCTACAATGTCAGCAGATGAAATCCTACGAGCAGCACTAATGAAACTGTTCAACTAAAAGATAAACTGGTGTAATAAACGGGAGCTTCGGCTCCCTTTTCTTTTACCTGAAAGGAGGTAAGCATGTTCAAACTGGATTTAAAAGTTCAGTGCCCTGAATTACTGCACCAAATACCTGGCTTCCCTAATGATGGAACAGGTACTGCATTACCGAGTATCATTAATGAAGCTAGGACTAATCAAAAAGATTTGAGGCAGATGTTTGGTTTCTCTATCGACGATGATGCAACTATTGAAGAAGAGATTACAGAGTTAGATACAGATAAGTTTAAGTGGTCAACAAAAATAATTCTTTCATTGTTATCAGAGGAACAAGAAGAAGAAGTACGAAAGAATATGAAAGAACTACAAAATAATGCTCTTGCTTCTGGTATGAAAATATCAAAAGCAATAGCTAAACGAGTAGTAACTAATGAACATATTCCTCGATTGCTTCAGTGTTTAACTAGTCTTGATTCAAATGAAAGAGACTACCTAATGGAGAATATACGAGATGAGTTAGAGAAGTATACTGAAGATGACATCTTCATGCTATGTAGTAATCCTATGGTATTTGTACAAAACTTCTTTAGTGAAGTTGCTAATACGAAGAATAGATACATAGGATTTACCCTTGAACCTTTAATGTTCGTACGCGGGTGTAACAGTGAAAGCTTTACATCTTGTTACAAGATAGATAGATGGTACAACAGTAATGCCCCTTTTACATTAGCTAGGTCGGGGCTTGCTGGTATGATGTACATACGAAACAACAAAGAAATTCTTGGCAGATGTTGGGTTGTTATAGCACCAGACTTTAAGTCTGTTTGTATATTAAAACCCTACGGTTTTCTTGATGTAGATACACAGGAAAGATTAATTCAATGGGTATGCGCCGGGCTTAATTCAACTATAGTATGGAAGAAAGCCAGAGTTAATACAGAACTTGATGCTTCTTTTAATCGTACAGGGGTGTACGATGACCCTATAAAATTTGCTGTAACATGCGATGCATACAATGTTAACTACGGAATACAAGTACCAAAGGGTAAGTGTATCTTGTGTGGTTCTGTTCTTACTATGAACTCAAGTACCTGCATTTGTGATACCTGCCAAAATGAAAGATTTTCTAATTGTGTGTGCTGTGGTAACAGAATGCTTAAAGACATGAAGCATAAGGTTCAAGTATGTGAACAATGCTTAAAACAAAATGTAATATGCCCAGATTGTGGACGGGTGCATAGTAGAGATAAGGAGTGTGTATGTAAATTTAACAGTGATGTGTGTATGTTCTGTGGTGATAAGAAAGTATTAACAATCAACGGTGTATCATTGTGTAATGATTGTGCTACATCAATGTGTAAGACACAGTGTGATATATGTGGGTCTCATGGAGTTATGTATCCAATGAAGAAGCTGGCATTATGTCAGCGTTGTTTTACAATAGCGCAACGTCCATCTATAATAGACAATCAAGCTGACGAATTGAAGAGGAGAATTAAAACACTAGTAGAAGGAGAACAGCATGATTGAAGAACTGAAGCACATATTGGAAATGTCTGACATAGACTGTCAGATGTTTGTTACAAAAGTTCTACGTGAATCTGGATACGAAGTTAACATAGGACACAGGCAAGACAAGATAGATGCAGATTATATCTTTGCCTATCCACCTAGCAAGGAAGTCATACCTGTGTTGCTTATGTCTCATTGGGATACAGTCCGGCAGAAGCAGGGGAAGTTTGCTGATGAACCTGTACTTCTGTTTGAACAGCATGGTAAACTAGAGAATCAAAGAGGTATTCTTGGTGCTGATGATAGAGCAGGTATTGCTATGATACTTGAAGCTGTTAAGCAGTTCGAGAATAAACCCATGCTTCTATTTACTAACTATGAAGAATCAGGATGTGAAGGGATGAGACAATTCCTTCGAGATAACTTACTTGAACCATTTAAAGACAGCATCAATCTTGCTGTGTCTGTTGATAGACGTGGTCATAATCAGTATGTTCAATACTACAAGAACACTGATGTAGGACTAGAAGAGTTTATGATACGTCTTGGATACGAACAAGCTACAGGTTCTTGGACAGACGGAGAACAATTAGCTCGTAGGTATAACCTGGCTCATGTGAATGTAAGTTATGGTGGGTATCTTCCACACACTGCGGATGAGTTTATTCTATACGATTCATATATCTCTGGAGTGGAAAGACTTGCCAATCTTATTGAAGGATGTGACAGAAAGTTTTTTCGTAGCGAAGAGAAACCTACGAGCAAGAAGTTCGTTGTCACCCCTGCTTCTCATGAAGGGCAGGGCACCGCTGCCTATAATGTTCTGCCTCAGAACGCTGTTGTAATGACGGGAGACGAACTTGTTACTATTAAACTTACTGATTGCCCCTGCGAAGTATGCGGGAGATTAGATAATTCAGTACAGTTTAATACACTAGGGCGTGTGTTCTTGTGTAGTAAATGTATCAATCGTATCATGCAGAAGTACAAGGTGATGTCGCCAGAGGCTGTCCGTGCTGGTATCAAAGATATTGAACAGGAGAAAAGGACAACTCGAGAAGCGAATGTACTGCTTAAACCTACAGCACATATAAAGAAAGAGTATCCAACTTGTCCTTCATGTGGTAGAAGAGACCATGTATCTTGGTCAAAGAAACTTGCTGGGTTTGTGTGCACAGAATGTAACTATGCGCACAGCACTAACAAGGAAGATTTCGAGTTCAATGGTAGATTCTGGGTACGTAATAGTGACCAAGGATTGATTAAGATGTTCAGCAAAGGAGATTCTATAGTAGAAGTCAACGAGGATAACACAAAGATACTACGTATATGTAGCCCTGGTCAGCACGAATGGCTCAGGAAATGCGTTGTGTGTGGGACAATAGCTCCAATCCACACCAACACAGGATTCCCCTTGTGTCGTGATTGTGCACTCAAGGTTGGAGACTTGATTGACGAATGGGAAGATACAGGAAACAGCTCTGTTGTGGAGGTTGGTAGCGAAGACATACCTTTTTAGTTATTAGGAGGTTTACTTTATCATGAATGACCCTTATAAGTTTATCAGTGGGAAGTACATTCAACTTCCTGTTATTACTCCGGAGTATCGTAAGCAGTGTAAGGATTTAATTAGCAAGCGTAGTGAAGAGAGTAATTGCATCTCTTCGCTTTTAGATATGGTTGATTCATGTGAAGCTGTGATGCGTAACATGTATCGGTCTCTTCAGTTGTATAGGAATAATATGCCGGTCCTGTTAAGGAAACTTAATGAAGTCAAGGGAGGTATCAAATGAAACAGGTTCTTAATTCTATTCTTAAGTGGTTGTTTGAAGCTGGTGTGAAGTTCGTAACAAAACTTCTTCGTGTATATGCGAAAGTAGATGGAGTACCTGACTCCGAGTTGCCGACTGAAGGTCAGATAAAGAAAGAGATTGGGTACACTGCACTTAAGACAGTAACGAAGCTAGGTGTAGCATATGCTCGGGATAAACTAAAAGCAAAGTTTACTGCTCCAGTATCTTGGGCACGGCAGATGTTTAATAGGAAGGATATTAGTTCCTCACTGGTGTTGAACATGTGAGGCTAGCATGTTTAATACACTTGCGAAAGTATGGGTAGGTCTTGGTGCTATTGGATTAGCATACCTACTTGCAACTGATAAGAGAACTGAAAAGATTCTCAATAAAGTTATATCAACGTATAACACTGGGAGGATGTGGAGAGCATTCTTTTAGATAGGAGGTGAGTGTATGAGTAACGACACCAAGAAGTCACTGGAGTCATACCTTGATACAACAATGTATGTAGGACAGCGTGAGCGATACGATTACTGTCCCTTCTGTGGTGAGAAGATACGAGGTAAAGGTTTCGTAGTTACTCGTACTAAGAATGGATTCTTTCTCTGGTGTTTCAAGTGTCACACACATCGGCACATAACAAGAGATGGTATCTCACTTTCTGGTGTTAAACGTTATATGAAAGCAAGAGAGAAAGCTCACACTGTTGCTGATGTATCTATCGAACACAATGTAGTAACCCTACCCCGTGACTTTACTACTGTAATCCCTGCTGCTGGTATGGTATGGTTGAGAAAAGGTGGTGTCACTGATGATGAAATTAAGCAATATAGATTTGGTTATAGTCCAGAGCTAGACCGAGTCATCCTTCCTGTATGGGGAGAAGAGGGTTTACTATATTGGCAAGGGCGAGCCTTGGTGTCCGATGGAACTAAACCTAAGTACATTAATGTGCGAACAAAACGTAAGCACATATTCTTTGTGGCCGGTACGAATAACACAGTGACAGTTCTTGTCGAAGACATTCTAAGTGCATTAGCAGTAGCACGTGCTGGGTATACTGGTGTTGCATTGTTGGGTTCTTACGTCGGAGCTGATGTTCAGGAAGTTATAAGGTCTCACAAAGTTCGGGTGTGGTTAGACCCCGATAAGCGCAAGGAATGTATTAAGTTTGCTAAGATGCTTAATGCATATTCACTTGACGCTTCTCCTATCGTATATACAAATAAAGACCCAAAGGAATATACGGTAGAAGAAATACAGCACATCATTACACGCAAGTAACTATTAAACAATTGGAGGTATTATTATGTCTCGTCTTCCTTCTACCTTGCCTACTATTAGCATTGAAACTATAAAGGCTAGTCGCATTAATTGGGATAATATTAGTAGAGATATGTATACTAATACGGACCTTGCTAAATCTGAAATTATTTCCTCTCCTATACTTGTAGCAGTAGATGTAGCACAAGGAGCAATCCATGGTAATGATACAAGTGTTACGATAACAACTATCTGTAAGGCAGTAGAAGATATTCGAACTAAGGTACGAACGTGGGTAGATAGTCTTACTCAACCTGTTCTAGTGGCTGCTTAACGATGATTAGTTTAATTAATTTTAAACCCCCTTAAAATTAGGGGTTGACTTTAGTTAACTAATACTTATATACTTAAGTATACTAATAGTACTTAAGTATAAAGTATTAATAGATACTTAAGTATATTATTTAAATAAATAACTTAAGTATTTATTATAATAATAACTTAAAGAGTAACTAATGGATAATAATTATAATGTAGAAGAAATATCTTTAATAGTATTCTTATTAACTAAAGTAAACTTTGATAAGTATTACTCTTATTTAACTAAGTTAAACTTAGAGCAAGAAACAAAGTCTTTACTTAAGTGTATTAATGAATACTTTAAAGAGAATCCTTCGATTGAAGCTGTATCTGTTCCGGAGTTTATGACTTACTTCTGTGTCAAACATCCTGTTCTTAAGAAGAGAACTTCATACTCTTACTTCTTAAGTAAACTTGGAGAGATACAGATTAATTCTAAAGTCCTTGAAGAAAACCTTAATCACTTTATGGAAAAGTATTTTGCATCGGAAATGTTACTTAAGTTAACCGATGTACTTGATGGTGTTGAGTATGATGTACTCGATGAAGTTCAGGATATGATTACTGAGTACAAAGAGAATAAGGTACGTCTTGATAAGGACGACTCAAGTCTGTTTGTAGACTCGAGCTTAGCTTCTTTATTGGCAGAGGAATCACATCGTCCTGGATTAAAATGGAGACTTAGTTGTCTTAATGAAGACATCGGAGAACTTCGTGGGTGTAGTCTTGGACATGTGTACGCTAGACCTGATACAGGTAAAACTTCTTTTCTTGTTAGTGAGATAACAAACTTTGCATCCCAAATTGAACACGATGAATACATCGTGTGGTTTAATAATGAAGAGAAAGGAAGTAAAGTTCAACTTCGTCTTTATCAATCTGTGTTACAAGCATCTAAAGCACAGATAGAAACCTTTGCTGATAAAGCAGAAGAAATGTTTGAACAGCAAGGTGGAAAGAAGATAAGGATATATGATAACAGTGCTGTTAGATTAGAAGACATAGACCAGATATTATCTTCGTTTAAAGTTAGACTTGTGGTCATTGACCAAGGGGACAAGGTTAAATTTAATGGAGATAGTAACTTCTCTACAGTCGAAAGATTAAAAGCACTGTATGGTAGATTTCGAGAACTTGCTAAGAAATATGACGTGCCTATTATTACAGTAGGTCAGGCTAGTGCTGAAGCAGAGAATGTTAAGTGGTTAACTCTTAATCACATGGACTTCTCAAAGACAGGTAAACCTGGTGAACTAGATTGGGCTATTGGTATAGGTAAACTTCATAAGGATTCTGAGAATGGAATTGATTCTGTACGATACATTTCTATATCAAAGAACAAGATGAACAATGGACATCATGGTAAGTTCTCTGTGTACTTTAATAGTGCATGTGCACTGTATCTAGATTCGGCTAAGGATGACCACTCGATGGTTGCTAAGGAGTTGATTGATGCAATCAAAAAGTTTTAACTATGTATGAGTATGTTGTACTCGACTTAGAATGTACTAAGATTCCTAACTTTAAACCGTGGCAACCTAATGCTTATCTCTGTTCAATTTGTATTGAACTTCCCGATAAGACATCTAAGGTTTGGTTCTTCAATCCTCCGAAAGGAGAACCAGAAGATAACCTTAAAGAGATTCAATCTACTCTCGATAACACAACTCTAGTTGTCGGACATAATATTAAGTTTGACTTATTGTGGTTACAACATGTTAAACTTAACCTTGACAATATTGAAGTCTGGGATACTATGGTTGGTGAGTATCTTCTCCACGCACAGAATAGCAACACAGAGTACAGTCTGAATGCTACTTCTCAAAGGTATGGATTTGGTACAAAGGTAGATGAGATGCATGAATGGTGGGAGCAAGGTTATGAAACAGACCAGATTCCCCTTGACTTGCATGAGAGATATGTAAAGCAAGACGTAGCTCTTACACATAAGATTTATCTTGCACAACGCGAACAGATAAAGAAGTTTGGTCTTGATAAAGTAGCATGGGTTACTTTTGGTATGACCAAGATACTTGCTGAAGTAGAGTACACAGGTGCTCCGTTCATTAAAGAACGAGCAGAGATGTACTGTAAAGAAGCAAGAGACCAAGCAGAGTTACTCAATAAGAAACTGATAGAAATAGCAGGAATAGATTTTAATCCTGCATCTGCTGCTCAGCTTAGTGCTATCATCTTTGGTGGTGAGTGGACAGTAGATGGACGAGAAGAGTATGAGGTTACACTTAAGAGTGGTATCGTAAAGAAGAAATCTCGTAAGTGTAAAGTACCAGTTAAGTACGAAGGTCTTGGGTTTAAGTGTGACCCAAAGAACTTGAGTAAGAAGACTGGTAAACCTAGTACAGATTCTCAAACAATTCAATCTCTTCACGCTAAGAATAAAAGACAACGAGAGTTTCTTGAAACCTTAGCACATCAACGTAAGTTACTCAAAACTGTGTCTACTATCGAGGGTACCAAGGGAGACAAAGGTTGGTTAGCTAGTCTCACTGGTGATGGTAGATTACATGGTCAGTTTAATCAGACAGTTACAGTTACAGGGAGGCTTAGTTCATCGTCGCCTAATCTACAAAATTTGCCTAGAAGTAAAGGTGAAGGCCCTTTAAAAAGAATCTTCTGTCCTTCTAATGGTAATGTTATAGTTAACTGTGACTTAAGTCAGATTGAATGGAGAGTAGCTGCTAACCTATGTCAAGATAAAACTATGGTTGATGAGATTAATCATGGTCTTGACATTCATACAGCTAATACAGAGCACATCTTTGGTGTGCAGAAGGATGGCTGTGACCCTGTAAAGTGGAAGGAGTTACGTACCACAGCAAAGACAATAAGTTTTAGAAGCCTTAAGTATAAGGGCCTCTTAGTGGGAACATTAAGAGATAAGCAGGTGAACTCAGAGGAAGTCCCATTGGGATAACACTGAGCCAAGCCAAGAGTATTCTTGGAAGGTGCAACGACTACGAGCCTCAAGCGAGGACAGCGCCTGCCATCCAGACCGGATGAAGATATAGTCTCATCTTCACAGCAATGTGAAGCAGCGTAAGCGAAGTAGTATTAGCGACACTACTTGAAGGTAATGTTATGGAGGTGGTGCGTATGGATTCTATTATGATTCTCGTATGCCAAGTTACTCATTGAATAAATGGGAAGAGATTATGGAAGCATTTAGAAATAAATATCCAGGTCTCTTTGTTTGGCAGGGTGAGAATAAGAAATTAGCATTGTATCAGGGATGGATGAAGAGTCCTTCTGGTCGTGTCCTTCTGTTGAATCCAGAGCAACAAGCTGCTGTGTGTAACTATCCAGTACAGAGTTTCAGTGCAGACTTATATAACTTGGCTACAGTAACTGCCATGAAGGAGGTAAAGAGATTAGGATTAAGAGCAAAGTTAATTCTTCTTGTTCATGACAGTTTAGTATTCGAGTGTCATCCTGATGATGCTAAGGTACTCATGAAAACTGTAATAGGTACGATGAGAAACATACCGAAGCTTAGTAAGGATTACTTTGGTTATGAAATCAACGTCAAACTTGACGCTGACGCAGAGCTTGGGCCAGACTATGGCTCAACAAAGGAGGTTGAATTAGATGAAAGTTAATGTGATTGACGATTCGTATATTGTTCCTGCTCTTCTTGGTATCGGCTTGTCTTATGGTATTACATCTGAGGAGACTAAGACTTCTATCCTTGCTAATAAGGAACTCCTTGAGAAGTGTAAGAATATCGTAGATAAGCTGGCACTTGTAGGTAATGGGGAGAACAAGTTCCTTCGTCAGTGTCCTATCTCTCTTGACATTACAGCACCTATGTACTGGTGGAAAGAGTTTGATACGTACAAGATTGGTACAACAGCGCAGTCTGAATCTACTATGCATACACTGCTGAAGAAACCAATTACTCAGGATATGTTTGAGTCTCCTATTCCTGACGAGATGCTTAAGATACTTGAGAGTCTTCGTACAGAAAAGAGATTCCGAGAACTTATTAATATGCTACCAATGGGATGGCTACAAAGGCGGATAGTTACCGCGAACTATGCTGTGTTGCAGAACATCTATAACCAGCGTAAGAACCATAAGCTGATTGAATGGCACACATTTATCGATGCAGTTTTGAAAGGTGCTAGTCATCCCAATTTTATATGTAAGAAGGAAGATAAGTAATGTGGATTAAGTTTGATTCGATTGAATTTAAGAAGGGACTTACTGCTAAGTCTGGTCGTAAGTATGATGCTTGGCTGATGAAAGGGATGAAGAAGGGATTCAATGATGAACCTGACACTCCTTACGAAAAAACATTCTTTGATAATACAACTACGTCTGTTGTAGAAAAGGGTGTAACTCGTCCGGGCATTAGTATTGTTTCCTTTCTCCGTAACGGGTGTGAACCTGGTGACACGCTTGCACTTTCATTCTCCAAGTCTGGTACTCGACGGAACCTTGACGTTGAGACCATTCGTAATATTACGAAAGATAGGACTAGTGGTGGAGCCGCTGAGTACACTCCGCTTTCTGATTCGGAAGCTTCCAATGTTGCTTTCGTTCGGGATAACCAGAATATGTCCGGAAGTGAAACACCTCCTTGGGCAATGTAGTTTAAAGTAATTGAGTGGCCATACGTATCTTGAGAAAAATAGTGGACGGATAACAAGCAGTCTTTTGACGTGAGTCTTTACCTCTTGTCCCAAGTACCGATGGCGTACGTATGGTTACTCAAGTGAGGTACTTATGATTGTTCAAGCTGGTGAACCTAGTTCTCTTATCAGTACAATCTTAAAACCAGAAGAGGAAGACCACCTTAAAGGAATAGATTATAGTGTTACTACACTACTCCGTTCTCCTCGTGAGGTACAACTATGTAAGAGGCACGCTAAAGAACTTCCTCCTCGTAGTCTAGATAATAGACTTGCTACCTTCATTGGTAAAGCTATTCATGGTGCTATTGAAGATAGCGTTAAAGGTATGGAAGGTTACAAGATTGAACATAGGTTTGAGTTCGATGAACAGGTTAATGGTGATGTAGTAAAGATAGCTGGTACTTGTGACATGTACGATGAAGTAAACCATCGTCTCATCGACCACAAGACTACTACTACATTCATCTATGGTGGTGAACTGAAGAAAGAATGGGTAGAACAATTAAACATCTACGCATATTTTCTTCGTAGACTTGGCTATCAAGTTGATAAATGCACAGTTAACTGTGTCTTCAAAGATTGGAGACCTAATGCTGGCAGATATAAATCCACAGACTATCCGTCTCTTCCAATCATGGAGTTTAACTTTACTCCTTGGTCGTATGAAGTAGAGAAAGAGTTCTATGAACGTAAGTTGAAAGAGCATAACGAAGCAAGTAAACTCGAAGATGATAAACTTCCTGAGTGTACTGCTGATGATATGTGGATTAAACCAGAAAGTTATGCAGTGTACCGTCCTGGTGCTGCTAAAGCTATAAGACTTCTCTCTACTGAAAGAGAAGCAGAAAGATATATACGAGACAAGAAACTTACAGGTTGTCAGGTAGAACATAGACCTGGTGAACGTACTAAATGTGAGAAGTATTGTTCCGCTGCTCCCTTCTGTAATCAGTTTAAGAAATGGAAAGAAGAACAAGATAAGAAACTCGCTGATGATTTACTTTCTAATCGCAAGGTTGGAACGTTTGATGAACCGTTTTAATATTGGAGGTACTAATGGCTGCTACTGATTCTGCTTTTTATAATGCTCTTATGTCACAGTTGGTTGAAGACCTCAGGTCTTACACTGCACTTGAAGCTAATTATGTGAAAATTGGTGACGAGACTATGGCACTTGTTTACAAGAATAAACGTATTGAAACTGAAACTAAACGTCAGTGGGTACAGCAGCAGTGGTCTAGGTTTGATGAGGATGAAGCACCAAAAGAAGAAAGTGCTGCGTAAAGTATAGTATTCCGTGGTGCTATCTAGATGGTAGCATCACTAGATATTATAAACTATCAAAGGAGGAATTATGAAGATACCATCTACTATCTTTGTATTCGGTCATGCGATAGATGTGCGTAAGGTAAGTGTACCTGAAGAGATTCCTGGCATTGGAACTATACTTGGTAGGTATATACCAAGCAAGCAGGAGATAACTCTGTTTGATAATCCAAATAAGCCCAGTGTTGCAGAGTCTAATTTCATTCATGAAACAATTGAAGCAATAGATGTTCTTGGTGATTTGAAACTTAATCACACACAGATTTCTACTCTCAGCTCTGCACTTCATCAGGTGTTTACAGATGTACTTGCTGAAGATTATGCGGAGGCAGCGTGAGATTCTTCAAGAAGAAATACAATGTCATTCCTGTGGATTCTACTTTACGCTGTGCTGCTTGTGGCAATAAACTTCAAGGTGTGCCGAACAAAAGAGGGTTCTATAATATAGTGTGTCCATGTTGTGGTGCACTAACAGGCAGTCATTCTAGCATTGATAGTGCTATTATTATCGGCCTGCATCAAGGAACCATCTATGACCTTGACAAGTTTGATGGGTCACATTTACAGATGTCGCTTCCAAAAGAAGACTAAGGTTTTATCGACCGGTGAATATAGTAACCATAGTCGGTACTGTCTTCGCCTTGTATTGGTAGAGTATGATAAAGAAAATACCTTTAGTTGTTGACAAAGACCCGTACAAAGGGCTCTTTGTCTGTGGTATCTGTGCTGGTACAGTACAACTTGTACCTAAAACACAGAGTGGTAACATAACCTGGAGGATTACTTGTCCTCGATGTGGAACTTTAATGGCATGTTGTGGTACTCGAGAAGAACTTCTTGAGAAAGCTACAAAAAAGTTTTACATTAAACCCCTTGACAAACCAACAGATAATGGCTACAAAATTATTAATGAGGTACCGAAGGCCAACAAAGTATATGGTACCCAAAGTACTGGATAGGGATGGTTCTGTTCCTATTCAGAGTTCATACTTCTGGAGCGACGAGGCTAAGGAACATACCCGCTTCGTCGCTGTCTCAGAATGGGGCTATGTATTCCGTTGGATTAATGATTGTCCAATGTCTGACTTCGAGATGGTAGCGTGGTGGTACTTACGTGAGTGTCTTGATAGTGGACTAAGATGGAGAGTGTGGGTATCTTACCCAAGCACTGAAGGACTAGTTCAAAACAATGAGCTATACTTTAATGTTGGATTCTCTGTCGAAGAACAGGACGAATACTTTAAAAGGACAAAAGATACTTATGATTTCATTGACCAACTAAAAAGAATGAAGAGACATTTCCTTTATAGTTTCTATTATGCTAAGACATGTCAAACTAGAAAGGATATGTTCCGTTGGTTTGAAGAGTATCTTGACCAAACAGAATGGATAAAAGAAAGACTACCCGTTCCAAGAAGGTTAGGTTCGCAGGGACGACGTTCGCGTCAGCCTTTGAAGCTCAGGTTGCCGAGTACCTGTCTTCTATTGGGGCAGTCTGGGTCTACGAGCCGGTACGTTTGCCTTGGATACCGAAGCTCCGACTCTATGTGCCGGACTTTTATGTCCGCCTCCCCAACGGAGAGAGCTTCTATCTTGAGGCAAAAGGGTACTTCGACCCTTCGGCTCGTGTAAAGATGAGTCAGATACGAAAGCAGTATCCAGACCTAGACATAAGAATGTTCTTTATGAATGAACATGTTAAGATTCCCCCTGCTAAGTCCAGTACTTATGCTGACTGGGCTGATAAGAACGGCTATAAATATTATACCTTTGATAAGGACTTTGGAACGGATGAATGTAACAACGAAGGAGATGCTGTTACAGACAATTTCGGAGTTGCTTCCTGTTATGGACAGGGCGTTGAAGCTGCATCCAGAACAACACCCGAGCTTGGAACACAGCCTAAGCGTAGTACTCGAAGAAGTACACGAACTAAAAATGGAAGTGTTCAAAAAGAAACCAAACAAAAGCCGAGTAAAGGAAGAAGCTCTCGACGTAGCACTAACAGCACTAAGGATGGTGGCTGATAATGAGCTTTAGATGTAAGCTATTCGGACATAAGTTTGGAGACAGAGTAGATAAGTTCTCTGTTACAACTAAGTCTGGTGCCAAGCTTGAGATACAATCTTGTACCTGCTCTCGCTGTAAGAAGAAAGTAGTAAAGGTACTTGGTGATTGTAAGGTAGAGCTTGATAAGAAAGGTAACACTCTTGACTTCAGTGTAGAGTTCCAGCCAGATATTAAGGGTAGCTGGAATGTCACAGGATAAATACTATACTGGAGACTTTAAAGTCAGAGGTGCAACATACGATGACAATCAGCATAAGAGAGTCATTTGGTGTTGTAAATTTTATGAACCGTTTAATGTAGTGGATGTCTCAGATGATAAGTTGAGGCAGAAACTATGGAGAGAATGTGCCAAACATTTCGGAAAAGATTTACATTGTGTTTGGTTTAAGCAAACTAAACGTGGTGTCCCAGTAGGAAGTGTTTATGGTACACTAGATGAGGAAAAGAAAGATGAGCTTCTTGAGTATGCTATTCGGGAAGAAAAAAGAAGAAACGGTAGATGAACTCCTTGAAAGGATTACTACAATGGATGAAGTAACTAAATCATATTTTACAGATAAAGAACTCGCTTGCCCTTGTTGTAAAGAAGTACACATGCAGAGTCAGTTTCTTGACATGTTGAATGCCGCAAGAGAGATTGCAGGTAAACCTTGGAAGATTTCTAGTGCCTATCGTTGTGCTAAACACAACAAAGAGGTTGGTGGAGTAGCTGGTTCTGCTCACACAAAAGGCTGGGCTGTGGACATCATGGCTCCCACTTCAGCGAAGAAATTCGAAATCATTCAAGCTGCTCTTGCTGCTGGTATTAATCGTGTAGGTGTTGGCTCTGGTTTTGTACACCTTGATGCTGACCCTTCTAAAGCTAAGAATTGTATTTGGACTTACTAAGAATAAAGGAGACTTATTATGGCAGTAGATAAGATGCAGGTTGAACAGGCTATTCGTGAAGCATTCCAGCTTGATGTGTGGGTTAAAGCTCTTGCTGAAGAGAATGGTGGTAAGGTAGATGAGTCTATGATTAAATCTAATCGAGGAAAGATGTGGGATATTTTCTCTGATGAAGTAGGTAGACACATCGAGAACTACACAGTCTCCCAGTACAAAGACTTTCCAGATGACCAGGTTACTGAATGGACTGAAGATGATTTGGTTAAACAGATTAAGAAATACATTAATCGGATTGACTCTAATGAACGTGGAGACATTGAGCGTAACCGTGACCTCATGAAGATTGCACATTATGCACAGATGATTTGGTCTAAGCGTCTTGGATTTGAAGAAGCATTCAAGGAATACCTTGAAGAACTTAAAGCTAACCCTCTTGAAGATGGGACGGAAGAAGTTAAGGAAGAAACTAAGGAGGCTGAATAATGAGTAAGAAGAATGTAGAACCTTTTATTTATAACCCAAATGATTGGGAAGAAAGCTGTCTTGCTTACTTTGCGAAAAAGGAAGGTAACCCTATTAAGGTAGATACATCTTCTCATTCAAGTGCTCATGCTGCTTTGATGGGTAAACTTCAGTCAGTGGTAGATAAAGAAAAAGAATCTCCTTCTGAAGCAGCACAGATTCTCCTTAATGAAGGTATCTATGCTTCTTACTTCCCGCTTGTTGAAGCTATTCAGTTGACAGAGTTCGACCCATCCACTGATGGGGGATACAAATTCTGGGATGCTTTGTTCGCATGTACATCTCTTAAAGACAAAGCGCAGAAAGAAGGTACTGCCTTTGGTGACTGGGACTTGCTTCGTCAAGCAATGAACATGGGAACCATTGCGTACATGGCTAAGGTTAATGTGATTAATAAGTTTATTAATAATCTTGGCGACCCAGAAGTAATCAAGGCTTTGTTTGGTAATACTTATCACAGGTATGCACTCACATATAAAGCATCGAAGGAAGAAATGCATGACTAGACAAGAAGAGTTTGAAAAAGCTCTTGCTCAGTTTGACATAGATGCAGATGTTCAACCACTTACTCAGTTTGAAGATGAAGTTGACCTCCAGAATCTACCACATAAAACAATGTTTACTATTCTTGGTGAATCTCAAGGGAGGTCTTGGGAATCATCTTGGCTGATACCAAGAGACATTAACGAAACAGATTGGACAGAGATACAACGAATGCTAAAACTAGCTATGACTACTCTCTGTCGTCTTCCAATTGATGATGCTATAGGTGTACTTGACCCAGAAGGTTATAAGAAAGTAATGGCTAACCGAAGAATGCTAGATGCTCAAGCAGAGAAAGCAGCATCAGCAGTCTATGGTGAAGAGGGTTATACACCTAAGTATGATGACGAACCTAAACCTGTGGAAGGATAATTCAGAGATGGAAGGAACAGACTGTATCACTTCTATTTTTCAATTGTTTTCTCACATTCTTATCCCTGGTTCCTTTATTTGGTATATAATTAAAGAAGGTTAATATGGAACATAATACTCCTAAGCTTGAAGAACGTATAGATGCACAGCAGCGTGTGAATAAAGCAATGCTTGCTGAGATTACTGATACAATGAAACGTGTTGATGAATTTAAGAAGCAGCTCAATACCGGAATGCTCCGTGTTAATGAACTAAATCTTCTCAAGAACATTCGTGATGGTAAATGGAAACTGTTCGATGTTGAGAAGCTTGACTTTGTAAACATGAAGTGGGTGTAAGATGGTAGAAGATAAGACTGCTACGGAGATGACAGATAAGTTGAAGGAACTTCTTGAAGCTCTCAAGAATAGTCCGAACCCTGACATGGCTCCTTATGCTACTCAGCTTGAAGAGTTTCTTAAGAAGCGTGAGAAAGCAACGAAAGAAATTCGTAGGGTAGAGGTTGCAGCTAGTATGGTAACAACATCTAATGCTGCATAAATAGAAAAGCCCACCAGGGAATTAACCTTGGTGGGCATTACTTTTAACTGGAGGATATTATGTCTCGTGCTACTAACCCAGATGAAGATAAAGTATTTCAGCGGGTTACTAAGTGTCCTTATTGTGGTGCTGACGTAGTTGTGTACAAAAATCAAAGGTCAGCTGAGTGCCCTTTCTGCGGTACATATTTTATTCCAAAAGATATTCGAGGGGTGTGGGTAGATAAAGCTGACTACTCGTGGGAACCTCTTGATGATTAGGCTTGTCGAAAGGTTATTTACTTGGTTGTGTAAGATAGTGTTCAGGTGGCCATATTGAAATAAGCCCTTTAAATTTAAAACCTGACCTAGGTATCAGGATTTCTTTTTTCGTGCCTTAGAATGGCTCCTAGGGGCCTTAAAATGGATGCTAGTAAGGAGGTATCTATGTACTTTAGTGATGAAGACTACGCTAGTAGAGTTGATAAAGGTGAAGTCTTTATTCATTTTAAAGGTACAATCTACGTTGTACTTTGTCATGCTGTAGATGTATCTAATAAACGAATACCTGAGCAGGTAATTGTGTATACTAACACTGACCCAAACGATAATCGTGTGTTTGTTCGAGATGCACGGGAGTTTTTCTCTGAGGTAGATAAGACAAAGTATCCTGATGCGAAACAGAAGTACAGGTTTGAAGTTTATGATTGATGATAATCTTCCTACACCTGAACAAGATACTTACCCAAGTATAACTAAGTTCATGCTTGATGTGGGTAAGTGGTACGAAGAGCTCCCTCCTTATGGTGTTGACCCAAGGTATCCTAAGAAAACCTTAAGTGACTTTAATTCTATTAAGAAGTATCTTTCTGATACCTTCATAGACATTGTAAGAAAGGAGCTGAAGCTTGGCTGATGATTCTCTTCGTATGAAACAAAGACTGATTGCTCTTGCATTAGGTGACTGGGATGCTGCTAATGACCCACATCATGATTTTAATGACACAGGCATAGTCTTTGGAAGAAGGAACTTAGTACCCCAAGGTTTCTTCGTAGGAAAGAAGGGTAAACTGAAACCAATTAAAAGTAAAAAGAAAAAGAAGAAACGTAAGTAAAAACAAAACCCCAGGTATCCTTAGGGATACTTGGGGTCTTTTGTTGTATCTAAAGAGTTTTTACTCTTCATCTTTTTTATTTACTTCCTGAAGGTCTTTCTTCAGGGCAATAAGTTTCTTTACATCCTCGATGTTAGAAAGACTTACACCTTTCTTCAACGACATGATGTCAGCAAACTTACGAATACCAAACACAGAGGCAACGATAACACCAATAGAACCTTGATACCAATCAGGCATAGAACTAAAGGAGTTGAAGCCTTGGAGTATATAGGTATCAAGACCAGGGATAAACCCTGCAATGAGTGGTATTGAGAATACTATTACTAGAAACTCATCTTTCCACCCGGCGTTATCTTGTGCTCTCTGTTCCCAAGCGATGTCTCCTACTAAACCAGTCTTGTACAATTCAATCTGGGCTTCTGTTTTTGCCTTCTGAAGGTCCATCTTAAGTTGTACTTCCTGTTGTTTAGCTTGCTGGCGGGTGGTGAAGTAGTTACCTATCCACCCGCCTATCTTAGAGAGAACACCACCACCAAGAGCTGTGGCTAGTATACTCATATTATTCCTGAGAAGTTAATCCTCGTGCATTAGCTTGTTTGTTAAAGCGTTGCATTATCTGTTGTTTTCTTTTCTTTATTAATTTCATCTGATTATTGTATGCAGATGAGCGTGTACCTTGTGGGTACTTCTTCTTTAAATTATTTTCAGCTTCACGTATTTTATTCAACTCTTTTGTTGCTTGTTTCTGTGCTCTCTCAAGAGAGAGTTCAGTAGCGTAGTTCTCCCTAATATCTTTAAGTTTATCAGGGTCTCCTTCGTACTGTTTCTTCAAAGCAAGCGCAGCAGAAACTTGATTATTGTACGCGTGGTATATAGAGTTATCATCGTCATACCCTACAGTACCATAGAATCTATTTAGAATTGGTATGGACTTAGTAGGAACATCATAGTTAAAAGCAGGAGATACTATAAGGTCTGCTGCTTGCTGCATTGTTCTACCAAGACCACCCATATAGCTTGTCACAAGGTGTTCGTATATTTCTGGGGACATGTCAAGAAGACCAACACCATCTTTGGTCATGAACCCACCAGTAAGGAAGTTCATAAGAGAAGCTGCTTCTTTATACACCTGAGGAGTCTTAGACCAAGCCTTCAGATAGTTAGGAAGATTCTCTACTGCGTACCCTTCTGGTACAATAGGAGCACCAGTGAAACTTTTATTAGAAGCTATTTCAACTATCGGTTTCAATACAGTAGGAAAGAGTTGTGTCAATCCATCCATTGGGTTAACAGGAGACACACCACTTATAGCAGTACTAAGAACATCTCTAGCTGCTGTTGCTACTCCACAGTTACCGTTAGTAACATTGTCTATTGCTATTCCCATTGCTGTAAACACGTTGTATCCATACGGCAGTGGGATTTTTATATACTCTCCATCTCCAAAAGGAGAAGGAATAACAAGATTACCGAGCTTTACATAGTTAGGAATCTTATCGTATTTATTTTTTCCATCTTTGTCATCACCCATAATACTACGGCATACCGTACCCCACATCAAAGGGAACCCTATACCGAAAGCAAGGAACTTAGATACACGAGCAAAGTTCTGTGCAGGCGTAGAAGTAGGTCTCCATAGGTTACGAGCAATGCGATAGAAAGATTGGAATGTAGCAGAGCTGAATGCCCAAAGAGGATTGTATACGTCAGCCCAAGCTCCACGCTTACTAAAGTTTACAGTACAATCAAGTGCAATATTAGCACTCTTTTGTTTTGCATTCTCTATCTCAGCACGAATCTTATCTGGTGCCCACCCTTCCTGCTTAGCTCTATTGTTAATGTTCTCAACAAAAGCTTGCTGAACATTTCTGTACACAGAGAACCTTGTCATGTTTTCTGTAGTATCAGAAAGAATATCACAATAAGAAAGAAGAGTACCAAAAGTTTTACTTACACCCTTTGTACGAAGATTCTTTCTAGCATCTTTGTACAAGTCTTGAATGTTATAAAGGTCAAGAGAACGAGTGTGTCCTCCGTTCTTTCTCCAATCCATTAAGTCTTGCACCACTTCAGGGTCAAACTTAGAAGCATCGAATGTAGTTCTACCTTCATCTGAAGAGGAAAGAGCCCAAAGAATCTTAGCATACTTACCGGAAATAACATCTGTAAATACATTACGCTGAATATGCCCACTCTTCTCCATCAAACCTCTCTGTTCATTCTCCTCGATGACATTACCAAGGTTAAGAATAGCAGACTGAAGGTCTCGAACAGGGTTACTACAAGCGAAGGCGGGGTTACGAGAAGTCATAAACTGTGCCATCAAGCCTGTAACCTTACGGAAACCATCAATGACAGCACCTTGAACAGGTCTGTTCTCACCACGAAGAGCATTAGCAAGCCACTTATCTTTAATAGCTATACGTACCTGCTTACCATTCTCATCAAAGTAGGTAACAAACTTATGGCCTTCACCAGAGAGTTCAGAAGGTTTAGCTCTAAAACCAATAGAACCATCAGGCATAAGCTGAAGACGTACAGCACCAGTACCTGTACGGTCTATCTCCCATAGATTCTTTTCATCCTGTGTATTCTTTACAAGTTCACCAAAGCCACGCATGACCTGATTACGTTTACCTACAGCAATAATATCTTCCATCTGCTGAACAGAACGAAGGAAAGGAGATTCGGGAAGTCCAGTACGCCCTTTAGAGTATTGAGCTACTTTCTTATTACCAGTAGACAGAGAACCCTTAGCTCTGTATGCACCTGGGTCAAAGACATTTATCATATCTTCCCAACCACGAAGGGGTACATAGTAGTCGTACTCTGCCATCTTATTATAAGAATCTTTATCAATCAAACCGTAGTCCAGCATTGAATCAAGAGTAAACTTGTTCATTGCTGATACTCTATCTGCTGCTTCTTTAAGTCCAGGTATAGTCTCATACTTAGATACCAGCATACGTGCCTGTGAGTCTGGCATACCAGAAGCATTCCAGATTGTACCTCCTTTATCAGGAGTCTTTGCATTACGATAATGAACATTACCACTCTTATCTGTGTAACGTACACCACGCATACGAGCATTTACAGAAGCATTTCGCTCTGGAGCATGACGAGCAAGAAGATAAATATCAAGAGCTTTTATTTTTGCATTAATGTAAGTATCACTTCCATCAGCTTTAATAGTCTGTACTTGATTCCCTTTCTCATCGAAGAAAGGCATATCTACATCAACTGTTTTAAGAGCATCAAGCACGCCACGATAATGCTTATTCAATTGGTCTGCTTGTTCGTTTTTAATTTCACCAGAGAGAGTTTGAAGATTCTGATAAAGATTGGTAGTAAAGTTAATAGCTTTGCTACCTTTTTCTTTTAGGTACTGCTGAACAATCTTGAGTCTACGATACTGGTCTACTCCAGCTTCAATAAACTTCTCAATAAAACCATGCTCAATAAGATTACCGTTAGCATCAGTAGTCTTGCCTGCCTTCTTAAACTCATTATAAAGTCTAAGCCAACGAGACTGAGCATTGGTATTACTAAAGAGTGTGTTCATGTAGGTAACATTATCTTCAGTAGTCTTACCAGTAGGCTCCCCTGTTTCGGGGTCGAGAGCTATCTCATCCTTGGGGGTTTCATTTGTAATAAGAAACTTAGGTTCAGAAAGAATAGACATACTGTAGACATAAGGTCTGCCACTTATATTATTACCTTCGAAAAGATAATAGTTGTTCTTTCCATCCTGCGCATACTGAGCACCACGGATGCCATAAGCACGAAGCATCTCAGCAGCCTGTCTCTTATCTGTCATCTGAGCAAGAGTAGAATATACATCCCACCCTGTGATATTATCAAGAAGGAAGTTTTCTGTAAGAGAAGCATCAGGATTAAATTGTTTACCCATGAATGAAATAACTTGAGAACCATCTTCACGTTGTACCGCTTCTGGTTTAATACCTAGACGGTTTATCAACTTAGACAACCTAGCTTGCACTGGCTGTGGTTGCTGTTGCAACGTGTCATTTAGATTAAGTGTATTACTGTTCTTTGGGTAGTTCTGAATGTAAGCAGTGTTAGGTATACCAGAACGAGAGTATTCTATATTCTTGTATGCCTTTATTGCATCTTCAGCACTATCAAACTTAGTACCATATATAGGCTCATTAGGTAAGTCGTAACTCTGAATATCTTTATCTGTAGAGATTACTACTTCATTAAGAGCATCTTGTACTTTAGTACGCTGATTGGTAAGGTTCTTAGCAGACAAGTTGATGACATCTCGAATATCATCTACTGTAAGTTTATCACCAAACCCAAGGGTACGAAGTACATTACGAAGAAAACCAATTATCCTATTAAAGATACTTTTAATACCAGGTCTTGTAAGCTGACTTGCTTTCATTTGTTCTGCAATGTAAGCTACAAATTCTTCAGCCTGTGTAATAGGTTTCTGGTTAGCTACCTCTGGTCTATTCTCAAGGAACCTACTCCACTCAGGTGTATCTTTAAATGAATCATATGTGATACCCATAAAGTGAGCAAGCTGGGAATCATTAAACAAACTACGAAGACCATAGTGAGCTACACCTTCATGTACTATTGTACGTACTGCATCCTGTTTGTTGATGATATTAGAAGCAAAGATATATACTTTACCATTCCAATAAGCACCTTTAGGACTGCCTTGTACCTTAGTAAGAAGGTTCTGTATCTCAATAGGAACAGACGGAGAGTTACCATCTTCAACAAGAATCACATTATCTTTTAAAGCTGGAAGGTTGTTGAGTATATTCTGTGTGTACTCTGCAACCTTTTTGATTATAGGACTCTGCTGTGCTGAAGTAGCAATGTCCTGCTTTGTTTCAATCTCTTTAGCTGCTTGCTGCTGTGCTCCCTCAGCACTTTGAATCTGAGGAGCTGTAGGCATATTTTGTTGCTGACCTGACTGTTGGGTCGGGTTTTGTGTTTTCGTGCCTCTATCGGCCTCCTGTAGCCTAGAAATAGTATCTGGATTAGAAGGTGTAACATTCTTCTGACCAGTCTTCTTACGAATATTATTCTCATTGATAATCCTATTCATCTGCTCAGCAGTATAAAGATTATCTTTGAGACTCTGCATCTTAGTAATAGTGAATGCTCTATCAAGGGTACTCTGATTCTGAGCTTGCTCTACTGTAGACTGAAGAGAGGATGTTTCTTGTGATTCAGGATTTACATTTTGATCTTTAACATCACGAAGATTGTAATCAGTATCTATATTAATATTATTAAGAGAAGCTTTAGTAGCATTAAGAACATTTTTAGCTATTATTCTATCTCTTTTAGCTTTTTCTTCTGCTTCTATTTCTTTAATATTATTTTTAATATTAGGAATTAAGTTTCTTAAGCTACTATTATTATAAGTATTTACTAAAGTATCAACTTTATTTAATTCAGTCTTTAGTTTATTAAGTCTATCTTTAGCATTAGAAATAGCTAAGTCTTGTTCGGCACGATATACATCATTAATACCTTCAAGGTTAAGTATCTCCTGTCCAGTATTAAAGAGGTCTTGAATGTCTGCGCCTATCGTACCGAGATTCTCTCCTGTAAGATTCTGAGACTTACGGGTAATATCGGCCAACATCTTAGACATTTTACGTTTAGCTTTGTTGGTACGACCAAGTTCTCTCTGTAATCCTTGAATGTGCTTCTTGTATCTCTTGAAGGATGCAGGAGTAAGAGTTAGATTCTTCTGCTCTCCATCAAGTTTAGCAGTAATATTATTAATAGCTTCCTGAATAGTATTTAATCTATTATCAAGAATCTTCTGAAGTTTATTGTTATATACTACAGTATCTTGTAACCTAGCACCGATATCATTATAAAGACCTTTCTGAACACCTTGGTCAACAAGAGATTTCTGATACTCTGTATTAGCTTGAAGCTTTGCAGCAGAGATAAGTTCACCAGTAGGAGTAGTATAACCACGAGCAAGTTTCTTCTCTAGTTCTTTCTCTGCTTCCTTACGAGAAGATTGATACTCAGCATAAGCGGCAACAGACTTAGCAGCTTCTTTCTGTTGTTCAGGAAGAAGTCTACCATTTTGTGTTTGAATCTGTCTCCACTTATTATACTCATTAATGATACCTTGATTCTTAGTATTCCACTCTTGATTGAATCTAGCTCGTTCTTCTTCAGCGTACTTATTCCAGATGTCATACTGACGCTGGGCTACCTGCTGACCTGCTTCCCAAGCATTCTGCTCCTGCTGATCAAGATACTGCTGTTCATCTTTAGGAATAAGATTAGTAGTATTATTCTGGTCTTCATCAAAAAGAGGATTACGAATCTCACCTACTCTATTCTGTGAGTTCATCTGCCTCATAAACTTCAACTCAGCAACTCTCTGCTGCTCCTGAATTTTACGAAGACCATTCTGAGCGTTAGTTACATTGCGTTTATCATTATCAGAAAGATAATCAAAACGAGGAGCAAGAGCTAGCCACTCTTCATTGGGCTTACCTGCTCTTTTTGCATGAAGATAATTATCAGAGATACCATTCCAGTAGTTATTAAAAGCATTTACTTCTTCCTGGACTGCATTGTTATATTCTTTAGCTTGAGTAGTCTCTGCAATATCTTCAGTAGTCTTATCGATATCTTCATTGATCTGTTCTACTTGATTCTGAACTATTTCATCACCAAGAGACTGAAGCTTCTGCTCATCAGCAGTCAGCTTATTCCTATTACCAATACTCTTCATAAGAGTAGGTACATGGAATGCACCACCACCAAGAGCACCAGCTACAGCAGCATCTACAATACCCTTGATGTCATCTTCAGTAATAAGACCTTTAGCATCTTGGATGTTAGCATTAATTGAAGAGAGAACTTCTTGTATAGCTTCTGCACTTCCTTCCTCAGCCATAGCTTTAGGAAGAGATTTAGTAAGCACGTCACGAAATTTCATCTCTGTTGCTTTAGATACTGTCTTACCGGTAAGAGCACGAAACAAAGATATGTCAGCACCCATAATAGAATCTACTGCACCAGAAGCAAGACCAAACAAAAGATCCTGTCCTGGATTGGTAGCATCAATACCATGAGATTCTACATCTTGTCCCCAGTTACTCCCTGATTCTTGTATTGCTGTGTTAGCACCAATGCCAAGAGCTGCACCTTTAGCTGTAATATCAGCCATGACCTTTTGTGTAGCCATAGCAAGAGCTTTATCTGCTTGAGCTTTTGTAGCGTCTTGAATACCAGCCTTAGATAGTATCTGACCTGCTTGCTCTTTAATAGTATTAGCGGCATAAGATTGTACTGCTTTACCAGCAAGAGTCTTACCTACTGCTGAGCCAAGACCACCAGAAAGAAGAGCGTAAGGAACCTGAGCAGTAAGAGTACCAGCAGTACCAGCAACATAATCACTAAGAGAACCAGCACTATCTACATCAAACACACTACCAGTAGCTGCTGGGTTTTCTTCTGCTTCTTTCATGTTCTTCTTGTAACCTTCATAGCCCCAATCTCGTACAGAGTCAGCACCAAGAAAGTCACCAATGAGACCAACAAGACCGTAAGCAGTAGCTTGTGTTTCATCTGTACCACGAAGAACACCCTTTACAAACTCTCCTCTTTCAGGAGTAGGCTCCTCTAAATTAACATAGTCTACATCTTTATAATTTATGTCTTCATATTGTGGAAGAATACGCTCTCTTGCTGCATTACCCCCAGATCTAGCAGCATAAACTAACATTGAACTAAGTTCTGTATCATCTATACCTCCATTAACAGAAGGTACATTTACATTTATATCAGCAGGAATAGAATATGTACCAGGATTATATGGATACATAATATTTCTCCGTCTATCCAGACAAGATTAAAAGGTTATTGAACAGGGTTATAATTAAAAGATTCTGTAATAGAAGCTACACCACGAGCAGCAGGACTGCTGTTTGTAACTACAGTATTAAATCCTTTACCAGAAAGAGTACGAGACTGATTAGGAGAATAAAGAGAAGTAGTTCCACCAGAAATTTGATCTTGTACTACAGGAGCAGAGTAAGAAAGCCCATAATCTTTAGAAGGAATACGATTAACAGCATCCTGTGCTATCTGACTATACTGTGCTGTAAAGTCTTCAAGACCTCTACGAGAGCTTCTATTATTTATCCAATCACTACCAGCAGCAAGTATTGCATTATACTGGTCTCCACCATTCTGATTCATAAAGTTAGTGCCAGCATTATAAATAGAATTAGCAGCATTCTGGATGTCAGTCATCTGCCCTTGAGAAGGAACAACTTCTTCGCCAGTAGAAGTATCTTTCATAAGCCACTGGCCTGTATCTTTACTTTGTGTTACAGCAATATTTGGATTCTGGAATGTGTCTTGAACAGCAAACTCCATAGCTTTTGCATAAGCATCTTGGTTATAATGCTCCTTCTGTGAACCACCAGCACCGCCACCAGAACCAGATCTACCACCAGCAGAAGCACGAAGAGATGCTGCTGCCAAGGTTGTCTTAGCCTGAAGACCCGCACGATAGTTAGCAGCATCATTATTCATCTTAGCAATGTTAAGCTGAGTCTGCTGCTGCATTTCAGCTAATTTAAACTTATCTGCTCTGTCTTGATTTTTCTCTTGCTGAGATTTATAAAGGTCTGCTTCAGCACGATGTGTATTAACAGACTTTGCTGCTTCAGACATAATCTGATCGCCATTCCATTTAGACATATCTATGACAGAAGACTGGTCTACTCCACCCTTACCATCAGATACACCAACCTTACCGTTACCAAGATCTACATAATCAACACCAGCAGTCCTCATGAAATCAACAAAAGCCTGTCTACCCTGAGCACCACCAGCTTTCATTTTATCACCGTACTCAACCATAGACTCTCTGAGATCTCTCACACGAGAGTTCTCTTTAGTAGCTGTTTGCTGTGCTGCTATATCTTCTGCAAGCTTTAAGTCAAAGAGCTTACGCTCTTCTTGTAGCCTATCATTTTGTTCCTGCTTAGCCCAAGAATCTTCGTAATGGTTTTTACCATATTCGTATGCAAGTCCCCAAGAAGCCATTAGTATATACTCCTCAATCCAGTGTTACCGTAGCTACCACCAGACATATAGTTAAGAAGATAGTTAGCACCATTCCAAGAGTTCTGTGCATTCTTGTTAGCAGCAGTATACAAATTACTATACGTACTTGAACCAGCACCAAGAGCAGAAGTAATCGAAGAAGTATTAACGGAAGGTGTTACCTGATAAGTAGGAAGCTGAGCACCCTTGGCATAATTAAGAGCCTGACTCTGTCGAGAGATAGCAAGGTCTTCAGCCTGACGAGTAGCCTGAGTACGAGCAGTAGCTTCAGCAAGAGCCTGACTACGACCCATATTATTAAAGTAGCTATTCATCTGACCACTGTTAGGATTAATACCAGCAAGCCCCATTGATCTCATATCTTGTTCGCGCTGTGAACCATATGATGCACCAATGTCTGCTGTTGCTTCACTACGCAGCCTGTCTGCAAGAACATCTTCTCCTTCAACAAGCTTCCGAATCAAACTCTTCTCTGTGTCATCAAGAATAGGATTCAAGTACTTAGCTTGGTCAAGCTGTTCATTAAGACGTTGTGCTTGATAGTTAACCTGATTCTGATACGCAGGACGAAGAGTCTGCATATCTTCCATTGTATACTGTATGTTCAGATCTTCAAGTGGCCAGTACTTCTCACGGTACCTATTCCACATTTCCTGTGCATATTCATCCTGCTTCTCAGCAGTACCGAATGCAAGATCTGCATACTTATTAGCAAGCTTGTTGGACTGGTAGCCTTGATAAATATCATAGGCAGTACCAACACCTTGACTTATCCCTTTTACTGTATCCCAGCCACCAAGAGAATTAAATGTATCTGAGATGCTATCCCACAATCCCATAATTATTTCCTTATTTAGAAGTCACTGTCACTATCGTCGTCATCTGAAGTGCCAACACTACCATTAGTAGAATCAATACCTTCGCCATTACCTGTGCCACCTGGTCCACCAAGACCACCTACACCAGCAGAGTCATTGCCATTACCGCCAGAGTCTGTACTTTCTGTAGTAGACTCGTCTGCTGTTTCATCTGTAGTATCGCTGGTATTAGTATTAGAAGTTTCTTGTCCTTCTGTATTACTAGGTGCTGCCTGTCCTACAGAAGATGCTGCTTCTGTGGTCTCTTGTGTTTGCCCTGAGATTTCACCAACAGCACCAAGACCCATACCTTGAGTATTAGTAGTAGTAGAAGGAGCTGCTGCTGGAGCATCAAGACTCAAACCAGCATATGTATCAGCTAATCCCATTGTAGCAGCATATCCATAGTCATACTCTCCAGTAAGACTAGAGATACCACCACGGCCGTAACCTGCATCCCTACCACCAATATCTACACCAAGGTCTTGATTTGTAGCTGCTGATACATCAGCAAGGGAAATATCTATGTCTGCCATAGTATTAGACAGACTAGGACTAAATCCTCTTGCTTCATACTCTGCAGCAACGTAATCTTGCATTGTACTCTTACCAATGTTCATACCAAGATCAGCAAGGGCACCGTACATAGAACCATACGGACTAGTGTAACTTAGATCCATGGATTTATCTAACTGATTAGATATATAACTACCGGCTGTTCTACCTGCTGCATAACCAGGAGCATGTTCTTCTGCAAGATCTCTCACCTGCTCATGTGTACGAGCATCAAGAGCATCCATCAAACCATCATATGCCATTGGACCTATAGCCGCTACTGCTACACCAAGAGCAGGATTAGCTATAGAAGCTAAGCTTGACAACATTCCTATAGTATTAGACATACTTGGTGTTGTATTAATACCAAGAGCCTGCCCAGCGAAGGAACCGAAAGCATTGGCTAATCCCATTGGGTTTCCTATTGCACCAAGAGCTGAAGTAAGACCGACACCTAGATTACCCGTAAGACCAAACCCCATAGCCCCATTCTTAGCAGCAGTAGTACCAAGACTACCAAAAGCATTAGTTATACCACTCAAGGCATTCCTGTCACTAATAGCATCAAGAGCGCCTTTACTGAAAGAACCTGTTCCAGATAAACCGTTGTAGCTATTATCATCTGGAGTAGAGTATCCGTCTCCTCCCATCACAGGTAGTTTATACACATTAGTACCAAGATCTTGTTCTTGATTATTATATTGAGTAAAATCGTAGGATTGATCTGTAGAACCAAGAGTAAGAGAATTATCTAATGAGTAAGGACTATATGTATTCATTTGATAGAGATCATTTCGCATTGAGAGCCTCTATCAAAAGATTGATTACTTCCCCTTGTGCTCGTATTACACGATCAAGAGAGAAGAAATAATCATAAAGGGTTCTATCATCTACATATGGAATATCTGGATATGAGAATTTTTGTTTCTGCATTATAGTAATTCTCCCATAGAACTTGCAAGTTCAATAGATGAAATTGGAACTGCTGCTTCTACTTCTACTTCAAAGGTGTCACCACGGAAACCAGAAGGAAGTCTAAAAGGTGCTGAACTATTTGTTCTTCTCTGTAACCTAGGAGCACCATCTACATAGTAAATAAAATATACATATGTTTTCTGATTAAGTTTTTCATATACATACTTAAGATCAACAGGACCATTAATATCAAAGTAGTTTAATTCTACATCATTAATAGCATGTTTACTATATGTATATGATTTAGCTACAAGAGAAACCATAGCAGCACTAGCATCAATACGTACACGAGCAGCAGATAAAGTAGCTATGCCCTGATTAGATATAAACAGTTTTGAACGCCAGTTGTATGCTCGATAAAGCTGATTATCTCTTGATGCACCTGGTTTATCATATGCTACAAGTTTACGTCCACCGGTTGCTGTAGGTACTATTAGGTACATATCATTTGTTTCATCATCGTGATATACACTATGAGCATATCTATATAAAGATGTAACACCTTTAGTACCATCACCTACATCAAACAAAATACCATGATACTTCTTAGCATCTGTTGATACTGCTATGTACTGTGTACCATAAGGGGCAGCAATAAGCTTCTCTGGATTCCAATCTGTAAATTCATCTTTAGAAATATAATCACCAGTAATATACTTAGGTGATGTACTATTTACAAATAGAAGTCCCCCTGTAGATGCATATACTACGCCAGACGAAAAGTTAACTATAGTTTGTTTAGAAGCACAAGGATAAGCACTGTTGATAGCACGAAGAGTAGCAGATGCCGGATCTGATACAAGTATAAGGGCTGGCATACCTTTAGTACAAACAACTACTGTATTACCAAAAGCACCTAATCCTACTATGTCATAGTCAACTGATACACGATAAGTAGAAGGCCATGCACTTGTTTGATATGGATACGAAAAATATACATCACTACCTTTAAATGCAGCAAGAACACCATTGTTAAGAGATACAAGACCTTTTAGATCTGCATCAGGTACATCCCATTCTGCACTCACTGCTGACTCTTCAACATCATATGCAGACCTACCGTCTGTAAATGAATACTTAGTGTCACTAGCATTGATGTTGAACTCACCTACGTAACCATAAGTAGCAGCACCAGTAGAGCCTACAGTAGACCTATATACGTAAGCCTTGCGCACACCATACTGGCTATACGCATTAGAAGGAATAGTTATATTAGAAAGAGTAACTGTCTGATTAAGTCCTACATCTACTGTAAGAGAACCAGCAGAAGTAACTGCTGGATCAGATAGTTTACCTATATCTATTTTACCATCAGACCAAGTACGAACAAGAGCAACAGCATATGTACGAGACTCTACATTACCAGCACTAGTACCACCTACTGACATTACTACACCTGTTGGTGCAGGTATACCAAGGAGATAAGTATTAGACGCACTAAGAGTTTGAGGACGATAGTTACCTTTATTAGTTCCTTCGTCTTCGACTTCTTTAGTAATCATTGTAGTATCTGTTACTCGTAAGCCACCATCAAGACCTGATATAATAATTCTATTATTTTCATCAGCGAAGATTGGACCTTTAACTATGTCTACATCTTTATTGAATGTTAACCAGATGTAACCAATACCATTTGAATCATTAGGTATATAATATTTGAAGACTTTAGCTGTGTCATCATCAAGATCAAGCACATCTATGTCTTCATAAAAAGGTCTCAACTCTCCACTCTGAAGTTTTACTTCACTGGCATTTTGAGCAAAGGTATTAGGAAGAAGCTGAGGAGCTATCTTCGGTGCCATGCCAGCGAATTGAGTAAGAGAGAGTTTCATTTAAATTATCCTGCTGAGTTAGGAGATTTAATGTAACACCAAGCTGGAGCGCCTGAAGAACAATTCAAGTATCCCCAACCAGAGTCAGTGCAACCAGAACAAGATTGAGAACAACCTTGAATGACATTTCGCCAGTCTGTACATCTATACTTTGTAAACCCTAAGGTCTTAGGATACCATTCAAAGTACCATACGCCACCATCACATTCACCTTTGTGTCCAAAGTCTATGATAGTATCAGAACAAACATTCTGCGCACGACACATCTGCACATGAATCTGGTAGGATGATCCATTAGTATCTCTAAGTTCTACCACCATCTGTACAGAGTCGTTAGCAAACTCAGGGGAAGTTACTTGAAAGTATTGATGCTCTGATATGGCACCACAGGCTCCATAAATTTGTCTCCAAGTAGAACCACCTGCTAAAGTAGACATCCAAAGGCAATCATCGTAGTAACCATAGAAGTACCAATCACAAGAACCTGTATTACAAGATTGTGAAGTAGCAGGTTTAGCTCCTACCTGCTGTTGACATATAGAATCTGGCCAGTAAGAACCATCTTCTCGTTTACACTTAACAGTACGAGTTTGCGTACCACCACCACAAAGTTTATTACAACCTGACCAGCTTCCTGTTTCCCAGGAGAAGTTGTAAAGCTTACGCCAAGTTGTGCCTACTTTAGTATATATTTGTGGTACTGAATGCCACCCATCTGCTGTACGTACCCAGTGATTACATCCATGCCAAGAGTCTGTTTTAATTTTCACTGGCATAAGGAACCACCTTAGCAGGACGTCTCCAAGGATACTTCGTATTAGCAAACAAAGGAAGCATTACAACATCAAGAGCTTCAAGAGTTTCTGCTGCACGAACACCATCAATGGCTTTGTACATCTTACCATGAAGTGTACCAAGATCAGTAAGGAAATCTTCAGCATAATGAGCTTGAATACGAGAAAGAATAGTAGTTTTATCTGATCCCATCTCAGCAGCCATAGCATCTACAAAAGGAGTATCATCCTGATGAAGAAGTTCTTTAAGCTGAATCATATCAATGATCGGATCTATCTCAAAGTGAACAAGTTGATAGTTACGGAAGTCCTGAAGATAGAGAGCACGAACGCGTTGTTCTGCTAGAGTCTTTGAACCAGAAAGACTACGAGCATCTTTCCATTCATTAGACTGGAAGTCATAAAGCTCATCATCATAAGTAGGATGTGGAAATGCATCCCATTCCTTTTCAGTAAACACAAAGTTATACTTTAGATTATCCTGAGCAGGAAGGAGATAAAGCTTACCATCTTCATCAATAGCTGCTACAATCTTACGCCACTGATTGCCATCCCATTTAGACATAGGGTGGTCAGGAGGAACAGCACCAGCTACTACTTCAAGACCCTTATCTTTAGCTTCACCACGAGGCATGTAGCCTTCATAGAGCTTAAGATCAGGATCAATAGCTACACAAATATATTCATCTGATTCTTCAAAAGCTTTACAATAGGCAAGGCAAAGTTCTTTCTCTTCATCTGTAAGATCTTTCTGATTATCATTGAGAACTTTAATGTAAAGAGAAGTTGATGTTTCATAATATAAAGCATCATATGCAAAATCAAGCGTAGGCTTTACTGTAACATCATACAAGTATGTATTAGTACCAACACGACCAACACCATCAGACCAAGTCAGAACATAGCTCATCAAAAACTCCTATTAATAATACTGAAACCAAATATCATTTGTTTTACCAGTGCCAGAATTTGGGGATGCTGTTGATCTAAAACAAGCTCCTCCACCCCAGTTATTGGCATTAGTTGCATTACCAGATGCATCACCATTAGCAGCACCAATACTTGTAGGTGCTATAGCATCTCCACCATTAGTAGCATGTTTTGCTGCATGTTTAAATTTAGGATGATTAATAACAGCAAGAACGAAAGCATCAGAAGGTGTAAAAGAAGAACCATCTTCATCTATACCAAGCTTAGATTCAATATTACCAACTCGTCCACCAATCCAGTTAAGACCACCAGCAGTAAGACGAAGTTCTACTATCGAACCTGATTCAAAATTCTTTGCTGTTGTTCCTTCCAGTGCCCGTTCAATAGTAAGTCTATCTTCAACACGAGCAGTCACCTTAACAATTTCAAAGTTACCACTAGCAGAGATCAAAGTTACGCGGAAATGCTGATCTAGTGTAGGACTAATTTCAGGAAACAAAGCTCCTGTACCAGGGGACACTGTGATTTCTGTTGCGTAAGCATCAATCGTAGTAAACAATCTAGTGGAAGCATTATTACTAAAAAGTATTTCCGCCATTAAATTATCTCTACATACAACAAAAGGCACCGAAAGCGTGTAACATACCTCCGATGCCTTTTGTAATTAAAAGGTTTAGATGCCCTTCATTGAGAACTGGGCAATCATCTTATTAAACTCTGCTGCTTCTTCAGCATCAGGTTGATGCTTTTGAATACAGCTAAAGAAGTCTTCTATGGCCATGAGGAGATGTCCGAACTCTTGCTGAGATGCAATCTTATATCTATCTTGGTTAGTTTCTTTGTGCATCTTTCGATACTCAACCCAACCATCAAATTCATCTTCAACTCTTGTAAGAGGATTTTCCATAGAGTCTTTCTCTTTATGCTCCTCTTGTTCTTCGATCGGAACTATCTTATAACTGGACAATTCCATATGCTACTCCTAAGCGGTAGTCGTAGTACCTGTCCGTGTTGGAGTATAATGGTTCACAGCAAATGACTGAAGGTCTGATACAGCAGACTGTGCTGCTGCCTGAGCCATACGAGTCATATTACTCTGAGTAAGCAGATTTTCAAGACGGCAGTTCTCTCGTCCAAGTCGAGCAATCTCTGCATCTTTAGCCTGATCTTTAATCAAACAAGCAAGCTGAGAGTTGCCAAGTTCAATTTTATTAGAGAGCCTTTCTTCCGAAAGAGCAATCCTAGCTTCGACTGCTGAACGAGAATCAGCTACATCCCTAGAGACACCACGAATAGAACACTGTACATCTGCCAGAGTAGACTCAAGTCCACAACAACACTGAGAGATCTGACGAGAGACATTATTTATATTATCATTAGTTCTATCACTCTGATTACGAACAGAAGCAATAGTATTAGCTATTGCGTCACAGAGATGTGTGTTTAGATTTGCGAACCCTTCAGTGGAAACAGCCTGTGCAGCAGCAATACGATCAAATGTAGAAGTAATCATCTGAAGATTCTCCGCACCGATAAGTCCAGCGGCAGTACCTCTGTTATTACCGAAGTTAAAGTTTCCACCAAAAAGACAGAAAAGAATGATGATTATCCACCACCACTGGTTTCCATCGTATCCTTTGTCTTTACACAATGCAAGCATTCCTGGAAGATCTTTATTCATGTTACCCTGCATGAGAGCCATCAATCCTGCGAGATCATTCATATCGGTATCCTTTTTAGTGTTAGACATTTCAACGTTGGCAGTATACTGCTTACTACCATCTTCTGCCTTATGTTCAGTAGCATTAACTATGCCTTCAAAAGCCATACTTAAGCTCCTAAATAATAATTAAAAGTTAATATTAAGTGTAACTAATAAGTTAACTAAAGTAAGACTAAAAGGATACATATTTAACTTACTACGCTATCGCTAGTAGATACTTAAGTTAATTAACTTATTAGTTACCTTTAGTAGTACTTAAGTATATTATTAATATTACTACTAATACTATATTTAAATACTACTAAAGTTTATACTTAAGTATATCATTAATAAACAACTATTAATAATATTTAGTTACTTAAGTATACTTAATATATAAGTTTTATTATTTAAAAGTCAAGTATTTATTTAAAGATAATTTTATATTTAATCTTCGTTTATTTAACTTAGAGTTATCGTTACTCTGCCAGCAGTACCAGAAGAACCGTTAGTAGGCATATAAGAAGGATTACCTAAAGCATCTGATTTACCCCCACTTTTCAATCCTCCACCTCTACCTCCTGCTCCACCAGGGGCTGTTCCAGAACCTCCAGCCCCACCATTACCACCAGCAGCAGCAAAAGAGAGATTATAGTACTGTGCTCCACTATTACCACGTGATCCAACGCTTTGTCCCCCACCGCCCGCACCACCAGCATATGCTGTATAGGTATACGATGCTCTACTTATGCCTCCAGACCCTCCTCCTCCGCCTGGTATAGAAGAAGATAAAGAACCAGAAGCAGAAGTAGTACCGCCTGTTGAACCTGCTGAACCTGGGCAACTAATTTCTGAACTTGTACCATTACAATTCTGTGGAACTACAGAAGCGTAATACCTAGCACCACCACCTCCTCCAGCACCAATAGAAAATGTTATAGTATTACCAGCAGAAAGAGTTTTAGAAATAGGAGAACTTTGTCTTCCTGATCCTCCACCTCCTCCACCTCCTCCCGATACGCATACAACAGAATCTGAATCAGAGCCAGAAACAGTATTAGAAGTACAGAAAGCACCACCTCCACCTCCTCCACCTCCACCAACAAGTACTATTCTATAAGTACCAGCGTGGGGAGCAGTGAATGTACTGTTAGAGGTATAAGTTTTAGAGGTAAAACATGTAGCAGTATTGCAGTTCTGTGATGTAGCACCTTTAGTTAATCCAGCACCTGTACACACAGAGTCAGCATAAGTATTACCATCTGATCCTTTACAAGTAGCTGTACGTGTCTGAGTACCAGTACCACAGTTCTTTGAGCAAGAACCCCAAGAACCGTATGTCCACGAATATGTTACAGCAGGTTTATCACTTTTCCAAACACCTTGAACTTTAGTCCACATAGTGCTTGCTGTCTTCCATGCACCACCTACTTTAACGTAGACATTAGATGCTGTCTTCCATGCACCACCTACTTTAACGTAGACAGCCATTAGAGTGCCTCCGGTATCTTAGCACGTTCTGCCTCACAGTAAGCTCTAGCAGCCATCTGAATGTTGTAGCATTCATCCTTAGTAGTAGCTGCTTTAACCTGACTAAGATAGTACCACTGCTTCGCATTAACACCAGCCATAGCTTGGAGGAAAGCTTTATGGTTAGCTATAATATCTTCACAGAGAGCTTGTTTAGTAGGTTTATTCTCGTCTGTACGAGCATTAAGGAAAGCATCAATGTAAGGAGTCTCAGCTTCATTATCAGCAAGCCAATTAGTAGCTTCATGTACCTGCCAGTTCCATGTCTCCCTTTCAAAAGAAGGAATGTAATATACATCAGAGGACATAGCATAACGAAGTATTTCAAAATCTGCACGAAGAGAAGATGCTGCATCTACACGTGCTTGCTTAATGGAACGTTTATCTTTCCAAGAAGCAGTAGCTACATCCCAAGTATAGTACATATTAGGTTGATCAGGAATCTGGTCTGATTCTTCTTCAGCATAACCATAGACACAATGATCACAAATGAAGTCTGGATACATCTGAGTAGAACCATCGTCTCGTACTACAAAGCGAACACGATCCCAATGGTCAGTCATCCATTTAGCAGCAGGAAAGATTGGAAGATCACTTACTACATACTCAAGACCCTGAGCAATAGCTTGAGACTTAAGCATATCACCACGATACAGTTTGCCTTCTGTATCATAGGTATGGACTTCATAATCTGTTTCTTCTACATAAGTCTCACAGAAAGTACGAATCTGTGTTTCTTGTTCATCTGTAATCTTTACTCGTTCATTATTATGAAAGTAGAATTTATTTCCTACTTCTGGTTCATAATAAAGAGCATCATATTCAAAAGGAAGAGAGAACTTTACATCAGTTGTAAGACGAATATCATTACAAATAATGTGTCCAGATATTCCATCCCATGTAAGATAATAATCAGTCATATTAATCTAACCTCATTAAGCTGTATACTGAATCCACACTTCACCATTAGATCCATTAGAAGCAGAAGGCGCAGCAGTAGAAGTATAAGGTACTACACTTACACCATTCCATTTTAAAGTGGAATCATTAACAGAACCAACCAGCATACCTCTACGTGTAGAGGCAATAGTACCAAGAGCAAAGGAAAGACCAGCATCAGACTCATCGCCATTAAGAACTAAGCGCGGGCCTCTAGCAGTATGGGAAGCCCAACCTACAGTCATCACACCATTTATAGTATCAGTACCTAAAGTTGGTGAAGTATTAGTCCAAGCAATATTACCCGTCATGGTACCACCGCTTTTAAGCAAAGCATTATCATTAAGAGTGGATACTGTAGATTCAAGAGTAGTAATCTTAGATATTAATTCATCTAAGTTCAAAGCACTAGTACTGATGATAGTATCAAATGCTTTAATGAAAGGTTTCATTACTACAGAGGCTGGCTGAACTGTAGTAGAATTACCATAGTATTCAGAACCATTCTCTGTAGCAGCAAACGACATATCGAGATTATATATATTAATGGTATCATTAGATGCACTTGGTACTGGTAAGAAAAAAGAAGCAGAGGTGCGTGTAAATGCACCTGTAGGTTCTGGATCAGAATAAAAAGTAGTAGATTTAAAGCTACCAGAGATACCAGGTAATCCTGGTTCATGTTCATCACCAGCAGTACTACCACCTTCAATGAATTTTTCTATAAGATTAGGAAGATTAAAGGTTGTACTGCCATCACCACTACCATACAGAGTACCTATAGCATCAAACAGATCAGGGTATACAGTACGAGATACTGCTGAACCATCACACAAAAGAAAACCATTAGGATTACTGTTAGCAGAGTTCCATATTACAGTACCAACTGGAACACCATTACCTGTAATAGCAGGTGCTTCTAGTTTAGCTATACTTTCATAGGCTTTAATATACGGTCTCATTGTTACAGCAGGAGGTTGTACTGTAGTAGAATTACCATAGATAGAATTACCTTGAGATAAGTCTAAGCCTGCATCATACCCGTAAGTAGTTTTTGCATTAGCGTCTGTAGCATAGGCAGTTAATGTATCAGTTACGTTGTTCCAATGTAAAGCTCCTGTTGTAGATGTTCCACCAGACACAGAAAGGTTAGCTGGAAGAAAACCAAGATTCGCTGTAACGTTAGGTAACCCTGCTGCTTTACTTGTACCAGCAGTAGCACTACCTTCAATAAACTTATCAATCAAGTTAGGTAAATTAAATGTAGTAGTACCATTACCTGCACCATAAGTAGTACCAATAATATTAAACAGAGAAGCATAGGTAGTTCTATTTACTGCACTACCATCACAAAGGAGATAACCTTCAGGCACTGTAGAGTCTGCAGACCAGATAATAGTACCAAGAGGAAGGGAGGTGTCTATATTAATATTACCAGCAGCATCCGGTTCTGTACCATTAATAGTACGAATGAATTTACTTACATCAACACTACCTTCATTTACTACTGCACCAAAGGCTTTGATATAAGGTATAGCTGTGTAGGATTCAGGTTGTACTGTAGTAGAATTACCGTAGATAGAAGATGAAAGAGAAGCATTTAAAATAACAGCACCGTTTGCAGCAGCTGTTCCATTAGCAGTAAGAACTGTACCTCCAGAAGATCCTTGAGATAGGGCTCCACTAAAAGCGTCAAATCCTCCAGATGACCCACTAATTTTCATACTTCCTGTAATATTCGGTAACCCCGCAGTAAGATGTGTACCTGGAGTAGCATTACCTTCTACAAATACATTCATCAAGTTAGGAAGATTAAACGTACTTGTACCATCTCCTGCCCCATAAGCTGCACCTATAGCAGCAAAGAGGTCTGCATAAGTTTCCCTGCTTACTTCACTACCATCGCACTTAAGATAACCAGAAGGAGTAGTAGTAGAACCTGAATAAATAATAGTACCGCAAGGTACACCAGCAGTAGCAGAAGAACCAGAAGAAGCTTCTATAGCTTTATCGTAGGCTTCAACTGCTTTATCGTATGCTGTCTTAGCTGCTTTAGAGCTGGCAGCTACAGTAGTGCTCTCACTATTTACAGCATCCGAAAGAGTAACACTAGGAATATTATCTACAAGCTCATGAATAGCATGAGCACTAAGCGTATAAGGTGCATAAGAAGTAATAGAAGATGTATCTCTCACAGAACAAAAACCAAGTTGACCAGAATCTCTGGCAACATTGTCTGCTACATAAGACCACACACCCCAAGAAGAACTAGCAGATCTTCTAGTAAAAAGATAACCATTTATAAAAAGATTTTGGTTTACAGGTACACCACCTATAATAACCTTATCAACGTGCAATCTAAATTCAGGCTTTTTATTACTATCTGTTGCAACATCATATTGAATAGAAGAACCAATAGTTGAAGTAGTTGCATGATGGGGATAAGTAATAGCTGAAGAGAACCCATTTTTAGGGGGGACATACCAACCAGGCACTTTTACATCATCTAATGTTGTAAGATCTTCAGCTAGCTCTGTCCAAGGGCCAGCATCTGGTATATCTCCCCAACTAACTGTAGTACCATCCGTCGTAAGGAACTTACCAGCATTATCTGCTTGAGCAGGGAAAGCATCTATGCTAAGAGCCACATTACCACTTGCATCTGGAAGAGTACTGTTAACAGATTTAACAGCACCAGTGGCCATAGTAACAGCAGTATTAGCAGTCGTCTGTGCAGCTTCTGCTTTAGTTACAGCACTGTCTGCTGTGGTCTGTGCAGTATCAGCAGCAGTCTTTGCATTAGAGGCAGCAGTAGCAGCTGCAGTTGCTGCGTCATAAGCTTTCTTTACAGCAGCAGGAGTAGCAGCTATACCGCCTGTAGCAGAATTACTTGTAAAAGTTACATCATCTGAAAGACGAACATGTCCGTAAGATGCAGTAGCTCCAATGCCATAGGTAGTAGCAGTGCTGGCATGATTAATAGGAGCTTTACTATCAATACCCTCCACCATCTCATTAAGAGCAACAGCAGGCATCCTAAGTTCTACAAGAGTCTCAGCAGGCCAAGCCTGTGCTGTAGTACCATCCTGAGCACGTACTACAGTAAAAGTATTTGAGCTAGTAGCAGTACACTTAACTACTTCATACACTCCATCTCCAACCAAAGTAAGGTAGAAATACTTACCAGAAGTAAGAGTTGGAAATTCTGCAACATCTGCTGTAAGAATCTTAAGTGAAGTGGCTGCTGCTGTAATTGCTTCTGCAAGTTTACTACCTGCATTATTTGTGAATATCATTGACATTGCAGTCTATATCCTCTTCCGTTTGAGCTTCTGGGTATACACAACAATCACCAGAATGAAGATCAAGTTTGAGATAACCATTAACATATATGGCTGCTTCTCCACCTTCCATCTCAGAATTGTTTCTTATCTGTACACCATTGTTATCTGTGATAAGACTACCCATGGCTCGCATGGAAGTCTGGCCATTAATGACTACGTCTGATACTACACCAACTGTACCTGGAGCTATAGTCTGAGAAGTATTACTGATATAATAACACCACTGTTTAAGAGCAGAAGAAGTAAGAAAAGAAACTGTAGATTCAAAAGGTTCAGGATTAATTGGTCTACGAATAACAACAGGGCAACTCATGTTACTCTTATTCCCAATTGGGTAGAATGTAGTTTGAATATAATTATCAAACTTAATCCCTACTGGTTCCCAAATATCTACATCTACTCGTACTTCATCTGCATCAGACCAATCTCTTAGTCTAAACTCAGCATCTTCTTCTACATCTACATAGACTGTTATGCCTTTTATTACATCAGCTCTAGCTTCAGAGTTATTATAGAATCGTGCTGTTGGTTGTCTTTTGTTAAGTATGTCAGCATTAAACTCTACATTCTCATTATAGAGAGGATAGAAATAGCTAAACAAGTTAGCAAGGCTACAACGAAACATCACGTCTACTTGAGTATCAACAGCACCTATAACCTGCTTAAGAATACTAGGGGTTACTTCTACATCCTCATCTATCGTAGGTGCTGTATAACGTGGAAAGCCTGCATTAACAGGAAGTGTATTAACTTCCCATCTATTAGCAGTATTCAAATCAGATTGCATAGCAACCCCATAGTAATCTTAGTTAGATGGTGGGGTGGTCGTTGAGACGAATGACCATAGTCTCACGACGTACAATAAACTGATCGCCAGTGAGGATTTCACGAGGCTGTTCAGCAAGAGTAACAGGGTTACGAATAGCACCCCAAGCCAGTACGTTACCACCAGTCTGTGCATCCATGATAGCTACATGCGACACAGTTCCCCAGTCACTTTCTGCGACAGGAAATTCGTAGTTAACATTGTTGACAACAGCAGAGTTAGCTGCTGCATCAAACGTGCTATTAGCAAGAACGATACGGTGGTAAGCTTTATCATTAGTAGTACTCAGTTCATTAGCACTCCAAGTAGCAGAAGTATTCTCAGTCAGACCATCACCAGCTTTGAAGATGGCGAGATACTTCGTGGGAGTAGCGTAGGCAGTACCTTTAAAAAGATGATCAAGAATTTTATTATCGAGATGTACAGAAAAACCAGACATGTTTAATATTCCTTGTTAAGATTTAATTAGAAGCGTACATTTTAGGAAGCATTGTTTTAGACTGAGCAATGTAACTCTTGTAGAGTTTACTCTTTGCTCTAGAGATAGCAGCTCTGAACTTCTTAGAGTGATAATCCACAAGCTGAGGATCAGCCCATACTCGTCCAGCCATAGCATGAATACGAGCAAGAGCACCACTAGCTATCTCTTCTGCCCAATCCTGAAAGATAAATTCTGCAACACCTGTAGCCTTTCTATTAGGCTTAACTGCTGTCAGAATATGCAGACCAGCACCTATAGACTTAGTAGGTTTTTCAACAAGACATACAGTATTAGAGTCAAGCATATAAAACCTGGAAGGGTAATCATGTTCAAGCTGTCTCCAATTAGGTTCATAGTAATCAAGGTCCTGCCTATTAGCAGGTACTACCATATGATCCTGAGTATTTCCCTGTGAGTCTTTGTCTCTAATAATACAACAAAGAGGCATGACTATAGATATATCATCACGCTTATTGTTGTACCTGTAGATACGTTCTCCTTCAAGAATATCACCACATATAGTTTCTATATTCCAGATAAGAGATTTAGTGCAGAACTCAATACAAGCTGCACGTATAGCTGCATCTACAATACCTACAGGGCAATCTTGTGCCATTGGTCTTACGTAAGGATAGAACTCTTCCCACAGTACTACTTCAGTATTTGATTTCTTTTGAAAGTCATCCATTAGTTAGTAGAACCTCCCTGCTGCCGGATCTGAGCTTCTACTTGAGCAGAGTCAGTTCTAGGCATCACGTTTTGGTTAGACTGATACTCAACATTCAAGATCTGCTGGAATTGCTGTAGATAAGATGCAGCAACCTGCTTATCAAGTTGAGAGGTACTGTCAGTACTGTACAGAAGATAAAGCATATAATAACAGATAGGAGTAATATAAGTATCAGGGAGATCTATCTCTGTGTCTTCTGTGGTAGTATAAGTACCATCAACATCCATTGGGATCTCACTGATCTTAGGATGAGCGTAGGAGTAATCCATTTCTACATATACTGGATCTTCTGTACCAACATACGGATTAACCCAGAAGGTGCGAGGAGATCTAAGTTCATATGCAAACTCATCAATATGATCTTTACTAGCTACACCTTTACCTGCTTGCCAGTTAGAGAAGTAATCTAGATCTTCTCGTTCAACATGAGCAATAGGATAGGAATTTTCGTAACCAGTAATTTCTCCATCTGTGTTTACAATAGGAGTTTTATTCATGTAAATCTCAATAAGAGAGATACCATCAGAAGGAAGAGTCTGTCTGGTACCAGGGGAGAGTTTAACAACCTCTGTCTTTACATGAGAATCAGGACGCATCATTGTTATCAATGAAAGCGTATCATCAAGAAATTTAAAATAGTAAGACTCAGGTATACGAATGTACTCTTGATCATTGTACAAAGTCGTTACCCTGTCCAGAATATCTTTTACTTTCATATACCTAAGCCTTCCTCTATGATTTATTCAGCAGGCTTTTCTTCCTGCTCGTCTTCAACATAACCAATGAGGGTATAAGGATACACAGGAGTATTCTGTTCCTTCGTCTGAGTACGCCCAAATTCATCTTCTTCGTACACAATGTTCTTTGTTACAGCACGATCAATACATTCACGAAGCATGTACTCAGGAATGATAACTTCTTTTTCGTAAGGAGCCTGGAAGTTCTTCTCATTGATGCTGGCATATACATAAGGACCAGCAGAAGGATTCATAGAGTGGTGGAAGATTACACGACACTTACGCTGCTTAGTTTCATAGGGATGTTCCGTTTCCCAGTTCTGGAGCAGTGTAATAGCATGAGACCGAATAAGCTTTCCTTCTTCATCAGTAGGAATAAAGAGATTACGCTTAAACAATTCATCACGAAGATAATCAGCAGTGCCCTTAAAGTTAACGGGCTTGAGAACAAAGTCAGCCATTTAAATAAGTCCTTTTATTTTGATATGGAAAAGGGCCGGAGCCCAAGAAGAGCTCCGACCAGAAAGATTAGTATGCAGTGGCGGCTACTTCAGCACGAACCATCCAAGCCTGGTTCAGAATGACACAGGTCTGCATGGTCTTCCACGCAATATACGCACGCTGAGCCAGAGGATCAGAAGGCGTAGGAGTGGGGTTCTGAATCATAGGAGTCAGAGCATCCATACCCTTCAGCGGCACCAGACCATAGGCGTCTTTAGCCAGGAAGAGGATAGGATACACGTCAGCCTTGGTACCAGTGGTGCTAATCATAGCAGCACCGGAAGCGTTGGTAGCAGCGCCACCAGCGTCTTTGTACACAGGCATCATCGTGGTGAAGATGTAACGAACGTTTTCACACGCACCGATTTCATTTTCCCAAGGGGTCGTGGTACCATAGTCAACAGCATCCTTGAAACCGATCATGTTACGGATGTCAGCTTCAACATCAGGATGGGTAACAGCAACAAAGCAGGGCAGCACAGATTCCGTATAGAACCGAGGAGTAGAAGCGATAGCGTCCGTGATGAAACGAGCCATCTGGTTCTTCAGCTTACGAGTAATACGACGCTGCAGACCAAGGGAGATAGGAGTGTTAACGGCGTTACGAGCAGAGCCGTTAGCGTATTCAACGTTAGAACCACCAAGCAGGGTGTTAATACGAATGTTTTCAACAACCTGGGCAGCCTGTTCGCCAATCAAAGCAGAAGCCTGTTCCATGACAGGGGAGTCGGCAGTGCCGAGTACCACGTCAGACAGAACAAGCAGATCACCATACTGCTTCAGATCAGCATCGATGTCCGTGTAGGAGAGTTTCTGGCCGGTAGGAGTCACACCTTCCGTCAGTTCCTTCGGAGTGTTGCTCAGAGCTTCAAAGCGACGGAACTTGATAGACCGAGTGGACTTAGAGGGAAGAGGATAACCCTGACCAAACTTTTCAAAAACAAGATAAGGAAGAGCACGAGCGAGAGCCTTAGCCGCAATGTAGGCATTAGCCATATACATACGACCGGTGCTGTCGTTCTGAGCCTTCTGAGAAATGTTCACATTGTTAGTGCTAAACTGGAAATCAGCCATATTGATTCACCTATATAATGAAAATATTTATATTGTTAAGTAGAAGAACTTTATCGTCTACGATGGTTCTGTTCAAACTCTCGTGTTACTTCTTTGAAGATGTCTTCTGCTGTCTTTTCCTTCTTAGGCTGCATGTTATTTATATTAACGGGAGCTCTATTAGAGCGAACAGAAAGAGCTGCCATAACACGCTGCACTAGAGGATCATCGGAGTAGTCGTCTACTTCGTTGCCTTCGCCTTGGTAGTACTCTGAGTTTCCGTAGGAGTTTCTGTTGGAGTCGGATCCGTTGGTTCCTCTTCCTCTTCCTCCTTCGGAGGAGTGTACGTCCATCCCGCTGCGTTCCTGGTATCCCGAAGCTTCCTGCTCTTCAGGAGTTCCCGAAACTTCTCGCCGCGGTTGCACCCCAGAGTGCTGTTCAGATTGAGCATTTCGTTTGCTGCGTCTGCCACTAGAGATACCTCTTTGAGTTTTATATTCATCGAGAAGATTGATAACATCAGCAGAGCTACCATACTGGTATACCTGCTGTGCACCAGCCTTCATAACAGGAGGAAGACTCTCAATCCATTTGGTGAGATCTCCACTCTGCAGGATCTTCTTCAAATCTGGATGAGCAGCCTCGATGGCCATCTGGTGTTTCTGCACATCTGAAAGAACCAACTGATTCTTGATGGGCTGAATCTGCTGCTCAAAGTTCTGAGAGATCGTATTACGAGTATCAGTCAGTCTTGAGTCTACATAGGCTTCCATTGCTTTTGCAATGTCAGGATACATCTCAAAGACTTCCTGTACTTCATGTGGAAGTTCTTTTGGCTTAACAGGTTCTTTCTGTTCTGCCTTAAGCTTCCTTAGTTCTTGAGCAAGCTGATCAACACGAGAACGGTAAAGACCAATCTGTGCATCAGCATTCTGTTTATAATCCCGGTAGAGCTTCTCGTATTCAGATCCAGTATCCTCTGTCTCTTCTTTGCGAGGGCGACCACGACGACGAGGAGTAGTAGGCTCTTCTTTAGTCTGCTCTTCATGAGCAGCCTGCTGCTGAGCGTACATCTTATCATCCCATTCGGTAGCACTCATACGAGGCTCAGCTGTTTCTACTTGTTCATTTTCATTATTAGAAGAATCTTTAATCTGTTCTATGTGAGTTTCAGGAGAACCAGTATCGGTCTGTTCCATTGCACTAATAGCTTGATCAAAGGCTTCCTTATATGCAGCCTCTTCAGGGCTGATCGTTTCATTCTCATTCATAAGGGCAATCGCAATCCTATGAATGTGCTTTTAAGTTTATGCGCACATTTACTTGAGAACCAAAGTACTTGGTTCTTCGTTTATCGAAAGAGAGTTGAGCAGTTTCCTGTAGGCTTTTAGTTCACCTAGAAGAAGACTCGTCTCATATTCATTAGTTGATTGTAAAAGAGATTTATATCGTTCTGCTTCGAGGGACTCAATGTAATCAAAGAGAAGGCGTATATCAAAATCATTGATGCGTTTCTTTATCTCTTTTTCATAAGCCAGTCTCTTAGCACCAACACTAACTCTTGGCATTACTCATTTCCTCTGCCATCTGATTCTGTGTCTCACCAGTAGCTCCCATCAAAGCATCATTGCCTGTGAAACCAACTGGAGACTGTGGATGTTCGTTAAGTTCACGACGCATCATGCGGAGAGAATCGAGCATTGAGGAGGGAGAGATACCATACTCACGAGCAACTTCAACCATCTCAGACATCCACTGCCGTTCTTCCTGAGCAGCCTGCTGTTGCGCCTGCTGGTTAGCCTCAATCTCTTTATCAGAGAGAACAAGGTTATCATCAGAAAGGTCAAGGGAATCGGCAATAGCACGGATGAGAGTAGGACGTTTAACGGAAGACGCATCCATTTCATTCTGGGTAATCTGAGCAAACTGAAGCAGAGTCTGAGACCGTACTTCTTTTGCAATCAGAGAAGAAGAACCACGAGCAACTACAGCATAGTCCCCTTTGATGTCTTCATCAGAATTGAACTGCATGTTCCAATAATACATTGCTGTGATAAAAGGTTTCGTAATCCCATCATCAAAGTTCTTAACCTGATCCTTAATGGTAATATTAGCTTGACCAAGCAGCATTGAAATACCACCAGTAGTACGAGCATTATTACCAGAAGGTTCACCCCACATGGTACGAGGGATAGAAGTAATTTCATCTCCGTAAGTACGGAAGAGTTCAATCATGTTGAGATATTCAGCACTGTTAGTCTGAATCTGAAGCTGACGAATAGCAGGGTTAGAAGCATCCGCTCCTTCACCAGTACGAAGCCAGACTTTAAACGGATAGAAGTCACGAGGATCTTCATCTTCAGAAAGAAGATCAAGGTTAACTTCTACCTGAGGACCTGCTGATATAGCAGCATTGTCAAGCATAGCTCTGAAAGAACTATTCACAAGATCTTGAATGTCCTTCATGATAGAAGGAATACCTTCACCAAAGAGGGACGTTTCATCTTTATCGTAATAGTAGAAGAAGTAAGGCCACTTGATTCCTTCAATCGGAGAAAGAGTAGCTTTAATTACTTTATCTCCAAGTACCCAAACGTTAGCAACAAGTTCAACCTGTGCTTTCTTTTCAGTAGGAATCTCTACACCTGCACGCTCCAAGTCAGTAGCATCTACATATCCCCAGAACTCAAGTACTTCGTATTTCTTAGAAGAAGATACGATAGCGTTGTCAGCTTCAACTATGTCACCAAGGTTGCTGAGTTCTGTTTCAAACCCCATCTTCTGGTAATCCCCATCAGGGAATCTAGTAAGATAGTCAAGGATTGTATCTGCATCAAAGTCAGACCGTTTAGAAAGACCAACAAGATCATGCTTGTCCATCTTCCTGCGCTGTATGATATAGCGACAATCATCAAGATTGTCTGCACTCATATCAGGATAAATATCCCACAATCTGACGTATTCAACAAAAGGAGTAATAGTATCATGTTCCTGAAGAAGCCAATGTTCTTTACCATTCTTAGCAACAGACTTGTAATACTGCCTGTTCTCAGTAATAGCAACGAGAGGTCCTTTAAGAACACCAGTACCATAGACGTTACCACTATGGATAACGTTACGCATAATCTCACGATACTTAAGTTCAACAAGCTGATCTTCAATTACTTTAGACATCTTACGTGCTTGCTTCTTTGCTTCTTCATTCATGAGGAGCTCAAAGGATTCACGTGTAGCTTGTTCTCCCGATTCTTCTTTCCACATCTGAAGAAGCATCTGCATCTTCTTGTCGGAGAACTCAGGGATTGGGGTTGGAGCGATAGCCCAGTTCTTATCTCCATTAGCAGGGAAAAGAAGATCTGTAAGACGAGAATCTATAGTACGAACTTTAGCACGAGTAAGACGAATGAAAGCCTTAGCTCTAAACTTATTCATACGAGCAAGAACAGCAGGAGAATAGATACCTTTGTACTGACGAAGATCGTCTACCCACTTGTTCTCTATCTCCTGACGAGCAGCAATAGAAGCTTCAAAGCAATCCTGTACATACTTGGCTACGCCAGATACTTCTGCTTGATGTTCGTCTGAATCTTTATTCTCATCTTCAGTTGGTGTTGAAATGTAGTCAATAACATCATCAAGAGCTTTCTTAAAAGCTTCGTCGTAAGATGCTTTGACGTCTTGTTTTTCTATTGTAGTTATAGTTTCATTAGCCAAGATCAATATCCTCCAGCACTAGATGCTGCTTCATACTTTGGTCTAAAGCCAAAATTGCTTCTTGTTTTAAATATGCTTTTAGGTTTATGGAAATACTCTAGCATTGCATACTGAAGAGCATCATGAATGTGAGAGTATTCGTTCTTCTCTGGCTTCTCTTTGTAGTTCTTAGTATCATGCTGATTAACAGGTGCATACTTATAATCAGCTATGAAACCCTTTCTAAGTTGTGTACAATTATAAAGAAGCTTGAACTTACCACGCCTACGAAGGAAGTCTACAACAGCACTAATACGTTCTCGAGGGTTGTTTGTACGAGCAAGACGTACTGGTAATCCCATTGACTTAAGGAGACTGTAAGAACTACGAGCATCTGTCATTGCTCTTTGCTGTGCTGCTGGGTCAACTACTACCTTGAAGTTATCCATAATTTGTGGATACTTAGATTGTATTGTAGGCCAGAGTAAGTCTTCTCCAAATTCTTGTATTGAGCAGTCATCTGTTACTATTTCATCGAAGACTATTACTGTTCCATCGTAGAGTTGTTGGGTGAATGCTGCTGCTGGAGTAAGACCAAGGTCAACACCAATAATAACTGGAACACCCTTGAGTGGTGTGAACTTGTCTTGAATGCAATGTTCTATGTCATTGTAATCTTTATATACGGGTCTACCACTACGTACTTCACCGTAGTTATTCATGAGGTTGACTTGTATAAAAGACTCTTCAGCACCAGCAATCATATCTTGGTAATAACCCTTACGAAGATTGCAGAGGTTATCTGCTTCTGGGTTCTCTTCGTAGTGAGCTATACCATCTCTGTCCATCCATTTAGTAACGGCTGGGGGTTGTTTATAGAAACTAAAACCTTCTGGTTTATCTTCTTCTGCAAGACGATAGAGCCAGTGTGTTGTTGATACTGCGTTGTAATCGAGAATGATGAAGGGGTCTACCGGCCCTCCATCTTTCACTGAAGGGTATCGACCAAAACGAGTACGAAGGATAGCAAATGTACCCTCTGTGATTTCAGATGCTTCGTTTATGTGAGCGGAGGTAACTTCAAGAGAACGAAGCTTTTCTGCTGCTTTGTCGTCTTCAACAGCGATGAAGAGAACCTCCATGTCTACCCTAGTACCATCGGAGAGGGGGTACTGAATACGGGCCACTATAGGCATGGAGAATGTAAATGTAATCTTATCCTTAAACCACTCTTGCCATGTTTTTATAACGGTAGACTTCAGGGCAGGATAGGTTGCTCGGACTACCAGATGTCTGTAGTGTCGTACACCATTAGCATCTGGCTTCTGCTTCATTGCTGCTAGGAATGCGTGCATGATACATCCAGAGGATTTACCAGAACCCACCGGACCCATCACGAAGATGTAGGGGTTCTTATCCCTATGCACTTTCGCAAAGGTAGGTAAAACTTTGTAATGAATGTCCATAGTAATCTAAAAGGAGGTTTGACTTATTATGACTGACAAGTAGAGTTATTAGAAAACGTATTCCGTCGGCTCTACTTCTCCCCGTCTTACAGCTACTTCTTCCTGAGAAAGAGGAGCTGGCAGGGTTTCCTGTAACTTCTTTGCTGATTCATTATCATCGTACTGAACGGTGATGTTAATTACGTCACCCATGTTAGGATCAGTAGATACAGATTTAACTTTAGGATAAACGTAGGACATAAGGTCTTGTGCAATACGAATCTTTTCTACATTTGTTGTGCTTGGTTTACGAGCAATAGAAACAAGTTCTACAAGGGGATCGTAACCAAGACCCATCTGCATCTTACGAAGAAGATTATCTATGCGTTCTGTCTTAGATAGATCTGGTGCTCGTGAAGCACGAGGTTTCTTTAGGGGTAATGCCATTAGTATTTTCCTTTGCCATGTACTCGAGAACAGAAGATACTTTATCTACACAGTTTTCTTCTTCTTGAATCTGTTTCTCTCTTCCTTTATGAGGTCTGTTAGATCTAAACTCGAAGGATATAAAACCGAATATGTGACCTGTAACATCTTTTAGTGGATAAAACTTAGCACTACTGGCGCCGTGGTACTTAAGTTCTTCAAACGTAGATAAGTCTTGCTTCTTACATTCTGGAAGAGAGTGGATAATGAATTTACCTTCAGTAAAAAGTTTCTTAGTTATTAAACTAAATGCGGATATTGGTATTGAATTGAAACGAGGAAGAATAGGTTTAAGAGATCTACCGTAGAAATTTACCTCTGGGTCTATAGTTTCATGGACACAAGACATCTTGTTGAACCCATGACCTCCGATACTATGTTGACCATTATGATAAAGAACTACTATAACTCTACTTGCTCCTACTTTCTCCATTGTTTCATGAAGAAGATCTTGAATAAATACAGTAGCTTTTACTCTTGAGTTAAAAGACTCTGGAGTAGTATCTCTTTTGTGCACGTAAGAGAATATTTTATTTACTTTGTTCGAATAATGAGCTATGCTTAGTAGACCTAACGTAGCTATTACACTCCAAAGTCCGTGTTCTTTAATTACTTCTAAGAATAAAGTTACTAAATCCATCTTAAGTATATTATTAATAGCTATTAAATTAATATTTATTTTAATTATTTCTTTACTTAAGTCTTGCTTTTATTAATTTAAGTATTATATTAATATAGTCAAGGGTAAACTACTAAGGTAATACTTAAGTTATTATTAATAATAAATAATAAATTATTAATAAAAGAAACTTAAGTATATATTTAATCATTAATTTTAAATTGTCAAGAGAAAAAGTGTGAAAAATATTAGAAAATTAGGAAAAACTAATATTTTTTCAAAGCATTTTAGACATGAGCATATGTATAAAGTGTTTCTTACTTACCAGAAACGCTTTAGAGAAATACATAACGAGAAAAAGAAAGCAGATTTTACTCAATCTGAGTATGATACGTGGAATGATTACATAAAAGAAGACTGGTCTTTTCGTCCTAGACTAGAAGATGTAGCTAATAATAGGCAATTTGATGTATATAGGTTCGAGAATCTTGAGTGTAGTTGTATGAACAAGAATAAACTCAAGTATAATCGTCCTCATTTAATACATGATCTAGCAGTATTCTTTAAATATTTACCATTAAGTGAAATAAAAAGATTGTCGTTAGTCTTAACGTGGATATTAAAAGAAGCTATAAAGAACTATGGTGCTTTAACTATTCCTGGTTTTGGTACCTTTGCTATGTTTGATAAACCAATTCGTGAAAAACGACAAGCTTTCAATAGCAAGAAGTGGGCTGCTACGAGACATAGACTATGTAGATCTATAGAATTTTATCCTAGTATTAGTTTAATGAATATTGTTGTTCCAAGAGATGTTAAGTTCATGGGCTTCGAGGGAAGATATAATAAGAGTCAGTACATACCAAGTATGTTTGATAGCTTCGTTGATGAAAAAATTCATAGACGAAGAGGTAGATTATTCTTCCAGAATGTATTTGATAAGCAGTGGACTTGGATGGGATACTCGAAGGAGTATATTAAGGAGCAGATGGATGCTCTTGCTTGGGATAGTTATTATCATTTCGATGATCTGCTTTATGAGTACTAACCTTTAACAAGGGCTCGCGGCCCTTCTTAAGTGTCTTAAGTTATCTTATAGTAATATTACTATATCATACTATAAGATACTATATAATATATACTTAAGTATATAATTAATATAATACTATATAATAACTATAGTACTTAATACTATATAATCTATATAATTTATATTAAGAAACTAATACTAAAATTAGTTTCTTTACTGTATTAATACTATATAATACTTTATATATACTATATATTATATACTTAAGTATATATTAAGAATTAACTTAAATACACTTTATAATACCTTACGATCTATACAATCTATACGTTTACTATATGTTCAATTCTAGGTTCTTTTAGTAATACTAGGTTCTTTTGGGTAAAATACTTAAGTAACTAATTACTATTCGTTTAATAAACCTAAGTCCGACCCTTGGAAAATAAAATTTTTCTAGAACTATAAAATTATACTTGTATGGTACGTAGCCCCATCCGCACCTGGTAGCCCTTCTAGACCCCCTCCCCCCC
>ERZ808278.130-NODE-130-length-61241-cov-5.165773_pt1 | contig 61241 bp, 55 predicted proteins | sample MGYA00521239_ERZ808278 | MGnify/ENA primary metagenome ERZ808278 (study PRJEB31516, sample SAMN03275600) | gut metagenome | biome: mammalia-associated habitat; material: feces | host: Papio cynocephalus | place: Kenya | collected 2012-07-17 ... | reverse complement strand
GCGGATACCGTCAGCAACAGGGCGGATACCGTCAGCAGCAGGGTGGTTACCGTCAGCAGCAGGGCGGATACCAGCAAGGCGGATACCAGCAAGGCGGCTTCAAAAAGCGCCAGCAAGGGCCACGCCCACAAATGCGTTTCGTACCACGTCCTCAGCCAGTGGAATATGAGGAGGCTGCAATTGATCCAAATGCAGAAATTCGTCTGAACAAATTCTTGGCCAACGCTGGTGTGTGCTCACGCCGTGAAGCCGATGAGCTGATCACCAAAGGACTGGTGAAGGTGAACGGCGAGCCCGTGACCGAGCTCGGTGTGAAAATCACCGCAAAAGACACCGTTGAATACAACGACAAAGTGGTGACCAGCGAGCGCAAAATCTACATCCTGCTCAACAAGCCAAAAGACTGTGTGACCACAAGCGACGACCCCAACGGACGCAAAACCGTGATGGACATCGTGAAAGGCGCATGTGAAGAGCGCATCTACCCTGTGGGCCGCCTCGACCGCAACACCACCGGTGTGCTTCTGCTCACCAACGATGGCGACTTGGCCTCGAAGCTCACCCATCCTAAATATGTGAAGAAGAAAATATATCAAGTGTGGACCGACAAGCCCATCAGCGAGGAGGATATGCAGCACATAGCCGACGGCGTTGAACTCGACGACGGCCCTATCCACGCCGACGCAGTGAGCTACGTTTCGCCCACCGACCGTAAGCAGGCTGGCATCGAAATCCACTCGGGCCGCAACCGTGTGGTGCGCCGCATCTTTGAGTCGCTCGGCTACCATGTGGTGAAACTCGACCGCGTGTATTTCGCAGGCCTCACCAAGAAGAACCTGCCTCGCGGACGCTGGCGCTACCTCACTCAGGAAGAAGTAAACTTCTTGAAGCAGAACTCATTTGAATAACCACACCACTCATTTGTTCTCAATATAGCAAACAATGGAAATTAAAAGAACTAAAATTGTTGACATCTTCAACCCCGCGCTCATCGGCTCCGATGTGTGCGTGAAAGGCTGGGTACGCACCCGCCGCGGCAACAAGCAAGTGCAGTTTATCGCGCTCAACGACGGGTCAACAATCAAGAACGTGCAAATCGTAGTGGATCCCACTAAATTCGACGAAGGTTTGCTCAAAGACATCACCACCGGCGCATGCATCTGCGCCACCGGCAAGCTCGTGGAAAGCCAAGGCGCTGGCCAGAGCGTGGAAATACAGGCGGCCGACATCGTGCTTTACGGCACCTGCCCCAACGACTACCCCATGCAGAAAAAAGGCCAAACGTTTGAATACATGCGCAAGCACGCGCACCTGCGCATGCGCACCAACACTTTTGGTGCGGTGTTCCGCATCCGCCACAACATGGCCATGGCTGTGCACAGCTACTTCAATGAACACGGCTTCTTCTACTTCCACTCGCCCATTATCACTGCAAGCGACTGTGAGGGAGCCGGTGAAATGTTCCAGGTGACCACCAAGAACCTCTATAAGCTCGAGAAAGACAAGAATGGCAGCATCAAGTATGACGACGACTTCTTCGGCAAGATGACATCGCTCACCGTGAGCGGCCAGCTTGAAGGCGAACTCGGAGCCACCGCATTAGGCGCCATCTACACTTTCGGCCCCACATTCCGCGCCGAAAACAGCAACACGCCTCGCCACTTGGCTGAGTTCTGGATGATAGAGCCAGAGGTGGCTTTCCTCGAATTAAACGGGCTGATGGACTTGGAAGAGGACTTCATCAAGTATTGCGTGAAGTGGGCGCTCGACCACTGCAAAGACGATCTTGAATTCCTCAACAAGATGATCGACAAGGGCCTTATTGAGCGCCTGCAGAGTGTGCTGCGCGACGACTTCGTGCGCCTGGAATACACCGAAGGCATCAAAATTCTGGAAGAGGCCGAGCAGAGTGGCATGAAGTTTGAGTTCCCCATCAGCTGGGGCGGCGACCTTGCCAGCGAGCACGAACGCTACCTGGTGGAAACCCACTTCAAGAAACCTGTAATCCTCTACAACTACCCCCGCGAAATCAAGGCTTTCTACATGAAGCAGAACGATGAGCCAGAAGAGCGCCGCACCGTGCAAGGCACCGACGTGCTGTTCCCGCAAATCGGCGAAATTATCGGCGGTTCGGTTCGCGAAGAAAGCTACGAGAAACTGAACAGCGAAATTGAGCGCCGCCACATTCCCACTAAAGACATGTGGTGGTATCTCGACACGCGCAAATACGGCTCGTGCCCCCACGCAGGATTCGGCCTCGGATTTGAGCGCCTCATTCTGTTCGTGACCGGAATGCAGAATATCCGCGACGTGATTCCATTCCCACGCACGCCAAAGAACGCAGAATTCTAAATTCTATTCCAAACAATACCTTTCGAATGTGCTACCTCACTGCCGACAGCGAGGTAGCATTTTTTCTGCGCGTCACTACAAGCAAAGACATAAAAAAATCCGCCAAGGGAAAATCCCCACCTGGCGGAAATAATATTAATTGAGATGTGACGTGCCGCAGGAAAAAACTTGCAAGCAAAGAAAAATATTCTATTTGGTCGAGCAATTATTGTTTAAAGCCTTTTTGCACTGCTTCTTGGCTTTAGCATATTTCTTCTTGGCCTTCTTACACTGCTTTTTAGCCTCCTTGCACTCCTTCTTGGCTTCCTTGCACTCTTTTCTGGCTTCCTTGCACTCTTTCTTGGCCTCCATCACACAGTTTTCACAATCCTTTTCAGCCTGCTTCATTTTTTGACCAGACTCGCAGCACGAGGCCACAGCGGTCTTCACTTCCTTGACGCTGCAATGCTGCGCAGCGGTCTGGGCCATAGCCGCAGTAGCAGCCATCATCAGTACGGCTAAAGCCATCATCTTTCTTTTCATAACTCTTTCATTTAAAAATTTAGAATACGATTATTTTCTTGATGCAAACTTAACATATTACCGACAAACCTCAAACATCATAAAACAAAAAGAATTTTAATTGTTGCAAAAAAATGAACTATACAACCTCTGGGAAGAAACAAGAGAATGGCAAAATTTATTTTAGTAATGTTAAAAACACTGCTGTTTTTCTTAAAAAGCAACTGCTAAATGGCAACCCGACTAAATAATTAAGAAAAAATTAGTAACTTTGCACTGATATAATACTTTTTGCGCAATGGATGTAAACAAAGTACTCTTTATTTCACAGGAAATATCTCCTTATTTGCCTGACACACCAATGGCCGTGATGGGACGTGAATTGCCTCAGGCCATACAGGAAAATGGTCTGGAAGTGCGTACTTTTATGCCTAAATACGGTTTCATCAACGAGCGTCGCAACCAGCTTCACGAAGTGATTCGCCTCTCTGGCATGAACATCACTATCGACGACACCGACCACCCTCTCATCATCAAGGTGGCCACATTGCAGCCCGTGCGTATGCAGGTGTATTTCATCTATAACGAAGATTACTTCACAAAAAGCATCACCAAAGAGCTGGAGACGCATTCATCTCCTGCCGACAACGATGAACGCAGCATATTCTTTGTGCGAGGCACACTCGAAACAGTGAAAAAACTGCGGTGGGTGCCAGAAGTAATTCACTGCACAGGTATGATTACAGCCCTTGCGCCTCTTTATATCAAAGACTTCTACGCCGACGATCCGTCATACAAAGATGCGAAAGTGGTGTATTCACTTTGCGACGACGACTTCTCCGAGCCTTTCGACGCTCGCCTCTACGAGAAACTGAAATTCGACGGCATGAAGGAGAACAACATCGCTTGGGTAAAAGATCAGGCGCTCGACAAAGTGGGACTTACAAAACTCGCTCTTCAGCACTGCGACGGTGTGGTGCAGGCCAGCGAGCATGTGAGCGATGAAATTTTAGCGCTCGTAAAGGAGAGCGGGCTACCCTTCCTCCCTTACCAAGCCGACGTAGCTAACAGCGCGGAGACGTACAAGGCATTCTACGAATCTCTGTAACTACATTTTTTAAAAAAAGAATTAAAAATGAAGAAATCGGTAACTTTGATATTCGCCATGCTTATGCTGATTGGCGCATACTCATGCTCCGACGAAAATATAGGCCACTCCATCATCGACACTAAGTCGTCGATAATCGAGGACTCGTCGTTTGTGATGACGGGAGTGAGCGTGCCTAACACCAAGCTGCACGCCCGCACCAGCACACAGCTCGTGGGCGAAATCTCCAGCCCTGGCTATGGCACGCTATCAAGCGATGTGGTGTGCCAGCTCATGCCTGCCAACAGAATCGACACCATTGGCACTAAAGTGGAATGGGTGGATTCCTGCAAGCTGATTCTAAGCTTAAAAACCACTGGCGGCTTCACGGGCGACTCTTTAGCTCCAATGCGTATGAACGTGTATGAGCTCAACAAACAGCTCCCCGACCCCATCTACAGCGATTTCGATGTGAAGGGATACTACGACTCAAGCAAGCTAATAGCCACAGCTTCCTGCTCTCCAGCGAGTGCAATCCTATGCTCAGACTATAGCTACACAGGCTCAACATCTACATGGCGAGAGATTCGCATTCCAATGCCTAAGGCTTTCGCACAGAAGATTTACAACCTGTATGTGAACAACAGCGATATTTTCAGCGACCCATTAAAGTTTAAAGAGCACTTCCCTGGGCTTTACCTCACAAACAGTTATGGTTCAGGACGTGTGATGAACTACTATGCCACAGATCTTGAGGTGTATTACCGAAAGCACGTCACGCTCAACGACACCACCGACACCATCCAAACCTACAACCAGGTGTATGTGGCAGCCACCCCAGAGGTTATCACCAACAACAACCTGCGGCTGAGCGTGGCTAACAGCGTGAAAGAAATGGTGAACAACGGAGAGGCAATAGTGATGGGGCCATCAGGATACGAGGTGAACGTGAAATTCCCGATTCAGGACATCATCAACACCTACAAGGCCAACACCGCCGACGGACTGTCGATCATTAACTCACTTGAACTCACTATACCTGCTGAAGAGATCAGCAACGAATACAAAATAGCCCCTCCAAGCTATCTACTGATGGTGAAGAAGGACAAAAAGGACACTTTCTTTGAAGGCGACAGCCTGACTAACAGCAAAGACTCGTTCTACGCCACTTATGATGCCACCAAAAAAGAATACGTGTTTAAAGGCCTGCGACCCTACATTCTTAACATCATCAACAATCAGAATGGCGTGGCAAAGGAGGAGGACATCAATCTGACCCTCACCCCTATTGATGTGGAAACCTACACGCAGACATCAAGCTACTATTATTCACAGACGCAGACTGTAGTGACAAAGATTTCACCTTCGGTATCAGTTCCGTCGATAGCGAAACTAAGGCTCGACAAGGCCAAAATAAAAGTGGTTTACAGCAAGCAGACGGTTTTCTAAATAAACGCGCGCTTACTGCACCGACAGAAAAAAATATCACGATGCGACCACGAAGCATCGTAACAGCCGCAATAGCTCAGTTGGTAGAGCATTTCATTCGTAACGAAAAGGTCACGGGTTCGAGCCCCGTTCGCGGCTCAAAATCCTTCAGAGAGTATTCTGAAGGATTTTTTATTTTATTATTGCAGAATAATGCGCTACTGAACATTTTTGTTGCTATCTTTGCGAACACGCAGCAAGGCAGCGATTGGCACTTGCATAGCAGCATCTGCGGCAAGCGACTGCGCAATTCGCATAAAGGCACTTAGTATAAATCTGAAAATAAAAACGTGAAATGATAAAAATATTGGTAATCTTGGCATTGATGCTGTGCTGCCAATCTATGGCGCATGCACAAAGTGGAGTGACAGAAATCACACCAGAGAAAACCGACAGCGCAGCTGTGACCCTACAAAATGAGTTTTGGGGATGCACACTGGGCGTAAGCACCAAGCAGGAAACCATGACAGCACTTGATCGCAGAAAAGTGGTCTCGTCGGATTATGAGGGCAGCATCATCGTCAATTCCCCCACTCTTGAGGGGCTGACCTACACTTACGCCTCGATGGATTTCGACAGTGGCACGCTATCGAGTGTCACATTCATGAAGTCCGGGCTCACAAAAGATGACGCCATCGTGTTCAGCAAAGCCATCTACAGCACATTTGCCGACAAATATGTAATGATAAAAACATCAGTCGACGGCTTCGACTGCTATTTCACAAATGTTGGCACCACCACATGCACCATATTTATCAGCCACACCGAATATGGCTACACCGCAAGTGTGTGCTATGAATACGGCACAGTAAAACTTGACAAATAATGGAAATCTCAGTAAAAGCATTTATGCGAATGCAGCCCAACACCAAAAAAGTGACTGAGGCAGAAAAATATTATATGGAGCTGGCTCTACGCCTGGCCAAGCACTGGGACGAAAGCGGCAGGTTCACAAATTTGTCCGACAGCGAGCGTCAGGCGGTGGTTCTGGCTGTGGTGGGCTATTTCCAGGACATTGTGACAGACGCAGGCATCTGGAGGTCGTTCACCATGATGCACAGCCACCTTTATGGCACGCCACTGCCCTTCTATCCACGGCGCGACGACTACATCGACTTTGAGCTAAACGTGGATGACCTGCGTTTCCTAATCTGGTACGCGATAGAGGGACAGCATTACCGCAACTTCAACATATCACCACTCGACCCCGACATTGAGTGGCTGGCTAATGAATTCTACAAACAGCTCGACGAGGTGTATGAAACCGCACCTGAAGCGGTGGAATACAACATCAAAACAGGTGTCGACCCTAACGACGTGGAGGATGCCAACAGCATTTTCGAACTGAGCACATGGCTTTTCTACCACTGCTACTTCATGAAGCACGCCTCAAAAATAACGATCGCGAAAACGCATATCGAGGCGCAAAAAATGCTCAAGGAAAGCGGAAGGGCGGCAGCGGAAAAAATACAGGATCTCTACGACCGCGTGATGCTTAGCCAGCCTTGCGGACCGCTGGCACTGCCCATAGGAGAATGGGTGCAGATGGTGGCCACTGGCGAACTGCCTGGCGAAAAGGCCACCAACCATGCCACCAGCATCCACCATCTCTACACCGATTTTATAAAAGCCAATGGAAAAGAAATCGGATTCTTCAAGGATTATGAGGCGCTCACTTCTTTTTTAACGCAAAAAATGGGATGGGAGGCCGACGAGAATGGCATATTTCCAAACCTTTCCGACCAACACAACTTCGTGGTGCTCGCCAACAAAGCTCACGGCATACTTATAGCGCCCAATGTGGCGCAATTCGTGGCCATGGAGGGCAACAGCCTATACGACAAGGACGAGGCCACACGCGAAGCCCACACGCTCGTCACCGAGCAGGGAAGATGCCCAGCCGACCTCATACGCTACCTATTTGAAAACGAACTGCTGCCCGATGCCGTTCTGCCAGCCGACACCACAAGAAAACTCCTCCACAGCAACTGGGACTTCCTCGCCCGCCTATACCAGCAAGAATACTACACCCACTAACCATCTCTTCATCAAAACTTGAATATTGAAAGTCCCCCACTCTCGAACGCTTACCACACATATATATGCAAAAAGAAGACTTGCAAATGCAAGTCTTCTTTTGACTGAGGGTGGAATATGGGGGTCGAACCCATGACCTTCGGAACCACAATCCGACGCTCTAACCAACTGAGCTAATCCCACCATTTGTTGATTAACGAGTGCAAAGGTATAGCTTTTTTCCCATCTGTGCAACTTTTGAAGCCAAAAAGTTGCATTTTTTCGCAAAACCACTTTAAATCTGCGCGAGCCCACTTTCCCCTACGAAAAAAACGGTGACGTACCTGTCACAGGCGCGTCACCGCAAAGTTGATATTTTAGATAATTAGTTAGCGTCTATAGTTTGTTGGTGCCTTCCACCATCTCGCCCATCGCGATCACTGCGCGGAGGTTGAGATCGGCATCAAGAATGAGCATATCCGCATCTTTCCCCTTCAAGAGAGAGCCCTTGCGGTCGTAGATGTTCATAATTCGCGCTGGAGTCTCGCTCACCATTCGGCAAGCGTCCACAAGTGGAATATTAGCAATGTTTACAGCCGTGCGGATCAGGCGGTCCATCGTGGCAATGCTGCCAGCGAGGGCTGAGCGGTCGCTCAGCTTACACACGCCATCCTCTATAATCACGCGGGGGTCGAAAGCCTTGGTGCTCTCGCTGCACGACACGGCAAGCGCATCGGTAATCAGTGCCATGCGCCCTACGCCCTTGTTGCGATAGGCAAGCTGAAGCACTGGGCCAGGAACGTGAATGCCGTCGGCAATGCACTCCACCGTCATATTGTCCATCAGATACACGCTCTCCACCGTTCCGGCATGCTTAAACTCGCGCTCATTGTGCACGTAGGTCATCGCATTATAGAAGTGGGTGGCGTGGCTATAGCCAGCCTCATAAGCGGCTTTCACTTCGGAATAGCCTGCCGCAGTGTGGCCAATGGCTGCGAGCACACCTTTTTTCACAAGGTAGCGCCCCATTTCAATGGCGCCAGGCAATTCTGGGGCCACATCCCAGCGGGCCATACATTTGAAGTCTTCCACAATGTGGCGATACTCATCCGGATTTGGGTTGCGGATAATGTCGGGCATCTGGGCTCCAGCCTTTTTCAGGTTGAAGTAGGGGCCCTCAAGGTGCAATCCCATGATAGGACTTCCAGGCTCACTCATCAGCGTGTCGCAAGTGACGCAGGCGTCCTCAATCATCTTAGTGGTGGATGACGACAGCGTGGGGAACATGGCTGTGGTGCCATGCTTCATATGGGCGAGAGTGGCCTCGCGGAAAGCGTCGATAGATCCCTCCTGATAGTCGCGTCCGCCGCCGCCATGGCAGTGGAGCTCAATTCCGCCAGGCACTATGTGCATACCCTTGGCGTCGATTGCAATCTCGGCCTTTGGCTCAATATTACTCTCTTTTGATATTTCCACAATACGGCCGCCGTCCATCAAAATCGAACCGCCATTCACCCATCCTTCCGGTGTGAGGATGTGACCATTATAAATTTGGGTCAGCATAATCTCTGTAATCTTCTTTGTTCCCGCTTAGAAACCGTTAAATATTTTATCATAACAAAATTAATGAATTTATGCGAACGCCACGAAGCATTAAACACTATTTTTGTTTTATTGACACAAATTCAGAAAACAGCGCTCTCGCTTTATCCCTCAGAGGCGGCATCACCCTTCTGTAGCCCCACATCCACAGCAGCGGCAAAGCTGTGCCACACACGGTGTAGAGCAACCAGAAAAAGTCGGCCTTACTGTGCTCGTGCACCACCATGTGGCACCCCATCTGCCCCCAGTCAAGGCCATAGTAGGCTATTTTGATGGCGCTCACCACTTTAAAAGAAATGATATGGAACACATACACATAGAGCGTCATATCACCGCAGTGAACCAGCGCACGCCGCACCACTCCTCCGTGAGCATCAATCCACCTGGCCACATAATGCACCATCAAGAAGCCCGCCACGCCAGTGAGCGGAAGAGTGGCCACATCCTGCACCCAAGGCGACAGCGTCATGCCATGCCAGCCCAGAAGCGTGCCCAAGCACAAAATGCCCAAGCACAGCACCGCCACCGGCCAGCGCACCCTTATGCGGTGCTCATACGAGCGGTAGAGCACGCCCACGCCAAAGAACAGAACACCCCACGTTTCGCGGATGCCACCCTGCACCACATTCACCACCCGCAGCCCATTCGCAATTTTGAGCAGCGCAAAAGCCAGCGCCCCCACGCAAATCAGCGCCACAATGCCGTTGCCTCGCAAATGCCGCCAGCGCCCGTCGAGCACATAATAAAGCGCCATGAACAGGATACTGGAAATCAGCAGCGCGCGGAAAAACCAGAATGCGCCAGCCAAAAACTCGTCGTAGCCCGACATGGAAGTGACAATGCTCACCGCGCGCTGCAGCAGCGCATGCGTATCGTAGGGGTGCGTCACGCCATTCTCCCAGTTGCCATACCGCTCACTGAGTAGCCCCACGTGAAACATCAGATTGTGAATAATCAAAAAGAAAAACGCCCACTTCACCATCGGCACATACAGCCCCCTGAACCGCTTCACCACAAAAGTCCACGGGTCGGCCAGGTATTTGCGGCTGAAGAAATAGCCGGCGGTGATGAAGAAGATGGGCATGTGAAACAGATACACGATGTGCATCAAAAAGTCAGGGCCCTCAGAGTGCCCAAGCACCATCAGAATGATGGCTATCCCTTAACAGATGAAAAAAAGGGAGTTACGCATTGGTGTCAGAGTCATATTTCATCACAAAATTAAACGTTCACCGCCACTTTAGCAAATTTAGCTTGCCAATACCCTTTTTTTGCACTACCTTTACGACATCACACCCACAGTGCCCCCAACACTCAGGTAAACTAAAATCAAAACATATCAACACATTATGAAACGTAACTCATTACTTATCTTCACAGCCCTCTTCTGCGCGCTCCAGGCCTTCGCCTGGGGGCAGAAAGGACACGACGTGACGGCATTCATCGCCGAACAGCATCTCACCGAGCAAGCCAAAGCCAAAATCACAGCCGCACTCGACGGCCACTCCCTGGTGTACTACGCCAACTGGCTCGACAACGCCAGCAACACCCCCGAATACCGCTACACCAAAACGTGGCACTACAAAAACGTGGACGAGGGCGAAACCTACGACAGCGCGCCCAAGGCCAAAACCGGCGACGTGGTGGTGGCGCTGACCGACATCGTGGACAAACTGCGCGGCGGCAACCTCAGCCACGACGAAGAAAACCTGGCACTGCGCATGCTCATACACCTCGTGGGCGACATGCACCAGCCACTGCACATGGGCCACCGCAGCGATCTCGGGGGCAACAAGGTGGCCATCAAGAGCTTCAACCGCGACACCAACCTGCACAGCTACTGGGACAGCGAGCTCATAGACTTCGTGCACAAGTGGAGCCACAGCGAATGGCAATATCAAATCGACCGCGCCACGGCCGACGAAGAAGCCAAGATAGTGTCAGGCGACATCAACTCATGGGCAAAGGAAGGCGTAGCCATCGCAGCAGGCATCTACGCCGACACGCCCGAAGGCAGCCGCGTGTCGTACGCCTACGGAGCCAAATACGCCCCCGTCGTAGAGCAGCAGCTCCTCAAAGGCGGCCTGCGCCTGGCCCACCTCCTCAACACCCTCTACGCCAAATAATCCTCCCCTAAAAACATGTTTAACAACATATTTAAAAATTCGTTCATCTCTTGTTTTTTATATAACTTTGCAGTGACACACTATAATAATACTGCTAACGCACAAAAAAAATGAGAATACACATCAAAACATCAGCTAATACACAGCCAATTAAATTTGACTATCTCCAGAGACTTGTAGGAACCATTCACAAATGGATTGGGCCAAACGATATACATGATAGCATGTCACTTTATTCATTTTCATGGCTTATGGGAGCTGAACTTACAAATGGCTTTCTTGAGTTCATAAATGGAGCATCCTTCTTTTTAAGTTTTTACGATGAGAATATAATGGAAGACCTTGTCCGTTCGGTTTTGAAAGATCCAGTAATGTTCAATGGGCTGGAAGTGACAGATATTCAACTTGACAGACTTCCAAATTTATCCGATCGCGAATTATTTTATTGTGCAAGTCCGATATTGATAAAACGCCATCTTGCTGATAATACAATAAGGCATTTTCGCTACGATGATCCACAAGCCAGTCAATATCTTAAAGAAACACTTGTCCGCAAGATGCAAAAAGTAGGTTTAGAGTATGATGAAACCCTTGATATTCACTTTGATTTATCATACCCTAACAAGAAACAGAAACTGGTAAAGTATCGCGGTGTGGGCAACAAGGCAAATATGTGCCCTGTGATAATCAAAGGCAAACCGGAAACAAAGCTATTTGCTTGGACTGTCGGCATTGGCAACAGTACGGGTATTGGATTTGGCGCAATTTATTAAAATCAATAGGAGGAACAACAATGTTTGTAGTCACTTATAGAGGTATATTTGGATTTATAAAACCTTGGACGGCCGTGCGTGATGGTGAAACGTTTAGCCAACAATTTCTAACGCCATCAATCATAGAGGGCATAGAAAAGAAACTATTTCCTGAACTGCTGAATACCAATGGCATTCACAAAATTTTAAGGCATAAACTTGACTATGCCGCAACGACAACACAGCAAGAAGTGGTTCAGACACGTGGTTGGGAAGATAAAAAAGGTAAGATGCCGCCACGCCCCAGGTCAATCATAAAACGATCTATTCTACAAAACCCCATTCTTTACCTCGCCTTCAACAACAGAACGGAAGCACTCTCTGCTTACAAGCAAACCATTTGTCTCTGTAGAAACGAGGACATCCTGTTTCCTGACAAAGACATTGCGGAAATGACTGCAGAAGAATTTTCAAGCATACCAGGCTTTGAGTTGCGTTTTGGCAAAAGCGAGCAATCATTCTTAGTGGGCTACAACCGTTTCAACAAAAGCCAACCCATGTATGGCTGGCTTGAATATAATGGACAAACGTTACTGTGAAAACATGGGCAGACATAATGAAATTTTGGCTAAAAGTGAAGGGAATGGACTCGTAACTTTATACCAACACCTGAAAGATGTGGCAAGCTTTGCCTCTGCTATAGCTGTAAATATAGGGCTTGACGAGCATATTGCCCGGCAAGGGGCTATCTTGCACGACATAGGCAAGGCAAGTCCTACATTTCAGCAAAAACTGAAAAAAGCTTATAGGCCCAGACCCGGGTTTGTGTTTAGGCATGAAATTGCATCACTGTTTTTCATTTCATTGATTGACGAACAATATAGAAACGCCATAATTGAAATGATTGCCGCACATCACAAATCGGCATATAAAGACATTCGAGAACTTGGCATTTTAGACCTTGATGACACAATGGATTGCTTTACTATCCACGCTAAAGACTTTGAGCAATGGCAGCAGTCTGCTTTAGAAATATTAAAAGAGCTTGGCTTCAGCACACATCCAATTTCAATGGAAGAAGCAGAAGAAAACTATGACTATGCGGTAAGCTATTGCTGCAAGAAAAAGGCAGAGTGCTCTCAATGGAGAGGATTGCTGATGGCCGCCGACCACATGGCTTCGGCGCTGGAATCGGAACAAGCAGACATTGATGTGAAATTGTTCGTCAAGCCTGATTTGACATTTTATAACAGAACGTCATCTCTTTATCCTTTGTCGCAAATCTCTGCTGAAGACCACAGAATCCACACCATCGTCACAGCCCCTACAGGATCTGGGAAAACCGATTTCTTATTAAGGAGGTGCAAAGGACGGGTATTTTACACATTACCCTTTCAAGCGTCTATCAACGCCATGTACGACAGAATCAAAAAAGACCTTTCAGGGACAGATGCGCAAATATATTTGCTTCATGCCTCATCTAACCTCAGAGTGGTAGGAGACAAAGTGGAAGAAAGCATCATGCAGCGCCATGTTGGAGCATCAGTGAAAATATTGACACCACATCAAATGGCCTCGATTGTGTTCGGAATTAAAGGATACGAGGCTATGGCCATTGATCTGAAAGGCACTGACGTCATACTTGATGAGATACACACATATTCCGACACAATACAAGCGATAGTGCTGCGCATAATCGAAATACTTGTGGGCCTTGGCTGTAGAGTGCACATAGGAACCGCCACGATGCCTTCTATACTTTATCATAAAATATTGTCGACATTAGGTGGAAAAGGAGCCGTGTACGAAGTCAAACTTGATAGCAGAACCTTAAGGGCATTCAATCGTCACAAGGTTTACAAACTTGACGAAGTGGAACACTCTTTCAATGTCATTGACGAGGCCATAGATTCAAGGCAAAAGATTTTAATAGTTTGCAATCAAGTGAAACGGGCACAAGATATGTATAGGCTCATTTGTAATCGCTACCCTACTGTAGAGAAGATGCTCGTGCACAGCCGTTACAAGCGAAAAGACAGAGCCTGTTTAGAGAACGAACTGAGGCGAAAGTACAACATGATGCATGGCGAACCATGTGTAGTTGTGTCAACACAAGTTGTGGAGGTTAGTCTTGATATCAGTTTTGACATGATGGTTACAGAATGCGCTCCTATAGACGCTTTGATACAAAGATTCGGTAGGATCAACCGAAAGCGGACAGAAGAAACAATCGGGCACTATAAGCCAGTGTTTGTCATAGCTCCACCTGATAGTTCCACTGAGGCCCTTCCTTACAGCATTGAGGTGCTGCGGAGTACATTTGAGGCGCTTCCCGACAACGGATGCTTGCTCGAAGAAACGGAAGTGCAGCACATGATAGACAAAGTGTATCCCGATGTGAAATTCCAAAACATTGATTACACAGGAGTGGCATTCATAGATGGCAATTGGCAACTGAAGGCATTATGTCATCAGCCAAAGTCGGCTTTGCTTGAAACACTCGACATTAATTCGGCCGTATGCATAACTGAACATGACAAGGAGCGGTATGTAAACGCGAATGCACTCGAAAGAGCAGGAATGGAGATACCCGTCAGCTACCGTTCTATAGCTTATCGAAATTTGGAACAAATTGACAGAGGTATGCGTCCATTCATAATTCCCAACAAAGCGTATGATAAGGAGTTTGGGCTTCTTACTGACAAATGTGAAATAGAAAACTATCAATCTTTTGAAATACTATAGAATATGATAACATCAGCAATAGGACGCATATTTCTTAACGCTTACAATGAAAAATATGGCACTCAATATGATGCTCGCACTTTTTTCATTGAGCAGTTTTATCCATTATTTTTTGATCAAAAAAAATATATGATGACAGCGGGCAATTCCCCTTTGGAGAACCCCAAACTGAGCTGGGACGACATGATAAAAGGAAAGAAGCCATATGAGACACCGGAAAAGCGCAAGGAAAGATTCACTAAACTTATGCAGAAAATAGAAAATAGTGATGCCGATGCAAGTATCGCGAGAGGGTTTCCAGCGTCTGACATAAATGCGACCACTTCGGGGCAAGTCACCGATATGACCATAACTCAAACCAAAGACGACATATTCTTGTCATGGTTTGGAGATGCCTTAGGCGTAGGTGTGCAAGGTGGCTTTTCCATACTGTTTAACCATAAAGACATTTTGTTGGATGTGTTTAATGGGTGGAAATACTACCGGCGTGCGCTCAACAATACAGCAAATCTTAAAGGCAACCAAATAAACACATGGAATGGTCAATGGCTATCGCATTATTACGACTCAAGAGACTTTAATAGCGCCAACCCCATGGCAGGCTTCAATCCATATTCAACCGACAAGGAAATCATGAATATCAGCACACAAACTTGGACAAAGGTACTGATTGGCGTGTGCAGAAAATTCAAGGATGTGCAAGTTATGGGATATATCTACAGCATAGGGCAAACAAACACAACCATTGGTTTCATTCCAATCAACCTTACCCAAATACGCCGTCCTGTGCAGCTTTACAATCGATTATTCGGATCCGACGATGGAAGACAAGCAGAGCTTTTATGGGGAACGGCCACCGGGCTGAAGGCTTCATGCACTGATGGAGTCATCGGCCTAAAAGCAATGGAGCCCAAAGGACTACGCGGATACATCACAAAAGGAAATTTGCCTAAACCCGCTAAGAATGACGAGCAAAAAATCAGTTATAATGTATATAAAATTTGGTTATTAGCTATGTTGAATAACGATGAATTATGGGATAAATCCCACGCATTGGCAGAATTGCTAAATGCAGCGTCCACGAACAAGGACAAGAAGGTGAGTACAAAACCAAAGAACTTAGTAGAAGCAGTGCTTAAATCTGTAAACAAAAAACAGTTTATCGACACAATGAAAGATATACTTCCACTTGCCGAGCAACGTGAAAAATTGGTGGAAATTGTTAAAGAAGTCCACAAAATGCCAACCGACAATGTGCCATACTTCTTGACTTTATTACGTTTCCACTATGAAGCATTGAAATAATAATTTTTAATATCATTGAAATATGAAACAGAATCCATTTATTTATCTCCGTGGATTGAAGCATGCATCTTTCACGGTTTTCTGTGTAGAAGACGGGCAGAAGTCATATTTTGACCCGCAATTCAACGTGAGAGTCCCCTTCTCAAGCGGCCAGCAAGTCAAGCGATCCATAATGGAAAAACTTACGGAAGCGTTAGGCGTAGAGCCTGCTCCAACAACATTTTATTTTGATATAGATAAAAATAGAGCTTTAAAAGAAGGAGAAGTACTTTCTATTTGTAACCCAAAATATGTAGACCAGCTACTTGGTGGCTGGATGCGAACGCCTAAAGGAGGGACAGAAAAAGCCGTCAAGCGCAGAAGCCCCTTGAGCATTTCGGCAATGACGCCGCTCCATCCACTTTTAGCTTCTGTACCCAAAGAGAATATCTCATTTGACCGATCCGATCGCACTAACGTGCACAAGGTCGTGGTTCGTGATGCCAATGGCAATGAATTAACAGATGAGCAGATAAGTAATTTCCTGGATGGCAACGACAGAAGCCTTTATAGAAAATGGATACCTGATAACAAACGTGCCACAGGCTTGTTTGTATATGATGTGGCCATCGACTTACGGCGCTTGTTCTGCGTATCTACCAACCTTTTGGAACCAGAAGTGCAAGCCAATGTGCTCGAAAACCTTAAATCAAGTGGCTGGAGCATGGTTGACACTGTGTTCGGCGAAAGTCTTGTGATGCCTAAAGAACAACGCGAAAAAATAATACCAGCATTAGCAGATGCTCTAATTGACTGGCATATCACATCAAACCAAGCACGCACGTTTAGTTTGATGGAAACACTTGCCATCGCCATCAGCGATAATGCAAATGTACAAGCCGGAGCCATACGTGCTAAATTGATAGATGATGGCAATGATAAGCCAAAGGTGAAACCTATTGTGGATGAAAACGCAGGAGCTAACACTTATATCACATTACCATGCGCAAACTATGTCGTGACGGAAAGTGAAAACGCCGAAGCCCTGAATTTGGCTAAGAAAGATTTAATTAGCCGTATGATGGCTTTTGACTACGAAAACCAACTGTAAAACACACCTATCAAATTTAAACAAGGGGGGCTTTTGTGCAATACCCAAAAGCCCCCCCTTGTTGGTAAACACTGTTTTCTTATGACGATAACTGGGACACATTTCAACTATTTCCTGCTGTGCCACCGAAAACTGTGGCTCTTTGCCAGCGGAATCAACATGGAGCAGGAGTCCGACCTTGTGTACGAAGGAAAGCTGCTGCACGAGTCGGCCTACCCTCAGCGCACATCAAAATACGAGGAGGTGGAGATTGGCGGAATTAAGGTTGACTATTACGACGCGAAGCGGAAGGTGATTCACGAGATCAAGAAATCCAACAAGGTGGACCACGCCCATGAGTGGCAGCTGAAATACTACATATACGTGTTTGAGCAATACGGCATCACCGGCGTGAGCGGCGTGCTGGAGTATCCCCTGCTGCGCAAGACGGAGAATATAGCACTTAGCGACACCGACCGCGGCAACATACGCCAGATGATGAGCGACATCACCGGTGTAATCAACCAGCCCACCTGCCCGCCACTCGTCAAAAAAGGCATTTGCCGAAACTGTAGCTATTTCGAGTTTTGCTACGCTAATGAAAAGGAGGATGAAAAATGAAGCGCACATTCTATCTATTTAATCCAGGCATAATGGACCGCAAAGACAACACGCTCAAGTTTACGCCGGTGACAACGGATGACGGCGGCAACGAGGAGACTCGCATGTCGCCCCGCTACATCCCGGTGGAGGAAGTGGCCGAGCTGTATGCCTTTGGCAGCCTAAGGGCAAACAGCGCCCTGTTCAACTTCCTCGGCCAAAAAGGCATACCGGTGCACTTCTTCGACTATTACGAAAACTACACCGGCAGCTTCATGCCGCGCGACGGACTGCTCTCTGGCAAGGCGCTCATCGCCCAGGCCAGCGCCTACCAGAACAAGAAAAAGCGGGTGGAGATTGCACGCAAGTTTATCAAGGGCGCAGCATGGAACATGACCATGAACCTCAGCTACTACAACCGCCGCGGCAAAGACTTGAAAGAAATCATCGACATAATCAAGAGCTTCGCCACGAGCCTCGACAAGGCATCCACAATAGAGGAAATCATGGGCACAGAGGGCAACATTCGCCAAATGTACTACTCAGCGTTCGACACCATTCTGGACGACTACGACATGGGCTCGCGCACAAAGCAGCCCCCCGAAAATGAGGTGAACGCCCTGATCTCGTTTGGCAACATGATGTGCTACACCCAGACACTGCGCGCCATACACCAGACACAGCTCAACCCCGTAATCAGCTTCCTGCACACACCCGGCGAACGGCGCTACTCACTTTGCCTCGACATATCCGAGATATTCAAACCGATAATAGTGGACCGGGTGATATTCAAGGTCCTGAACAAACACGCCCTGTCGGCAAGCCATTTCGACAAGAAGCTCAACAAGTGCCTCCTGAACGAGAGCGGCAAAAAAATATTCGTGAAAGCGATGGAAGACCGCTACAACGAGACTTTCCGTCACCGCACGCTCGGACGCAACGTGAGCTACAAGCACCTAATAAAACTTGAATGCTACAAGCTGATCAAAGATCTGCTTGGCATCGAGGAGTATCAACCATTTAAAATGTATTGGTAAAGCCATTATGTATGTTATCGTAGTGTATGATGTGGGAGAGAAACGCGTAGGCAAAATGCTGAAGCTCTGCCGGCGATATCTCAACTGGATTCAGAACTCAGTGCTGGAGGGCGAACTCTCCGAAGCCAAATTAAAAGAACTGAAAATCAAGATGAAAAGCATTATGGACGAAAAAGAGGACAGCGTAATCATCTTCACAAACAAAATGGGATATAACATGAACAAGCAAACACTTGGCAAGGAAAGAATGTCGACCGACAATTTCCTGTAGGCCAAAAATGTCGATGCCCTAAAAATGAACAACACACCAAACTTCAATCCCGTAAAAATGCGCTCTTTGACATACTTAAACAGCTAATAATCATATATGTTGTCGCAAACCGCTAAAAATTCCATCATTGCACATTGACATATATATGAATGTTTTTTATTAACTTTGTAAAATACAAAGCTACTAATATACAGCCATATACCCCATTTACGTAAATGGGTTTTAATCGAACCTTTGTGGAATTGAAATAAGATTGCAATTCCTCAATTAGTTTAATTTAATTTTAGTTTTAATCGAACCTTTGTGGAATTGAAATACATAATTTGCATAACTACGTGTAGCAGATTCAAGTTTTAATCGAACCTTTGTGGAATTGAAATATGCAGAAATCAACGAACTTAACGAACGTGTTCAGAATGTTTTAATCGAACCTTTGTGGAATTGAAATTCAAGCTGTTGAGCAAGTTCAGAAAGGTTTTGACTCGTTTTAATCGAACCTTTGTGGAATTGAAATAAGTGAAACAAATTAATCACTCAACTCTGACATTGCAGTTTTAATCGAACCTTTGTGGAATTGAAATTCAAATCTTTGACTCTTGTTACCTCGTAAGGATTATAAGTTTTAATCGAACCTTTGTGGAATTGAAATTTTTCTTCACAATAACATTTGAATGAACCACCATCAGTTTTAATCGAACCTTTGTGGAATTGAAATTGCACGTCATTCATATCAGTGCGAAGCTCATTATATGTTTTAATCGAACCTTTGTGGAATTGAAATCTAGGAGATGATGTTGAGGGGGTACTAGGAGAATTGTGTTTTAATCGAACCTTTGTGGAATTGAAATGTCAAAATGATGATTTCACCTCGGATGATTTCTATTAGTTTTAATCGAACCTTTGTGGAATTGAAATTGCTCTTCACAATAACAGGAGAATTTTTTTGAGCTAGTTTTAATCGAACCTTTGTGGAATTGAAATGTGGAGAAAGGTGGGTAAATTCGGGAAATAGAAAAGTTTTAATCGAACCTTTGTGGAATTGAAATTGATTTTCAATTAGTTACTCAGTTTTTGTTTCACTGTTTTAATCGAACCTTTGTGGAATTGAAATGTAAACCAGACACGGCAGGATTGATGTAGGAAGAAGTTTTAATCGAACCTTTGTGGAATTGAAATTTTTTCATTAAACGCTGCCGTATTGGTGTTATGAGCGTTTTAATCGAACCTTTGTGGAATTGAAATAGTGAGAGGCTTAGAAAGAATTTTTTTCATAAATTAGTTTTAATCGAACCTTTGTGGAATTGAAATAAAGGTCGTTTTCATTGTCATCCGCTTTGGTTTGTCACGTTTTAATCGAACCTTTGTGGAATTGAAATAAGACTTCGGAAGGTCGATAATGTGTTGCATCTGCAGGTTTTAATCGAACCTTTGTGGAATTGAAATTTGCGGTGTTTCGTAGAAGTAATCACCGATACCTGTTTTAATCGAACCTTTGTGGAATTGAAATTCAGGTTTATAAACTACCTGATTATTGTCACCATTGTTTTAATCGAACCTTTGTGGAATTGAAATAGAAAAGAGTTTGCGTGCTGGTACACGTTATATTGACGTTTTAATCGAACCTTTGTGGAATTGAAATTTTGTCTCCTCAAGCAGTTCAAGTTGCTGAACTTGTTTTAATCGAACCTTTGTGGAATTGAAATAATTTGGTCAACTTTATGCGACATACCTGCAGAAGTTTTAATCGAACCTTTGTGGAATTGAAATTTAAAAATTGCGTATTAAGAGCAGGCATTTTATCGAAGTTTTAATCGAACCTTTGTGGAATTGAAATAGGTAATGACATCTCAGGTATTAATGACCTTAAATGTTTTAATCGAACCTTTGTGGAATTGAAATGATAAGCCGCGGTATCGGTGATTACTTTTACGAGAGTTTTAATCGAACCTTTGTGGAATTGAAATTAAGATTCGCAAAGGGATATCATTGACTTTAGATAGTTTTAATCGAACCTTTGTGGAATTGAAATCCGCTAATGAACGTGGGCCAAAAGTCCCACACAACTGTTTTAATCGAACCTTTGTGGAATTGAAATCATATTACCATGTAAAAAACCTCCGTAATTCACATGTGTTTTAATCGAACCTTTGTGGAATTGAAATCTTTGGCAACTTATCTTACAAGTTGTTCTACATCAAGTTTTAATCGAACCTTTGTGGAATTGAAATATGGGAAACGACTTGAAATTTAGTCTTTTCATTAGTTTTAATCGAACCTTTGTGGAATTGAAATTCAGAATCAGCATCATGAAGATTATCGAAATAGGATGTTTTAATCGAACCTTTGTGGAATTGAAATTAATAACTCTTCGAGTTATTTACGGCGGGCCTACGGCGTTTTAATCGAACCTTTGTGGAATTGAAATTCTTTAATTTAATAAGTTATGTTTTTATATAAGCAAGTTTTAATCGAACCTTTGTGGAATTGAAATAAATATCTTTAACTCTAGTCACTTCGTTAGGATTATAGTTTTAATCGAACCTTTGTGGAATTGAAATATTCTAAGGGATTTTTCTGCAAACTCTTGTAGGGCAGTTTTAATCGAACCTTTGTGGAATTGAAATAATAACCGCTCCTCAACGTAATTCGGCTGTTTTTACTGTTTTAATCGAACCTTTGTGGAATTGAAATGAAGAATCATAAACTTTATCAGTAGCGAAAATAGGTTTTAATCGAACCTTTGTGGAATTGAAATGCAACTTTATCTGCCTGATAAATTACCTGATTATTATGTTTTAATCGAACCTTTGTGGAATTGAAATGTTACATCTGATTTGCGCTATTATGATAAAGAGTATCGTTTTAATCGAACCTTTGTGGAATTGAAATTGAGAAAAATATTTTGCCCCCCCTCTCGCATTTAAGGTTTTAATCGAACCTTTGTGGAATTGAAATTGAGGAGTCACTTCATCATTACTGAAATCTGTAGGTTTTAATCGAACCTTTGTGGAATTGAAATCCTATAAACGTTGTGTGACTTGGGAAATAATTTGATAGTTTTAATCGAACCTTTGTGGAATTGAAATCAAACATTCCGTTGTCCATCGCATCTTTCATGACGTCGTTTTAATCGAACCTTTGTGGAATTGAAATACTTTTTTTAATCGTTCAACGTGGAAATAGAAACTATGTTTTAATCGAACCTTTGTGGAATTGAAATGAAATCCACGTAGGCCAGTATTTCCAAACAAGACGGTTTTAATCGAACCTTTGTGGAATTGAAATAAACGAAAAAATCGCAAAAGACGTGCAGCACGTAATGTTTTAATCGAACCTTTGTGGAATTGAAATTTACTGGAGCAAGAATTGATTAACAGAAGATAAAAAGTTTTAATCGAACCTTTGTGGAATTGAAATAGTATTATTCGGGCAAGAGGGACTGGATGGCTTCAACGTTTTAATCGAACCTTTGTGGAATTGAAATACGCAAAGAGATTTTAATAAGGTAGTTAATGCGAGGTTTTAATCGAACCTTTGTGGAATTGAAATAAACGTAACACCTTCAATCTCAGTAAAATGACTCATGGTTTTAATCGAACCTTTGTGGAATTGAAATGCATTAATCAATTTCGGCAAGTATGTGTCAAGGTCAATGTTTTAATCGAACCTTTGTGGAATTGAAATGACCGAGCGAACAAAGATTTGCTCAACTCGCTTTTTGCGTTTTAATCGAACCTTTGTGGAATTGAAATATATTTCCGAAGAACATAAAGCCCTTGTCATATGCGAGTTTTAATCGAACCTTTGTGGAATTGAAATAAAAGTAGTTGATTGGGAATGGTTCGACTGCCCTCAGTTTTAATCGAACCTTTGTGGAATTGAAATAATAAATTTACTCCAAAGTTACTACTATGCAAGGGTTTTAATCGAACCTTTGTGGAATTGAAATTTGTCATTTTCATTTTCTTTTCGCTTTTAGTTGCCTGGTTTTAATCGAACCTTTGTGGAATTGAAATTTTTTTATGAAAGTCGAAAGTTTCTTTGCTCTGTTCGTTTTAATCGAACCTTTGTGGAATTGAAATCGTGAAACAAAAACCGAGTAATTAACTGAAAATCAAGGTTTTAATCGAACCTTTGTGGAATTGAAATTTCATTCCACCCTTGCAAGCAATTGGGACTTGACGTTTTAATCGAACCTTTGTGGAATTGAAATTATGATGGAACACTGATTGATTGGTTAGGTTATCCTAGTTTTAATCGAACCTTTGTGGAATTGAAATAAGGCACAGGTGTCTCGTTTGTTTGATGCAGGTTTGTTTTAATCGAACCTTTGTGGAATTGAAATAATAACCGCACCTCAGCGTAATTCGGCTGTTTTTACGTTTTAATCGAACCTTTGTGGAATTGAAATACCTTTATATCAGGCGGTTATAACAACGATGGTATTTGTTTTAATCGAACCTTTGTGGAATTGAAATAGCACGTTATTATAGGCTTGGGAATACTGGTTAAAGTTTTAATCGAACCTTTGTGGAATTGAAATTTGTTTTTCGTAACTCCACGCTCCGATTTTTGGACAAAGTTTTAATCGAACCTTTGTGGAATTGAAATGAAATTTTGCTTGGTGGCTTGGTCTCATTATAGCCAGTTTTAATCGAACCTTTGTGGAATTGAAATAACACAGCAGAATCCTTAAAATTAGCTGGGTTCGTAGTTTTAATCGAACCTTTGTGGAATTGAAATTAAGGAAATCAATATAACGTGTACCAATGCGGAGGGATGTTTTAATCGAACCTTTGTGGAATTGAAATACTTGGGCAAGTAAAGATGAGTTAAATGATTTACTTGTTTTAATCGAACCTTTGTGGAATTGAAATGTTGAAAGAATCTTTGAGGCTACAGTACCAAGGGGGTTTTAATCGAACCTTTGTGGAATTGAAATTTGAGCAAGAGGGCATCACCTCGCTGAAGATAAGGGAGGTTTTAATCGAACCTTTGTGGAATTGAAATTATGCAAGGGCGGGATTTAGACCCGCATCAACCAGTTTTAATCGAACCTTTGTGGAATTGAAATCGGCTAAAAAGCGTGAGCCGAAAGCGACAACGCAGCGTTTTAATCGAACCTTTGTGGAATTGAAATGAGAGCCGTGAGCAGTGGCTGGAGGTGCGCAAGAACGTTTTAATCGAACCTTTGTGGAATTGAAATGTGACAGCATTATATTCAAGCAAACGCTTTGCTTCAGTTTTAATCGAACTATTGCGGAATTTGGGGAGAGTGTGTGGGGGGGGAAAAAACAGGCGCGGCGCGGGATTCGTAGCGAGGATGGCGCGGGAGCGTAACTGACGCAGCGGGATGGAGGCTAATCGTGGCGGGTGTGGCGCCATTGCCTGGGCCACTGGAGCATGAGGCCGTGGCGGCGAATGGAGGTGGAGAAGTATTCGGCCCCACGATAGTTGAGGTGGGTGCAGTTGGCGTAATACGAGGTGTCGGGCAACTGGAAATGCTCGTAGTCGGCTATGCGTAAGCCATTGCCAAGTGTGGCATAATAGTCCCAAGCGCGAGAGCGGTCGAAGTATTTATCGCGCTCATACTTTGGGTAGTTGAGCATCACTAAGGTCACGCCCTTCTGGCGGCAAAGCTGTATGATACGCGAAAGGTAGTGCGTCTGGAGCGTGTAGTCGGCAATGGAGCCACGCGGCGTGCTCACTTTTCCGTCACGGGCCAGGCGGTAATCAAGGTCGGTAAGCTCAGCGTTCAGCCCATGGTGGTCCCAGTGCTCATACCCTCCCACCTGAGCGGGCTTGAGCAAGGCCTGCACATCATTGATGGCGTAGAACGAGAGGAGGTCGCGCCAGTTCATTTTCCAAAGCCTGGCGAGCAGATCTCCATCGGCCAGGGCCATGCGCGAACTCTCATAGAGCAAATATTTGGTGGTGATGCGCTTATCGCGATAAGTGGCAAACTCAGTCATTGGAATCACCAGTGTGTCAATCTTGTTTTGGCTGAGCATACGCTCCGCCAGCAGATACACGCCCCAGTACATCTCGCCATCGGAGCAGCGGTTGGCCCAGCCAGGAAGCAGCGAGTCGCAGATGGCGTCGCGCCCATGCGAATTGCCCAGCACAAGCACTCGCGTGCCACGGTCTAAACGAAAATCGAGCGCGCGCCCCATGTGGGCAAGGGTGGCGAGCTTCACGCCGAGCACCAGTGTCAGGCTCAGCGGAAAGGCCACTGCTATGGTTTTTAAAAATCGATGCTTCATTGCGTTCTAAAACTGGAAATACACAAAAGTTCCGCCCTCCGGCGAGGCCATAACCGACAGCGCCACCACAAGCGTCACCACCACGGCCACATCGCGCCACCATACCGACGCCACGGCACGCCCCTTAATCTGTGGCGCGCTCCCCCACTCTTCCACGGCGTCTTTCACCACCACAATCGCCACAGCCACCAGTATCATCAACAGCGAAAACCGGGTGTCGGCATCGCCAAGGGTGAAATTCGACGGATGGAGGGCGCGCTTGAAATGCACAATGGCCATCTCAATGGAGCCTGCGCGGTAAATGAGACGCGCCAGTGACACCACCACAAACGTGAGCGCCACATGCAGGCACCTCTGCAAGGCGGTGAACCGCTTCTTGTTCCACCCAAGCGCACGCTCCGCGCACAGGCACAGCCCATGCACACCGCCCCACGCCACATAAGTCCACATGGCGCCATGCCACTGGCCACTGGCCAGAAAAGTGACCATCAGATTAAAATACACACGCCACCGCGCGCAGCGGCTGCCGCCAAGCGGAAAATACAGATAGTCGCGAAACCACGTGGAGAGCGAGATGTGCCACCTGCGCCAGAACTCACTCACCGTGGCGGAAAAATAAGGATGGTTGAAATTATCGTTGAGATGAAAGCCCATAATCCTTGCCGACCCAATGGCTATGTAGGTGTAGCCCGCAAAATCGCCATATATCTGAAAAGGGAAGAGGAATATGCCCAAAAGCGAGGAATAGCCGGCGGCATGGGGCGTGTCGAACACGTTGCCCACATAAATCGCACACCTGTCGGCCAGCACCAGTTTCATGAAATAGCCCCACAGCATCAGCTTCAGCCCCGACAGAGCCTTGTCGTCGTCAAACGTGCGCCGCTCGCGAAACTGCGGCAGCATATTGCCCGACCGCTCGATAGGCCCGGCCACCAGCTGCGGGAAAAAAGAGATAAACAGCGCATAGTTCACCACGCTGCGCTCCGCCGCCACCGTGCCGCGGTACACATCCACCGTGTAGCCCACCGACTGAAACACGAAGAACGACACCCCCACCGGCAGCAGAATGTGGGGCAGCGGCACCTGCATCCCTATGCCCAGCGCGTGAATCACCCAGTTCACTGTGGCCACGCCGAAATCGGCATACTTAAAGTAGGCGATCAGCGCCAGATTGAGCACCACGCCAGCGCCCATGATCCACTTCCGGCCCACACGGCTGCCCGTGCCAGCCATCCACAGCCCCGCGCCATACGAAATCAGCGTGCTCGCCGCCAGAAGCAGCCCGTAGCTCGCGTTCCAGCACATGTAGAAGTAGTAGCTCGCCAAAAGCAGCATCACATTGCGCGCACGCTGCCCCCTGATGCACCAGTAAAGCAGGCACACCACCGGGAAAAACGCCACAAACGACCACGAGTTAAATTCCATACATATTCACACTCCAGAGCTGCGCGGCAACCAGTTCACACGCATGCCCCACCACACCGGCAGGATCCACACACACGCCCAAGCAGGCCACGCCCCCATTCCGCTCCACAAAGATAATCATAATCCCCGAAACCACCACACCCCGCAGCCAAGTAAACCATAGTTTATCCTATCATAAACTTTCAGAAATAGTACCAGTTCCACCACATTCTTGGCAACGTATTTTCACCGTTCCTTTGCCAGAGCATTTAGTGCAACTTTCGATTCCCGTTTCGCCACAATAATCACAACGCTTATTGCCACGTCCATTGCACCAGGAGCATTGCTTGTGTCCTAAGCCATTGCACGACGAACAATACGAGCGGCCACTTCCAGCGCAACTTGAGCAGTCTTTTTGCCCGCGTCCCCAGCACCAATGACACTGGTTGCCCCAAGCATCATAGCCAGTGCCATTGCATGAGCTACACGTTTCACTTCCAGAACCACCACATTGCCAGCAGCTTTTTTGCCCAGAACCACCGCAACTAACACACGTTTCTTGCCCATTGCCATAGCAATATGGACACTTTTCATGGCCCGAGCCACCACAATAGGAACACCTCATCTCTCCATCGCCTCCGCAACAAGGACATTCGACTATGGTGTAGCCATCACCACCACAGCTTGAGCATTCTTCCGTGGTGGTAGTGCCATCGCTTCCGTCACCAGATGAAGATCCGACACAGCCACCCAGCACCACCATGGAAGCACACATCGAAATTAAAAAGATTACAAGCGATTTACCAACCATCAAGTTCACGATTTTTCAGCTATTCTCCCACTTGTCACGGTTCTCCTTGTCTTTTTTGCGCTTGTTGCCAAAATAGACAAGCAGCACGCCTATTATCGTCCATGTGCACACACTGTTGAAAGCTCTTGCCAAATACTGAGAGTTCTCTGTAGCCGTAAAAATTGCCGCTACCAACAAAATTCCCGCTATCACCAGACAAACTATTCCTGCCGCTTTCATAGTTGCTCACCCCCTTTCTCATTTGAGCCATTCTCGGCTGAAACAAATTCCGTACCCTTCTTCTTACAGCATAAGATAATGATTAACCCTAAGCATGGAGAGAGAAACAAGCACGTAAGAAAAGACAGCCCGTACCCAATTGAGCGGTTTTTGCCCAAGAGCGCCACCAATGCCGATAAAACAATACAGCCAAGTAATCGCACAAACAAATCCATTTTTCTCTTAATATTTCAATTAGTTAAACAATTCATTATTCATTCTCTTCTCCAATTTGAGCAACTCATTATAGTTATTTTTATTTTGCACCATCAACTGGAAAATCTCAGTGGCCTTCCGCTGTCGCGCTACGTCTCCGGCGAACCTGTCGGGGTGGCACTTCACCTTCATTCTGTCATAAACCTCCTGCGCCCCAAACATATTATTGAAAGTGTCGGCACCGAAACCCGCCGAAGTTTTTTTCACTTTCGCCTTAATGCTGTTCGACTTACTCGAAACAAAAAGCACACTGATAACCCTGCCAACCAGATATTTAATCCGCTCATTCATATTCTATTCTAACATATATATCTGTGCATAATCAATTAGCTTCCACTTAAGGCCATATGTGCAAGTCTGGTCATGCACCTCAAGAGTGTCCCAGCCAAGCACCACCAGACGTCGCACCAATGCTTGGTCAGCAAGTATCACCTCTCCAATAGTTTTCATTTCGCCACGTGTCAGCTGCCGTCCGCCAGACAATGCTTGAATTCTAAAGCCCGTGTATCTAATTTTTGAAAATTCGTGCCGATATGAAGAGTCGCCCTTTGAAATAGAAGCCTTTAAGCAAGTGGGGGCAACACCGTTAATAAACGCATATTTTGCATTATTATTGAAATCCCGAACCAAGTCGTTGCGCTGGTCTCTGTCGGAGAACCACTGGATAATATTATTCCATAAATTTGCTAAACCCATAAAAATGCTTGTTTTAAAAATTCTGATTTGCTAATTGGCTTGAGGGGCAAAGACTATTAAGAGCGCTATAAGGAACGCTATAATAAAAAGCACCGCCAGCATTATAAAAAAATCGCTGTCTACGCTGTCTTCGCTGCCACCACCCTCTTGTGTATCATAAGTTCTGAAAAGAATCGACCCTTGTTGTAGTTCGTCATCGCCTCTTTTTCTGAGGGCTAATAGCGCTTGTGGATTGTCTTCGTTTTCAAGAGTTGCCTGATACAGACGGTTTGCCGAATCCACTTTTTGAGCATCAAATTTCCAATCAGGAACACGTGTGAATTTTTGGGGATCAAACGCTTCTTTACATATGTGGAACAGCCACTTCGACCCCAACTGCTCATCAGCTTGCACCAAAATATGGCGAAGTTTAACCATACCGTCGCCCGATTTCCATTTACCCCCTTGCAAATCCACCACCTGCTGGTGCAGACTTGATGCAACAGAAAGCATCTGTGCATCATAGTTTGCTCCGGTCCAAAAATTCGGGTCGGTCACAATTTTTGCCAGCTCATACAGATTCGGGGCAGCGTCTACCTTGGGAGTCAACAGCCGAAAACGGTCCACTTTATGCTGTAAGGGCATTTGCTCAGCATCTACAGCCTCGAAAACCGTTTGGTCATTATCATCGTAATTATTCATTTTTTCACATGTTGCGTAATGTGTGACAAACATATTCGCTTGCATGGCACTAAGATACTCGAAAATTCATTGTGCAGCACATTTCTGCAACCTTGCAATTTTTTTGCACGCCCCGGCTCCTATAAAGGCAATAGTTTAACAATTAAATTCTCTGCACCCACAGAAAAAAGAAAGCGTGAAGCCAGCCTTTGATGCCCGCTTCACGTGTTAAGGCCTTCGCATTGCCCCTGTCTGTCTGAAACGAGCAACGCTGAAAGCCCCACGCTTGATGTATATATGTATGCAGTAACTGCATCGGCGCGGGCTAACACAAAAGGATAGCGCCAGGCGTCAATGCAGGAGTGTACACATTACATCTCGCAAGGGCGTTCCACGTTGCTTTGTTCTTTGACAGACAGTTTGAAGTTGCGAAGTTCTAACACGTCAAAGCCAAAGCGCAAATGGTACGCCTTTTTTATGTAAATGCAGCTATACACCTCCAATAGCCGAAAGTGCTTTCGGTGAGAGGTATAGCCACCACAAATATAAGGGTTTTTCTCAAAATCCACAAAAAAATATTGCTCTCTATGGGTGTGACACGTTATAGAGAGCAATATATTATGTAGTTTAGTATATTTACTTAATCAAGAGTGGCATTTATGCGAAGCGTCCGTGGCATTTCTTGTACTTCTTGCCACTGCCACATGGGCATGGGTCGTTTGGCATCACTTTGGGGCCCACATGTAGCGGTGTGCGCGGAGCACTTGCCTGTGGCGATGCCGACTGGGCGGCGCGGGCGTTGGCCTTGGCGGCAGCCTCAAGTGCGTCGTCGCCACGGTTTTCGCTCAGGCGCTGCTGGGGCTTGCGCTCAGGGGCGCGCTCGCCTTCGCGGCGCACGCTGTCGGGGTCGCTTGCCTCTACTGGAATCTGCCCGCGGAGCAGTGTGGCCACCACCTTGGTGTTGAGCACACCGAGCATAGCCTGGAACAGTTTGAACGACTCCACCTTGTAAATCACAAGTGGGTCTTTCTGCTCGTAGCTTGCATTCTGCACCGACTGGCGCAACTGGTCGAGTTCGCGGAGGTGTTCCTTCCAGTTCTCGTCGATAGAGAGCAGGAGCACAGCCTTTTGCCATGCCTTCACAAGGTTTTTACACCCAGTCTCGTAGGCTTCCTTAATGCCGGCCACAATGCCGAACATGCGCTTGCCATCGGTGATAGGCACACGAATTTGTCCGCCCACCTCTGGCGCGCCATTCTCAATTTGCTGCTGCGCAATTTGGTTGATGACAGGAGTGGCCACTTCACGCAGACGCTCCATCTTGCGGTTGAACGCATCGTTCACCACCTTATAGAGGCGGTCGATTTTATCTTGCTTGTCGAGCTTGCGGTATTCAGCCTCGTCGAATGGCGGCTCAATGGCGAAAGTGGTGAGCACATGCATCTTGAATTCATCGTACTCATAGTCGTTGAACTTGTTCACAGCATCCTCCACGGTGTCGTAGATGGTGTTGATGATGTCAAGGCCGATTCGCTCACCCAAAAGCGCATGGTGGCGATTGGTATAGATCACCTTACGCTGGGCATTCATCACGTCGTCGTATTCAAGGGTGTGCTTACGGATACCGAAGTTGTTTTCCTCCACACGCTTCTGTGCGTTCTCAATGCTCTTGGTCACCATAGGCGACTCAATGGCCTCGCCGTCTTCAAGGCCGAGGCGGTCGAGCAACTTCACGATTTTCTCGCTGGCGAACAGGCGCATCACCTTGTCTTCAAACGATACGAAGAACACGGAGCTACCGGGGTCGCCCTGACGGCCGGCACGGCCACGGAGCTGACGGTCCACACGGCGCGACTCGTGGCGCTCAGTGCCGATAATGGCCAGACCGCCCGCCTCCTTCACTTCCTTGGAGAGTTTGATGTCGGTGCCACGGCCTGCCATGTTGGTGGCGATGGTCACCACGCCCTTGCCGTCCACCGACTGGCCAGCCTGTGCCACGATGTCGGCTTCCTGCTGGTGCAGCTTGGCGTTGAGCACCTGGTGAGGAATGTGGCGCAGACGGAGCATGCGGCTGAGCATCTCGGATATTTCCACCGAGGTGGTACCCACCAGCGTTGGGCGGCCAGAATTGCGCATTTTCTCAATTTCGGCAATCACCGCATTGAATTTCTCTTTCTGCGTCTTGTACACACGGTCGGGCATGTCGTCGCGAATCACAGGCTTATTGGTAGGAATGGTCACCACATCGAGTTTGTAGATTTCCCAGAACTCGCCCGCTTCGGTCTCTGCCGTACCGGTCATACCGGCCAGCTTGTTATACATACGGAAATAGTTCTGCAGCGTGATGGTGGCGAAAGTCTGCGTAGCGGCTTCCACATTCACGCCTTCCTTGGCCTCGATAGCCTGGTGTAGGCCATCGCTATATCGGCGGCCTTCCATAATACGGCCGGTTTGCTCATCCACAATCTTCACCTTGCCCTCTTCGTCCACGATGTACTCATCATCGCGGTTAAACAGCGTGTAGGCCTTCAGCAACTGCGTAACGGTGTGCACGCGCTCAGCCTTGAGAGAATAGTTCTGAAGCAGCTGGTCGCGCTTCTCCACCTTCTCCTCTTCCGAGAGAGGCTCATTGGTGACGGCAGAAAGCTCGCTGGCAATGTCGGGAAGGACGAAGAACTTAGGGTCTTCCGTGCCTTTGGTGAGCACATCGATGCCCTTGTCGGTAAGTTCCACAGTGTTGTTCTGCTCGTCTATGATGAAGTAAAGCGGGTCGGTGACAATGTGCATGTCGCGGCTATTGTCCTGCATGTATTTCGCCTCGATTTTCAGCATCGACTGCTTCACGCCGTCTTCCGACAGATATTTGATAAGGGGCTTGTATTTGGGCAGACCCTTATGGGCGCGATACAGGAGCAACGTGCCTTCTTCAAAGGTCTTGTCGTCGTCGCTTGCCATCATGCGCTTGGCATCGGCAAGCAGCTGGGTCACGAGCTTGCGCTGTGCCTCATACACGCGCTCCACGTTGGGCTTGAAGTCGTTGAACATCTGGTCCTCGCCTCTTGCCACCGGGCCAGAGATAATGAGAGGTGTGCGGGCATCGTCAATGAGCACCGAGTCCACCTCGTCCACGATGGCGAAGTTGTGCATGCGCTGCACCATCTCCTCTGGGGTCATGCACATATTGTCGCGCAGATAGTCGAAGCCGAATTCACTGTTCGTGCCGAATGTAATGTCGCAGTTGTAGGCATCACGGCGCTCCTTGGAGTTGGGGCGGGTCTTGTCGATACATGCCACACTAATGCCGTGGAACATATACAGCGGTCCCATCCATTCCGAGTCACGCTTAGCGAGGTAATCGTTCACGGTGACCATGTGCACACCATTGCCGCTAAGGGCATTGAGGAACACTGGCAGTGTTCCCACGAGGGTCTTACCCTCACCGGTTGCCATTTCTGCAATCTTGCCTTGATGAAGCACGATACCGCCAATGAGCTGCACATCGTAGTGCACCATGTCCCATGTCACCTCGTTGCCGCCAGCCACCCAGTGGTTGTAGTAAGTGGCTTTGTCGCCGTCCACAGTAAGGAAGTCGCGGCCTTCAGCGGCCAGTTTGCGGTCGAAGTCGGTGGCGGTCACCTCGATGGTTTCGTTTTCTGCAAAGCGCCGTGCGGTGTCCTTCACGATGGCATACACCTCAGGCAGCACCTCGTCGAGCTTTTCCTGAATGCGGTCGAGCACATCTTTTTGAAGTTTGTCCACCTTGTCCCAAAGAGGCTGGCGCTTGTCGAAGTCGAGTTCCTCAACTTCTGATTTTATCTTGGCAATCTCATCGCGCAGAGGTTGCACACTGTCTTGAATGTCCTGACGGATAGCAGTGACCCGCGCACGAATCTCGTCGTTAGAGAGCTGCTGGATGGAAGGATACACATCCTTGATTTTCTGCAAAATCGGACGCAGTTTCTTCAAGTCGCGGTCGCTTTTGCTACCGAACATCGATTTTAAAAAGTCGTTTAATCCCATATATTGTGTTTTGTTTTGTTTTAAATTGTCAGAAGCGATGCCCGCCATCCCCACTTTGGGCATGGAAAAGCACCACATAATGAGCTACAAAGATAATAAAAATAGTTGAAAATCACATGAAAGTTTTCAGCACAATACATTGGGAGCGCGCACACGCAGCTGGCTCTGCATGGCGGGTGCCAAAAGAGCCGGTGATATAGGAATGGATATGAAGCGTAGGGGATGGTCGGATTTGGGAGTAAGTAGGCCAGGAAGCGTGGCTGCCACCGAGTGGTGATCGCCCTGCGCACCGCCAGCCTGCTTCTGTGAGAAGTGCTTGATGGCGCGCATCAGCGCCTTGCCCTGCGGGTGGCGCAGAATTCTGCCTAAGGCCTCCTGCCCCTCGCGGTCGGAAAGCAGGAGCGAGCAGTCGGTGCGGAGCTGGTTCACAATCACCTCCACCTCCTGGTTAGGCATACGTACCTCCACCGTGGCCACAGCCGAGAGCACCACTATGGAAGCCATAATGGACGTGAGCAGACGGTTTATTTGGCTACTTCTCGATTGCATAATTCTCTTCTTGTTGTTGATTGCGTGATTGACGGATGTGACGCAGCTGATAAAGCATCAAATAGTTAAGTGAGCGCAAAATCGGCACAGCCATCAGCAGATAAAATGCGGTGAGCATCTTCTGGTGCAGCACGCCACCACCTATGAGCACAGCCACCACGATGAGCCACACAACGTTTGCAACGTGCAGCGCCACAGTAGCCTTCTGCGCTTTGGGCAGCCATGGCATAACCGCCAAGAGCAAATAAAATGGGTGAAGCCACAGCGCATTATAGTTGGGCGAAGTGCACTCGTGGGTGGACACAAACACCAGATAGAACATCAAGCACCCACCCAGAGCAAAAGCGGCATACACCACCGTGTCGAACCATCGGCTCACACTGAAAGTTTTGCAGCAGTCGCGCACTGTTATCGCCTGTGCAAGCAACAGCAGCACCAGTGCCACTATGAGAGGCGTGGCATACCATGGTGTGGGTGGTGCCATAGGCCCCTTCCCTGCCCCTTCGGAAAGCAGTTGTTCACTCTTCACCAATGGAGCTTCTGTGCCATCGGCATTTTTCACTGTGGCGCGTGAGATGGCGGTCATCAGAAAAAGGGGGGCAAACATCTGCTGACGATAGGTAATCACCGTGTCAAGGTCGCAACCGAGCGCGAGGTCGATTCCAAACTGGCTCCATGCGAAATTGCCGTTGAAGGCATGCATGATGTCGCGATATGTCAGTTTGGCAGATTCTTCGGGATGGTACACTAAAGAACTGCCCAATGCTTTCTCTATAATGTCGCGCGGACGGGTGGCACAGTTGTCGCTCACAAAGCGGTAACGGTAAGTGGCATTTTCAGGCTTGGCATTTTCGGCGAGCATGTCGCGCACCACACGTGCCTGAGCCGGCGTCAAATTCAGAATCTGCTCCACCACCCTTCTGCCTTGATAGCCTTCCATCGCATAGACTTGAGGTATGGCACCACACAGATAGTCGGTCTCGCCTTTCACGAAACGGTAGGTGAAACCGGGAGCGTTGAAGTCAAACAGCCCGTAATTATAGAAATAGTCGCCACGCTCGTCCACCACACGCAGCTCGGTGTGGCCATACGCTTCATAAATTTCACTGCCGGGATACACCGTCACCAGGCTCACCCGTATTGAGTCGGACCCCCCTGGCGCGGCATTCGCAAAAAGGCAAATACCCGCCATCAGCAGAACGTATGTGAGGATGCGTTTCGTCATTTATCCATAAAAGAGTGATACAATAAGCATGCCAATAAGGCTTGCGCCTTACAAAGATAGCGCAATTTCCGAAATAGTGCAAAAAAGGAAAATGCGATGTTGAAAAAAAACACACACATCGCATATCAGTTCATTATACCCATTTACAGATGGCTTATTTCAGTCCCAACTTCTCCTTCACCATTGAAGTGAGGTCGATGGCGGTGGGGCCAGTGTAGGCCAACGGTGTCTGTGACACGTCGAATATGTAAGTGAACCCCCCGGCATCGCCCACAGCCTTAACCGCCGCATTAATCTTGGCATAGATGACCTTGTTGAGCTCGGCTTTCTTTGCAGCAAGTTCCTTGTCCACCTGCAGGAGAAACTGCTTCACTTTCGCGTCCTCGTCCTGGATTTCCTGCACGCGGCGCTCCTTTATAGTGGCAGCCACCTTCGCATCGTTGGCAAGACGCTGAAAGTCGGCATACTTCTTGCCAAACTCATCCTGCATCATCTTGTACTCATTCTGATACTGGTTGCTCAAGTCGGTGAGCGTTTTTTCTGCGGCAGCCTTCTCTGGGCATGCGTCATAGATGTCCTGAATATTGACCACTGCCATTTTCACGATTTGAGCCGACACGCACAAAGGAATCGACATCACCAACAAAAGAAGAATTTTCTTAACCATAGCATTTAATTTATACGTGTGCAAAGATAGCTATATTTATAATATGGTACAAGAAAAGAAAGACCTGCCTTCATTGGCAAGCCTCTCTTTATATGTGATTAAATTTTAGCGTGCTCTTCCGAGCCACAAATTGGATTTCTTACTTGATGCCGAGCTCAGCTTTCACCTTTGCCGACACATCTTCCATGCTGTTGCCCTTATAGAGGAGTGTGGAAGAGTCGATAATTGCTGTGTAGCCACCCTTGGCGCCCACTGCCTGTATGGCGTTCTGGAGCTTTTGCTGGATAGGTGCCATCAAGGTTTCCTGCTGCTTCTGCAAATCCTGTTGAGCAGTTTGAGAGAAGTTTTGCAAGCGGGTGTAGAGGTCCTGAGCCTCCTTAGTCTTAGCCTCGATAGTGGCCTGGGCAGCTTTTGCCTTTTCAAGTTCGTCGAGTTCCTGTGTCTTTTTCTGCAGTTCGTCTTGCAGAGCCTTGCCCTGCTGCTGATACTTGTCGCTTGCCGCCTTGAGGGTGTTTTGTGCAGTGGCGGTTTCGGGCATCACCTGGAAAATTTCAGCAGGATTAACCATGCCAAACTTCACTGCAGACTGAGCTGAAAGCATCATAGGAGCAGCTACAAGGGCTGCGAGAATAAATTTCTTAAACATCATAGTGTGTCGTGTTTGTAAGTTATTAAGTTTTATAATATTGTTTCATTAATTAGTAGCCAAGTTTAGCTATCACCTCATCGGTCACATCGATACGTGGCGACACGTACATTGCCCCCTGAATAGAGGCTCGGTCGAAAATCACCTGGTAGCCCTTTTCCTCGCACACTTTTTTACAAGCGGCATAAATGTCGTCCTGAATGGGCTTGATGAGCGACTGCTGCTTTTTGTAAAGTTCGCCCTGTGGGCCAAAGTACTTGTATTTAAGCTGCGACGCCTCTTTTTCCTTGGCCACTATCTCTGCTTCCTTTTTCTTCTTTTGCTCATCGGTGAGGAACACCATGTCGGCCTGGTAGTTCTTATACATCGTGTCGGCCTCCTTCTCCAAAGTTTCCACCTCGCGCTGCCAGCGTTGCGAAATCTGATTCAGCTGTTCGTTTGCCATTTCATAGTTGGGGATTTTCTTCAAGATGTATTCCTGGTCGATGAACGCAAACTTTTGTGCAGACGCTGTAGCCACGAAAGCGGCCACGGCTATTAAGAGCATTACAATTTTTTTCATCATAGCGTAGATGCAATTATTATTGTGTTGATAAAAACTTATGATGTCTGGGAAGTTAGACTCCGCAGGTCACAAATAGTTTACTTTTATTAGAACTCTTGTCCGAGCACGAAGTGGAAATTGCTGCCACCCTTTGTGCCAAACACCTTGTCGAAGCCATAGCCCCAGTCAATACCCATCATACCGAGCATCGGGAGGAAGATACGCACACCCACACCAGCCGAGCGCTTGAGGTCGAATGGCGAGAAGCGGCTCACGCTTGTCCACGCATTACCGGCCTCAATGAATGCCAGCGGATAGATAGTGGCACTTGGGGAGAGCATCAGCGGGAAGTGAAGCTCCATCAAGAAGCGAGTGTAGGCGTAGCCGTCACTGCCGTAAGGGGTAAACTGGCCGTTGTCGTAACCACGCAGAGCGATGGTCTCGGTAGCATAGGTGTAGCTACCCGACATACCGTCGCCACCCACGTAGAAGGTTTCAAACGGCGACTTCAAATACCTGTTCCAGCTGCCGAGCAAGCCGATGTCGGCACGGGTCATGAGCACGAGTGTCCAGCGTCCGTCGGGGTCGGTGAGCGGTGTGTAGGTACGAGCCTGGAATTTGAGTTTCCAGTATTCAATCCATTTGTAAAGTTCTTTCTTCGAGGCCTCGTCGTTGGCTTGCGAGAGTGCCTTCCAGTTCTTTTTACCGAAGAGGCTTGCAGGAGGCGTGAAGCGGAAGCTAAGCGAGAAGCTACTGCCTCGACGTGTGTATAAGGGGTTGTCGATACTGTTACGGGCAAGGGTCAAGCCAAACACGAGAGAGTTTGACGTGCCATTGTTCATATAGTAGAGATATTCCCAGTTTTTCAAGCTATACCACTGGTAGCCGAGTTCGGCTGTGAGTGTGAAATAGTCGTCAGGCCAGTTCAAGCGCTTACCGAAGCCAATAGTCACGCCACCCATTTGCAGATACTTGTTGGGGTCGTAGGCATCCTCATAGTAGCTGCTTCCATAGCCGTAGTTGCCATAGCCATAGCCATTGTAGCGGCCATAATAGTTGTTGTAGTAGTTATACATTCCATTTTGGTAAAGCGTGTTGTAGTAGCTGGAGTTGATGCCTGTCTGGCGGCTGTAGAATGCCGACACACTCAAAGAGTTAGGGCGCTTGCCTCCAAACCACGGGTCGAGGAACGACACGCTGTACGACTGGTAGTATTTGGCGTTGGTCTGAGCGCTGATGGTGAACGTCTGGCCCTCGCCCTGCGGGATAATGCCCTTGAACGACGATGGGTGGAAGAGGTTCTGAATGGAGAAGTTGGTAAACTTCAAGCTCACCTTACCGATGATACCCGTCTGTCCCCAGCCTGCGGAGAACTCAATTTGGTCGTTGGCCTTCGACTCCAAGCCGAACACGATGTCCACCGTTCCGTTCTCTTCATTTGGCTCAGGGCGTATGTCCATTTTTTCAGGGTCGAAGTGGCCAGTCTGGGCAATCTCACGGGCTGAGCGCATCAAGTCGCTCTTGGAGAACAGATCGCCTGGGCGAACACGAAGCTCGCGGCGTATCACTTTCTCGTAAAGGCGGTCATTGCCATTGATCACCACACGGTTGATGGTGGCGCGCTTGCCTTCAAACAAGCGCATTTCAAGCGAAATGGAGTCGCCTTCCACATGTGTTTCCACTGGCACAATCTGTGCAAAGAGGTAGCCTTTGTCAAGGTAGAGGTTCGACACAGCGTCGTCGTCGGTGCTGAGGCGCTTATTGAGCTTCTTCTGGTTATACACCTGTCCCTTTTCCATGCCCAGCACATTGTCGAGGAATTCGGTAGGATATACGGTGTTGCCCACCCAGTTGATGCCGGAGATATAGTATTTCTTGCCCTCGTCCACACGCAAGTGCACATCCACTTTCTTGTCGTTGTATGTGACCACGCTGTCGCTCACGATGCGCGCATCGCGGTAGCCGAGCTCGTTATACTTTTCGATGATGCGATTTTTATCTTCCTCGTAGTCGGTGTTTACAAACTTCTTCTGGCTGAACCACTTTTTAAAGTTGAAGAAGCCCGTCTCGTTGGTTTTCTTCATAGCGCCCTTGATTTTGCCATCGCTGAGCACCTCATTGCCTTCAATGTAGATTTTATGCACCCCTATCTTCGAGTGCTTGTCTACCACAATGTCGACGATCACCTCGTTTTTCTTGCTGAGGTCTTCCTTCTGGAGCACCTCCACGGTGGCCTTTTCAAAGCCCTTGTCGGCAAAATACTTCTGGACGATGATTTTCACACGGTCGGCAATGTTAGGTGTCATCTGGTTGCCGGGAGAAAGACCCAGACGCTCGCTCACGTCCTTCTTCTCTCCGCTTTTCATGCCCACATAGTTCACCTGCGAGATACGAGGCTGCTGCTGGAGGTCAAATTCAAGCCATACCTTGTCGGCATACACCTTTTCCACCTTGATTTGCACTTTCGAGAAAAGGCCCTGACGCCAGAAGCGTTTGGCAGCGTTCTTGATGTCATCGCCTGGGATTTCCACGCGCTGACCAATAGAAAGCCCCGAATAGCCAATGATGATGTAGTCTTCATAGTTGTCAGCTCCAGTAACCTTAATCCCCGCAATTTCATATTTGGGGTGATGCCCAGAGAACACCACTTTCGGATAGTAGATGGTGTCGTTCACTGTGCGTGTTTCCTGCGCGCTGGCACCTGTGGCAAACGCAAGAAAAGATACGAGTAGTAGTATTGCCTTATATCGCATATCGTCAATTTTGTTCATTATGATTTGTCACCTGTTCACTGGTCTTGCCAAATCGGCGTTCACGGCTTTGGTAGTCGATGATGGCCTCAAGGAAGTCGTCCTTTGAGAAGTCGGGCCAAAGAACTGGTGTGAAATAGAGTTCACTGTAAGCAATCTGCCACAGCAGGTAGTTGCTGATGCGCAAATCTCCCGCTGTGCGGATAAGCAGGTCGGGGTCGGGCATGTGAGCCGTTGACAAGTGCGAGGAGATCACATCCTCATTGATGTCGGCCAGCTCCAGCACTCCGCTCTTCACTTCGCTTGCAATGTGGCGCACAGCCTCCACCATCTCCCAACGCGAGGAGTAGCTTAGCGCCAGACACAGCTCCATGCCGGTGCAGTGTGCGGTGTCGGCCATACATTTCAGCAGACGCTCGCGCGCAAATTCTGGCACACGCGCCATGTCGCCAATGGTGGTGAGGCGCACGTTTTTCTCTATCAGCTCTGGCGTCTCCTTTTCTATCGAAGTGACCACCAGGTGCATCAGCGCATCCACCTCCATCTGCGGACGGCTCCAATTCTCGGTGGAGAATGTGTAGAGCGTGAGGTATTCTATGCCAAGGTCGTTGGCCACTTCGGTGATATTGTGCACGGTGGGCACACCGTTTTCATGACCGAAAGAGCGAATCATGCCACGCTGCTTTGCCCATCGCCCATTGCCATCCATAATAATGGCCACGTGGCGTGGAATCCTTGTTTTGTCTATTTTATCTATCAGCGACACTGCTTATATATAATGTATATCTTATCAAATTAATTTTCTCTATTCTGTATCACTCCACATAATGGCACTTGGAGCACCGCTTGCTAAACTCGTAGGTGATGGTGAACATAGCCACCGAATACCAGTCGGTGTTTTTGGCGAAGCCGTGCTGTATGCGGTACAGGTCGCTCAGCCCGTCGAGCCGGTCGCCAAACGCCTTTCGCATCGTAAACTCAAAGCCGAGGTTCAGGCGCTCCTTCAACTTGTATTTCACGCCCACACCCATCGGAATGTTGAATGTGAAGTGCGTGCCATTCACAAATGCGGCGGTTGCGCCTATCCCCAGCACCATATATGGTGATATTCTGCTGTAATTCTTGTATTTGGCCCCTATGCCGTAATTGAAGAAGTTGAATTCTGCCTGTGCGCCCAAGTCCACAAGGTGCGACTTAAACTCATAGTGCTCGCCGCCGGGAAATTTGCTGGCACAGTCGTCGCTGTTGCCACTGAGCGAGGCATAGAGCAAATTGCCCTTGAATGCAATACGGCTGTTCATATTGTAGCGAAACACGCCGCCACCCACCACACCGGGGTGCTTGTACATGTTTCCGCCACTGATGTCGCCTATATAGCCGCTCACGCCAAGGGCAGGCCCCACCTCATAGCGGTATTCCTGCGCCACTGCGCCAAAGGCCACAAGCCACATTGCCAGTATTGCGAACATCTTCTTCATAATATCACATCTCTTACGCTCTATCCACAAAGTCGCCGACACCCGTCAGCGTTAATAAATAGGCTTGAAAGTGAGTTGGTTGATTACGCCCTTCCATATGCTGTTATACAGGTCGCCACTGCTGTTTTTGCCGCCCACGAGATAAATGTAGGGGCACTGCCATTCGGTCACGGGTTTTACAGGCGCATAGGTGCGAGCCTTCTTCTGCACCGTTTCCTCCACCACAAAGGCCTGAGCATTCACAAAAGCGGGAATGTAGGAGGGCAGCTGAAGCGCCATTCCGCCGTTGCTCCAAGTGATGCCTTGATTGTACGACACATAGGAGGCGCGGTTCATCGTTCCGTCGGCCTTACGCCCTCCAAGCACAAGCCAAGTGGTGCGCTTGGTCTGGCGGTGCGTCACGCTATCGTTGTTGAACGAGGCATACGCCACAAGCGATGCGCCTTCCAGGGCTGGAAGTGGTGCGAGAGCTTCGTCGTCGATGCGTCCCCAGTTCTTGCCGTCGTACCCCCATACGCCACACACGGTTTTTCCGTTCTTGTCAATGCCGCCCACAAGCATACCTTGCTGCATTGTGGTCCATTTATTGTTGGCCATCACGAATTCAGACGACGCCTTTACAGGAAATTCGTCTTCCACAGCCACTGGTGTGTAGCTTCCACGAGGATACTCGTCGTGCTTATATTCATCGCCGTCTTTCAGTACGCCGAGCAACTTGCTTGCATAAGCGCCCTTGATGCTGTGCCACATCACTCCGCAATTCGTCCACGTGGCACCCTCGTCGGAGCTCTTGTAGAGCTGTCCTGCGTTGGAGAGGATATACAGCGCATCAGATGTGGCGGTAAGCGACTCCACATTAGGCGTAAAATCGAAGGCCACTGATTTATTTTCCCATGTGCCTTGGCCAGGATTGGTGGCGAAAGAGAAGACGTAGCCGTAAGTGTCGGCCACGAGACACATGTATTTGCCGTTCATGGCCACCGTTTTTTCAGCTTTCGGCGAGCCACTGGTGTTGGGAAGGTCGCGTCGAGCGCGCTGATCCCAGAAAAGAGAGTCGGGCTTAACGTTGTGCACATTCACACACACGGTGTAGGAACGAACATTCTTGCCGTCTTGCGAGGTCACCTCCAGCTCCACAGGGCTGGAGAAGTCAATACTGTCGGTGGTCTCACTGGTGTATTCAACTTCCTTATCCTCCATCCACGAGCTGTCCTTCACCTTAAACACGGCCTTGCCCACCGCCGTAGGGAATGTGACCGACACGGTGAGGTGCGACACGTCGGTGCCTTTTGGCAGCGAGTCGGCGTTGTATATGAGGTTCTTGTCCTGGTCAATGGAGAAGTACACCGAGTCGAGGTTATAGAGCACCTTTGAATTTGAGCCCAAGCTGAAGCCCGACACCAGTGTGGAGGTATAGGTGTTCACCGTGGGAATGTCGGAATTGGGGTCGTCGCTTGAGGAATTACACGAGCTGACAGCAAAGGCAAGCATTACCGCCAGCATTACGTATATAGAATATTTCTTGTTCATCTATCTGATTTTACTTTGAAAGCACAAATTTACAAAAAAATCACCAATAATATGGGGTTCGCCCTTGCTTTTATATATAGTAACACGCGCGACCCCTATATTATTCAACGTGTAAAATTAATATTTAAGTGGCAAACTGCTCTCACAAATTAAGATATAAAAAGATGAAACGGCTTTTTTTACACCTTTTTAACGCGACCGCCACATTTGCAGCCCTCTTTTTCACCAATTTACCCCCACGCCAGCGATTTTCATCTCGCACAAGCATAAGGGGAGCGGGGGAAAGGCATTTGCCAAAGAGCGGATTTTGCACTACTTTTGTAGAAAGTAGGCCGCACCTATGTATTTTCACTTTTCATTCACACAAGAAATCACGCTATGACCACCGACCAAATCGTATCAGAACTGAAATCCAAGCTCGCCAAGCACTACGACCAGCGCGAAGCCAGCGCACTGACCCGCATCATTATGGAGGATGTGCTCCACTACACGCCTGTGGATGTGCTTTTGCGGGGCAACGTGGAGCAGGACAGCGCGTTTGTGGATCACATACGCGCCATCGCCAACCGCCTTTGCGATGGTGAGCCTATCCAGTATATTCTCGGGCGCGCCACGTTTCACGGCCATGAGTTTAAGGTGACACCTGCCACACTCATTCCACGTCCAGAGACTGAGATGCTGGTGGATATGATCGTGGACGAGGCGCATGGCCAAACCGACTTGCGGGTGCTTGATGTTGGCACCGGAAGCGGGTGCATTGCCATATCGCTGGCGTTGGCACTGACATGGCCAGAGGTTGAGGCTATCGACATTTCAGGCGAGGCACTGAAAGTGGCTGAAGAAAATGCAAGGGCACTGAAGGCTAAGGTGAAGTTCACTCACGCCGACATTCTGCACGCGGCGCCAGCCGACGACAGCCTCGACCTGCTGGTGAGCAATCCTCCCTACATCTGTCAAAGCGAGCGCAGCGACATGGAGAGCAATGTGCTGGAGCACGAGCCAGCCTCTGCCCTATTTGTGCCCGACGCCGACCCTCTGCTCTTTTACCGCGCCATCGCCATATATGGCATGGCGGCCTTGACTCCCGGCGGACGCATCTATCTGGAAATCAACCGCCGCTTCGGCAAGCAAACCTGCCAGCTCCTCACGCGCCACGGCTTCGAGACGGCGCAAGTGACCGCAGACCAGTTCGGCAATCCCCGCTTCGTCACCGCCATAAAGCCTATCCCTTGACCGGAAGCGAACCAAGAATCACCCGAATTTCTCCATAACCAATTATGCTCCTGCATTGCTATCAACGCAAGTCCAATCATCTCATAGGCTTGCATTAACAATCTATTTATTAATATATTACATTCCACCAACAATGTAAGCGGACTGTTTATTTCACATGATCAGTCATTCCGATTATAGCCATCTTCAAAGGAGAAAGTTCGTTCTCTATAATCCACCATATTTGCTCAGCATCGATATCAAAATAGTGATGTGCAATAATATCACGTAGGCCTTTCACATTTTTCCAATCTATCTCTGGATGCATTGACAGAAGTTCTCCCTTTGTGATTTTATCAAGACCCTTCAAACTTTCTCCGATTGCAATAAATTGCATACAGATTGAGTCCAGAATTGTGACTCCTACAGGATTCACCAGAAAATCATCTGAGCAATGATATGGCTTTGACCGATCTTCTATACTCTCAATTGAAGCCAAAATTCTGTTCAGAATATTCAGAACCACTTCTTTATCGTATTGCATAAACACCTTCCTTTTCTATCCTGGATTTGAACAGCGGATTCATATTCTTATGAAATCGAACCACATCAACAGAGCACTTGAACAGTTGTTCCAAAAAGTCTTTAAAATCGGCCAATAGGAATGGATTAGGAGTTTCTGTTTCCACACACACGTCCAAATCGCTTCGTTCCGTCTGTTCATTTCGTGCCACAGAGCCAAACACGCACAAACGCTTTACGCCAAAATCGGTTGTGATTTTAGCACTATTTTGCTTAATAACTGATACATAATCCTGAAGGGTTCTCATAATTATCTGTTTTGCATTTAAAGCAAAAGTAAATATTATTACTGATTTCCGCAAATTTAAGAAACGGCTTATTAATTATCGCTAAAAATATTTCAACCTCTTTTAAAAAATATAAGGTTTCGTCACCGCCACAAAGCCTATCCCCTGACAGAAGTAGACTAAAAACCACCCGAATGTAAACGCATTATTTTAAAGAGGCGCTATGGCACATTCCTTAGGCCATAGCGATGAGATATGGCACTTAGTTAGTTTAAAAATAGAAAATGACCGGTAGTCTAAACCACACTTTCACCTTTTTCCCATTATCCTCTGCTGGAATGAATTTGCCAAGTTTTGCCGCAGCGTTTTTGGCAATATTGTCAAATTGAGAATTGTCGGATTTCTCCACCACAACGTCTCCAATGGTTCCATCTTTGTTAATCTCCATTTTCAAGACCACTCTCGCCTGTTTGTGATCCTTGGAAAGGCTTGGCGTGTAAAGGAGGTTTTGATGAACGTCGACATATAGTTGAACACTTCCTTCAGAATACATAGCAGGGCTATCTACAATGCAATTGTCGTTGGTATAATATTCCGAAACGAAACTGCCGTATGAAGAACGAGGATCGTCAGACGACATTTCATCAACGTAATCAGATGTGCTATTGAACTGCAACAATTTCCCTGACAATGTTTTCTGAGAGCCATTCATATATGTGATGATAGCTTTAGTGATTTGCATATTAGATGCGTCGCCAGCCACATAATACGATGATGAATCCCAGTCCCAACTGGCAGTTTCATATTGTGCAACAGGCCCCGTGCCCTTAAAATGCCCCACTTTTCTTAAATCTCCCACATCATTTGTAACCTTCCAATACACATCAATGTATTTAATCGTCTTTTTGCCAAGGTTAGTGAACGAGAAGTTGAAAGTCAAGAAAGAATAATCATTTCCCCACCCCCAATCGTTAAAAAAGCCATAAGGCGCTAAGTTTAATACTTTTATATAATGATTGGCCTCTGCAAATTGATTCATTTCATTGACATATGAAAGAGAGTAAACCGTGTCGTTGCAAAGGCTATCGGCAAAGGCTTTCACATGAAACATAAAATTGGGATCGGTTTTCAGCACTTTTGGCACAGGGGCCACATGAAACGCCACATACTCATCTTGCAGCTCTTTAGTGACTGACGTGATAAAATAGATTGAGTCATGCTTAATGGCTTCCGTCACCACATAGTCTTTACAAAAATATTGTCCACAGTCGGCACACTTAAGCGTAATTCCATCCAATGGCACAAGACTATATGAAGCCATATTCCTGTAAGTGCTAAATTCCTTTTCAAGCTGCTCCTTTTTGCGCTTGACTGCATTCTCCTTTTCTTGCGCCACCCTGGCAAGTTCAAGCGAATCATTAATAGCCTTCGTCCTCGCCTTTTGCTCAAGAACACGAATACTGTCGTTTTTGCGCGCATATAGTTGATGCAACTCATCATTGACGTTCTGTGCCAGCGATGATATCACCTCTTGTGTCAGTTGTGGTATTTGCTTGTTGTTTTTGACAATTTTCGCGTATTCATTGTTCAGCGTAACCACGAAGTTACCATGATTGTTTCTAACATAGAGGTTGTGCGCCTTTTTATCATAGGCATACACAGAAGTAACATTGTCAATCGCATCAACCATGACATTTTCCGAAGGCTCAAAAAAACCCTTGGCGTTTTTATGGTATAGAACCAAGGCCATTCTCATAAAAGAGTTCTCGCTTGTGTATTGCGCATGTGAATTCAAACTTTCCATTAAGAACACGAGCAGAAAAGCAATACAAATTTTATTCATTTTCAATATTTCAGGTTTAATAGTTTTTTAAAAAAATTAAAATGGTGAAGGAAGCTATAACAGCAATGTCATCTGAGAAGAGTTACAGCATCTTCGGAATCAATCCTTTTTTACCATTGCTAATCATCCTATCACGCGCTGTTTGATACAAAAATAGAGATTTGTTTCGTCATGGCAAAGTTTCAAGACGAAAAAAGGTGCTATTCAATCCTCTTTTGGCACTGTGAATGAGGTTGCTGCGCTGCTGGGATTATGCAAGCACACCAGTATTTGCCGGCTGGGCTGATGATATGGCAGGGTAAGGCATTGTTTTTCACAAATAAATCAGTATATTTGTGGTGTAATCATTCTCACAGGCTCGCCAAATGAAAAATAGAATCAGCACCGGCAATCAGCCCAGCGCCCTCACCGCCACTTAATCAAAACAAATGTTTATTCAACGAGTTATTAATCAATTATTAAGATACAAATGGCTAAAGAAATAGAACCCAAACTCCAAACTATTGGTGTATATTTAAGGAAATCAGATATATTTCGTATTCCAGAGTACCAAAGAGCATATTCGTGGAACACAACAAATTGTGACAAACTTTGGCAAGATATAGAATCATACATAGCCCAAGACGCTGAAGACCCATATTTCTTCGGCACTATCATTATTGATTGCTCACAAGATGGATATTTGAATCTAATCGACGGACAGCAAAGAACGACTACATTTTTGCTTTTGCTCAAGGCTATGCACTTACGTATAACAGATGTTTTGATTTCAATGGCGGAAACAGAAGAAGCGGCAGGATTGAAAAGAAGTTTACAGCAAAGTTTAGACTACATTTTTGAGATTTTATATCGTGCTGATGTAAGAAAACAGATAGACATAGAAAAAGATTGGAACAAAGCCAAAGGTGTAAAAATCTTGGAGAATGTGTCTATCAATGAACTGTATAAAGATGAGCTGAAAAATATCATTGAAGCTCGGACTTTTGCAGACGCAGAGAAAGCAGTATATAAATTTCCTCGAAAGCAGAAAGATAATAAGTACACCAATTTCTTCAGAAATTTCAAATCTTTCTATGAGAAACTTCATACTTACCAAGAGTCCAATTTAGATGTATTGGCAAATGGTTTCTTGAACAAGTGCCAGATTATTGAAATTAAAAGTTGGCAGATAGAACAGGCCATAACTATGTTCAATTCTTTGAACTCTACAGGAATGCCGTTGTCGGATGCTGACATTATATCAGCCCAACTTTTTTCTAAAGCCCCCGATGGAGTTGATTTCAAGAGTATATGGGAGCCGATTATATGGCAAGCCGATGAATTGGCACAAAAGAAAGTGGTAAACATAGATAGTGTACTTCAGCAGTTTATGTATATAAATCGTGCCGACAAACATGAATATGAAGAAGGACAGTTGAACACCCCTGGTGTAAGAAAGTATTATACTGTGATAAATCCGTCTCTGTTGGACGACCCGATGGAAATATGTGAAAAGTTTAGCAGAATATTGGAAATTTGGAATTTGATACAAGAATATCCAATTACCAAGTTACTATTGAAGTTTAATGAAAACTTCAAGCTCTTTCTCATATCTTATCTTTTCAGAGTGCCTGAAGATGAACGATCTGAGCAGGGTGTCACTCCAATAATGGAATGCTTGCTTAGACTATTTGCTCTTCTTGAAGTAAGTGATTTCGGTTTCTCTTCACGCTATTTCAAAACATTTCTGTTCAATGAGAATTTCAAATTAGTAGACCCAACATATCCGATAGAAGCTATCATAGCAGATTTTGATGCGCATATCTGTACTACATGGAATGAAGAAGACGTAATTGCCGACCTAAAAGAATATGACAGAAACATCTTGGTATATCTCAATGAGTACATCTATTCAAAGGAACATGGATTGTCTTTTGATTTTATACCAGACAAAGTGAACGTGGAACATATTATGCCCGCCAGTGGCCATAATATAGATGCCATTCGTGATGATGCAGGAATTACCAAGGAGGAGTTTGACGATATGGTAAACTTGCTTGGTAATAAGATTCTTCTTGAAGAAGATATCAACAAGCATATTGGCATGGATTGGTTCAAGACGAAGAAAGGGACTCTTGTACAAGACAAGAAAGGTTATGTCGGTAGTCTATTTGGCATAGCTTCTGCATTATCTTCATACACATCTGATAAGTGGGGCAAGGATGATATAGAAGCTGCAAACCAGAAAGCTGCCAAACGCATCTGTAACTTTATATTCAATAAACCACAGAAAGTATAACAAAAACTATGAATATTAATGGTAATTTGACAAACTCTTCCCAAGAACGAGAATTTACCGAAGTGGTGAATATAATAGTTCAGCATAGGTGCAAGGCATCACGTGCCGTCAACGAACAATCCCTGCTTTGTGCATGGTATGTGGGTGGTTATGTTTCAAAGAAACTGAAAAGCGAGGAATGGGGAAGCAAAGTCGTAACACAACTGTCTGAATATATTCGTTCCACTCGCCCTGACATCAAAGGATTTAGCAAGAGAAACATTTACAATATGGTGATGTTTTATGATGAATATTCATCTGAAGTATTTGCGGCGGCTATAAGAAAATATCTGACGGATCAATTTGTGCAATCGGAAACTGCACAAATTGAATTTAAGCAAAGAGAGGCTATAATAGTGCAGTCAGAAACTGCACAAATTGTCCAATCAAGAACTGGACAAATGCCCAATATCCTAACACTGACAACTTTGACAAACCACATCGAGATATTGTGTAGGTGTAAAAGTGTGGAAGAACGGTTATTCTACATTCTTTATGCACATAAAGAGCATTTGTTTGTACGCGAACTGCAACGCTGCATATCAAACCAGACGTATTCTGCGTTATTGAGTAAGAAGACAAATCTGTCGAAAGGTTTGCTTGAGACTTATCCCAAATCTCCGATTATGTTCAAAGACTCATACTTTGTGGACTTCCTCAACTTACCAAAGAAACACAGCGAGTCGAAACTGAAGCTTGGACTGATAGAACACATGAAGCAGTTTATTCTTGAATTGGGCAAGGACTTTATCTTTATGGATCAAGAGTATCGCTTGAATGTTGGAGCATCTTCGTTCAAGGCGGATTTGCTGTTCTTCCATCGTGGACTTCAAGCTCTCGTTGCAGTAGAATTGAAGAAAACGAAGTTTCATCCACGCGACCTTGGCCAGTTAGAGTTTTACTTGGAGGCCCTCGACCGCGAGGTGAAGCGTTCTAACGAGAACCCATCCATAGGTATCATTTTGTGTCCCGATGCCGACAAGGTAGTTGTTGAATACGCCATGAGTCGCAGCATGAGCCCGACAATGATTGCTGAGTATAAGCGTATCTTGATACCACAGGAACAAATGCAACAGCAGTTAAGAGAGTTTTGCCAATTCTTTATAAAGAATGACAAATCTGAAAAATAGTATATACCTGACGTTTTTTTATCATCACAAGCAAATAGTCTGCTACAAATTCACAAATAAATCAGTATATTTGTGGAAAATCTTACTCAAAGGCTCTGTATGATGAAAAATAGGAACAGCACCGGCAATCAGCCCAGCGCCCTCACGAGGGTCGCGCGCTTCTACCTCGACGGATTCCGCAGCATGACTGTAGGGCGCACACTATGGGCCATCATCGGCATCAAGCTGGTGGTATTTTTCCTGATACTGCGCTGGCTGCTTTTCCCCGACTTCCTCAGCGGAAAGGCCGACAGCGACAAAGGCAAGGCTGAGTATGTGAGAGAGCAGTTCACCGACAGGTAACCTCCATTAACTACAAAAAAACAGATACAATATGATGAACGAACTGACTTCCGTAGTCGACTGGTCGCGCGCTCAATTTGCGCTCACCGCCATTTATCACTGGCTATTCGTGCCCCTCACCCTCGGACTGGGAGTGATTATCGCTATTATGGAAACTATCTTCTACCGCACCCGCGATGAGAAGTGGCTTGCCACCACCAAGTTCTGGATGACGATCTTTGGCGTGAATTTCGCCATCGGTGTGGCCACGGGCATCATTCTCGAATTCGAGTTTGGCACCAACTGGTCGAACTACAGCTGGTTTGTGGGCGACATCTTCGGCGCGCCCCTCGCCATTGAGGGCATCTTGGCATTTTTCATGGAATCCACATTCATTGCCGTAATGTTCTTCGGCTGGAACCGGGTGTCGCCACGTTTCCATCTGGCAGCCACTTGGCTCACAGCCATCGGAGCCAGCCTTTCAGCCCTATGGATTTTGGTGGCCAACGCTTGGATGCAAGATCCTGTGGGCTGCACGTTCAACCCCGAAACCATGCGCAATGAGATGACGAGCTTCTGGGAAGTGGCCACCTCGCCTATGGCAGTGAACAAGGTGCTGCACACCGTGCTGAGCTCATGGGCTCTCGCTGGCGTGATGGTGGTGGGCATATCGGGATGGATGCTGAACCGTGGGCGGAATGCCGACCACTGCTACCGCAGCATGAAAGTGGGTGCCTGGATAGGACTGGCGGGAGCCATGCTTACCGCCATCACGGGCGACACTTCGGCAGTGACCGTGGCAGAGCGACAGCCTATGAAGCTTGCCGCCATGGAGGGACTTTACAATGGCCAAAACGGACAGGAAATTGTGGCTTTCGGCATTCTCAATCCAGCTAAGACGGTGAACAACGATGAAGCCCCTTACCTGATGAAGATCGGTATTCCATACGGCCTTTCCATTCTCGCCAACCACGATCCCCAATCGTTTGTGCCGGGCATCCGCGACATCATCGACGGCAAATCGCGAGACCGCCACGGCAATGTCATCAGCACCATATCATACAATGAGCGCATGAGGCGAGGAGCGATAGCCAAGGAGGCAATCGGAGCCTATAACGTGGCGCTGAAAAAAGACGACAAGGCCGCCATGGCTGAAGCTCTTGACACCATCGAGGCCAACTATCCCTACTTTGGATACGGCTACATTGGCTCACCACAAGAGGCTGTGCCACCCGTGGCGCTCACTTTCTACACGTTCCACTTCATGGTGGCAGTGGGTGGCTACTTGGTGCTGTTTATGCTTATAGCGCTCGTGCTGGCCTACAAGCGCAGTATTTTAGAAAAAGCCCGATGGGCACGGTGGTGGCACACGCTCGCCATCGTCACCATCCCCCTCACCTACCTGTGCAGTGCCTGTGGCTGGATAGTGGCAGAAGTGGGCCGCCAGCCCTGGACTATTCAGGACCTGATGCCCAACAAGGTGGCCATCAGCGACCTCAGTGCAGGATATGTGCAGATCACCTTCTGGGTGTTTGCCGTCATCTTCACCGCCTTGCTCGTTGCCGACATCGGCATCATCATGAAGCAAGTGGCAGAAAAATCAAAGCAGAACCTCAACACCGTAAAACATTGACAACAATATGACACTCTATCTCCTTCAAAACTACTGGTGGCTCATCATCTCCATTCTTGGCGCTCTGCTTGTGTTTCTTCTTTTCGTGCAGGGCGGACAGTCGATGCTCTTCGGTGTGAAAGACGCCGAGCAACGGCAGCTGCTCATTCATGCCTTAGGACACAAATGGGAACTCACGTTCACCACCTTGGTCACATTTGGCGGCGCATTCTTCGCCTCGTTTCCGCTGTTCTACTCCACCAGCTTTGGAGGCGCGTACTGGCTGTGGATGCTCATCCTGCTCTGCTTTGTGATTCAAGCCATCTCCTACGAGTATCGCGCAAAGCAAGGCAACGTGTATGGCACCAGCTTCTACGATACGCTGCTCCTTATCAATGGCGTGCTCGGCCCTGTGCTGCTCGGTGTGGCGGTGGGCAGTATGTTTTTCGGCAACGAGTTTAGCGTCACCAAAAACAGGATTCTCGATGTAGAAGCCTCCACCATATCAATGTGGGGCCCAATGCATGGCCTTGAGGCAATTCTGTGCTGGAAAAACTTGGTGTTTGGAATCATGGTGCTGCTGCTATCGCGCACATTGGCGTCGCTCTACCTTATCGGCTATATCCGCGACGAGCATTTTCAGAATGCACAAGTCAAGCAACTGGCCATCAATAGCGCCTGGTTTGTGGTAATGTTCCTTGCCACTGCCACTTTAATCCTCACCTCCGACGGAGTGGACACGAAAGATGGCGCGGTGCAGTGGGTCAGCTACAAGTATCTGCACAATTTCATCGACATGTGGTGGTGCCTTATCCTTCTGCTCGGAGGCGTGGGACTGGTGCTTTGGGGGATTTACCGCACACTGGCCACAAAAGCGAAATGGAACAAGGGCTTCCTAACCGTTGGATTAGGCACTGTGACTGTGGTGATTAGCCTATTTTGTGTGCTGGGCTACAACCACACCGCCTTCTATCCGTCGGTGCTCGATGCCAACAGTTCGCTCACTATCCGCAACAGCTCGTCGAGCCTCTTCACGCTGAAAGTGATGAGTGTGGTGTCGGTGCTCGTGCCCTTTGTGATAGCCTACATTGCCTATGTGTGGCGAGCTATGGACGGTGGCGGCATCAGCCGAGATGGCATCAGCAAGCCATAAACCGCTTCATGGCATCTAATTTAGCCAATGCCTGCTCACGGCCGAGACGGTAAGTTTTCTCCATCAGCGCAGGATCGTGGCACACATGCCCTATCTCCAGACTTTCGGCAGGACGGATCACCAATGCACGCCCGGCCTTCTCCTGGGCCGCCACATATTCCAGTTCGGCATTATACATTTCGTGGCGGCGTGCCATCACCTCTATCATGTGGGGATATTTGCGCAGCATCAGCCTAATTAGGGGCATCGCCTTTGTGAGCCGCTTCACATAGCCCAAGGGCTGCGTGAGCACCACAATGTTGCGCTCATAGCCTATGCGCTCAAAATACTCAAGCGGTATGCTGTCGCTCATGCCGCCGTCGAGCATACGGTGGCCTCCCACCTCCACCACTTTCGACACCAGTGGCATCGACGATGAGGCGCGAATCCATTCCAGCGTGTCATCCACGCTCTCATCGCGGAGAGTATGGTACACAGGCTTGCCAGTGTCCACATCGGTACACACCACATGGAAGTCGATAGGGTTGCGCAAAAACTTGTCGAAGTCAAAGATATCGTATTCCTTTGGCACCACATGGTAGCAAAACTCCGCATTATAAAGGTTGCCAGTGGTGAATAGCGAACGAAAGCTACAGTAACGCCTGCAGCGGGCAAAGCGCTGATTATAGCGTAGCGCACGACCTATCTGACCGCTGCAGTAGTTCACGCCAAACGCCGCTCCAGCACTCACACTCACCACGCCGTCCACCATCAGGCCGTTTTCCATCATCACATCAAGCACTCCGCAGGTGAACATGCCACGATAAGCGCCACCTTCAAGCACCAGTCCACATTTACCTTTCTTTTCCATATCTATATCCTTTTTACATATATATCATCCTCCGCACCAAGTAATGAACATCAGCGCTTTTATCTGGCTCCATAGAGTACAAAAAGGGGAAAGAGTCGCCCCTTCCCCCTTAGCCATTTACATTTAAAAGAGCCAGATGATGATTACAGGCTCTTGTAGGGCAACTTGGCAATCATCTCGCCAAACTTCTTCGCACCGTCTTTCAGCTTGCCGCCCACCATGGCGCGTAGCATGATAGGAAGGTCGAGCTGCAGCGAGGTCACGCTTTCGGTGTGGTCGGCATCCACCTCCTTCAACTCTATCACCAGCCCGAAAGGCACCGGCGACTGCGCCGCGCCAAACACGATTTTATTTGGCGCCACCTTTTCCTTCACGCCTAATTTAAGAGGGCCCATTGGCGACTCTATCACCACGCCTCCATCCTCAAACTTGAGGTTCTGGAGATGGGTGCGGGCTTCTTCCGGCAGCTTGTCGATATTCTCTTCCATGCGCTTGCGAAACACTTCCGGGTTCGACAGTTTGTCGTACACCGTGTTAATGTCGCAGTCTATCACATGCTTGTCGCTCTTGTATGTTTCCATATTTTCTTATCGTTCCGTTTTTCAGTCAATATTCACCACTTCTGGAGTCCAGTTTTCGGGATCTTCGCGCCAGAGCTGGAGCTGGGCCTCGTCGCTCGCCTTGATATAGCTGGTCTCGACAGCGGCCTTGATCATGGCGCTGTAGCCACTCAGTGTCACGAGCTTCACGCCGGCTTTCTCAAAAGCCTGCACGGCCTGAGGGAACTCATAGGTAAAGATGGCCACCATACCCACCACTTCGGCGCCAGCGTTGCGCAAGGCTTCCACCGCTTTCAGGCTGCTCTTTCCCGTGGACACAAGGTCTTCCACCACCACCACTTTCTGGCCAGGCTTGATGTTGCCTTCAATCATATTCTCCAGTCCGTGGTCCTTGGGAGCAGAGCGCACATACACCATCGGCTTGCCAAGCGTGTCGGCCACAAGCGCGCCTTGAGCAATAGCCCCTGTGGCCACGCCAGCCACCACCTCGGCATCGCCAAAGTTCTCAAGAATGAGGCGAGAAAGCTCCACCTTGATAAAGTTGCGCACCTCAGGATATGAGAGCGTGAGGCGGTTGTCGGTATATATTGGTGAATTCCAGCCGCTCGCCCAAGTAAACGGGCTTGATGGCTGAAGTTTTATAGCACTGATTTTAAGCAATTTCTCCGCAAGAAGAAGATCTAACTTTTTCATGATTGAGTATCTGTTGAGGGATTAATATTTATATTGTAGCACAAATTTACGAATAATATCACTCACTGCGGCAAGAGTGGCTGTTGAAATTTTCTTGAATTATGTTTTTTTTATAATTTTGCGTGACACAAAAAAACACTCATCAATCGTATGTATAAATCGCCACGCCGTCCCCTCTCCCCCACTGCCGCCCTCAACAAGGCAGCGGCACTCTGCGCACGCTCGGAGCAAGCCTCTGGCGACATCTACACCAAGCTCACGGGCTGGGGTCTCTCTGCCGACGATGCCGACAGCGTGATTCAGCGTCTGAAAAGTGAAAACTACCTCAACGATGAGCGCTACGCCCGTGCCTATTGCCGCGACAAGATGCGGTTTAATGGCTGGGGACGCATTAAGGTGGCGTTCATGCTCAAGGCTAAAGGCATAGGCAAACAATTCATTGAGGCCGCACTCGCTGATGTGGACATGACGGAATACGTCAGCACGCTCCAGAAGCTCATCCATGCCAAATGGCGCGACGTGTGCGCCAAGGAGCCTATGCAGGCGCGCGCCTCGCTGCTGCGCTACGCCGCCTCGCGCGGATTTGAGCCCGACGTGTTCTATCCTATCATCGACGAGGTGATGAATGGCAGCAGCCACAACAACCCTAAAGAATGAAACTCAGCCACATACTCCAGGCCACAGCCGACATGCTGATGCCACGCACTTGTCCTGTGTGTGGCGGCTGCCTCGACAGCGGTGAGAGGTATGTGTGCAGGAAATGCCTGATGCGCCTGCCACGCACCATGTACGAGGACTTCCCGCTCAACAATATGGCGGCACGCTTCATCGGCACTGTGCCTGTGGAGCACGCCACTGCGTATTTCTTCTATGAACGGGGCAACCCCTACTCGCAAATTCTGCAAGACATCAAATATCGCAACATCCCCTCAATGGGGCGATGGCTGGCACGCCGCTACGCCGAGTCCACCGCCGAGAGCGAAATCTGGAAAGGCATCGACTTCCTTATTCCAGTGCCGCTACACATCACCAAACTGGCCAAGCGGGGCTACAACCAGGCCCTGCACATAGCCATGGGCGTGAGTGACGCCACCCACATTCCCGTCTACGAAGCCATCGACGCTGTGAAGGCACACCGCACACAGACACACAAATCGGCCTACGAGCGCATGGCAAACACAAAAGGCCTGTACGCCGCCATACCAGAAGCCACCGCCACACTCGCCGGCAAGCACGTGATGATTATCGACGACGTGATCACCACAGGCGCCACCCTGCTCAGCTGCGCCGAGAGCCTCAGCCACATACCCGGCCTGCGCATATCATTCTTCACCCTCGCAGCAGCCCGCCTCACCTGAAATCCAAAAAAATTAAGGAGCCTGCGCTTCACAGCGTGGGCTCCTTAAAATCTACAATCTATAAAAACATATATATCATCAGAAAACTATGTTCTTACATTTATTTCAACGCTCAAAAATATAAAGCAAATTCTATATTTGCAAACATTTTCGACAATTCTTTTTTAAAAAATGCGATTTATTTGAATTTTTCCTCACTTTCCAGTCGGTTTTGTGGCTTTTATGGCTTTCACTTCGTACGGTTTTGACATTGACTGATGGAGGGGCGACTCGCTATCTTTGGGGTTATTGTAATTAGCATCGTAATTTTTTAGAAAATGAAACACCTAACTATCTATCCCACTACTTCCACTTTTGCCCACAACGAGGAAGCCACGCCTGCGGGCGAAGCCTTGCAAGCCGTGAACCTGCGCCGACGCGAAAAGAGCGTGGAGGTGGTGGGCAACCCGGAGAAAATTGGGAGCGTGCCTGCCGGACACAAAATCATCGCCATGCACTGTGGGCACTACGTAACCACGCTTTCTGGCGGACTGTACTGCGATGGCAATCTCTTTTTTCAAACCGACGCCACAGTGCTTGACGCGCACAGCATCGGCAGCTTTTTAGTGGTGAACACCGCCTCAGGCGTGATATACTTCACAGGCACTGACGGCACGCTCGTCCACCTCGACATCAGCGGTGCCATTCCCGAACTGCACCTCGCCGCTATCGACACGGGCACGGTGTCGGACGACATTCCGCCATACAATTTCACTGTCCCTCTCGCCAACTGGCGTGGACCGCTGTCGGCTGCCGACGCGCAGTCGTTAGCCTCAATCATCGCCGACACTTACCGACACCTGCAAAAAAAGGCGAAAAGCAATTGCGCATACACACGCCCCGTATTGGCACGCTATGGCGTGAGGCTGAACACCGACAAGTATCTGTGGATAAGTGCGCCCGTTGTTATCGGCCACAGCGTGGTACAAAGCCATTACCGCACACAGAGCGAGGCCATCGCTGGCAGCGGAAGCTACACAGGCATCGCCTCATGCTCACTCTCACTGCCCACCTTCAAAATAGGCGTCAGTGTGGTGAAGGGCACGGGACAGGAATGGATCTCCGCAATCAAGTCAATCGACATTTTTATTACCGAAGAAGCCGACATCGCCGACACTACGATGCTCGATTACCGCATCGCCATCACATCTGGCAATTCACGCCGCTACATTGCAGAATTAGGTCCGGAGCCTCGCGACATCAGCAGCGTGATGGACGAACTGATGAGCGGAAAGTGGCATTTAGTGGCTTCGTGCACACAACTCCAGGCACTGTCAAGCCACGAGTTCCTGGCATGGGGTGCCACTCAAAACGCCACCTCCGTCCTGCCCGGCGTGCCAGCCTATATCCTCAGCCTGTCCACGGCTTTCACCCAAACGCTCACAAACGCCGACTGCGCACAAATCACCAGCCGAGCCAGCACAGAGCATCTGCCGGCTTGCACCCTCAACTATGGCGGCCGGCTGTACTGTGGCGGTGGACGCAAGCGATTCTCCGCTATATGGCCACCATCGGCATTATTTTTGCCGCCATTCACCGCCAAGCCCTGCACCGTCAGCATCATAGAGAAATTGGCTACAACCCAAGGTGAGGGCACCATCGTGACCTCGCGCACATATCCTTTCACTCCATCGGCGGTGAATCCTCTCATCTGCGCGCCACACTCTGCCGCCACCTCGCTCCGCTTCGAACTCGGCACGCAGTGGGCTGAATGCGCACTCACACCTCTGCACGCTTGCGGAATGGCAGCCACATTCACATCCGATCTGCACCCGCTTGCCCTCGAAAACGGAGCTCAGGACTATACCCCGACCACACACGACAACATCATCAGCACGCCTGGAGCGCTCGCGGTGAGCGACATTGCCTTTCCACTCACCACCGCTCACAGCCAGACGGTGACCGGTGTAGAGCTTCTCGCCATGGCCGCTACCGAACGCCCAGTCTATTCAGGAGGCTTCGGGCGTTACCCCCTCTATTTGTTTACCGACCACGGCGTATTCATCGTTCCTCAAAAAAGCGACGGCACATTCGGAGAGGCACGGCTGATGAGCCGCAAACTGATGGATGCCCAAGCACCAGCAGTGAGCGGCGACGGCAAAATATGGTTTATCAGCTCACACCTCCAGCTTTGCTACATTGAGGGCTCGAAAGTGAAAGCAGTAGCACCCTGCCAAGAGCGCATTGCCGGCATGGCATGGAACGACAAAGAGCAAGAACTATGGACCATCGGCTCCGACGGCACACTCCGCATCACCGATGAAGCCGGCTTCTCGTCGCGCCTCACGCTGAAAGTGGCCACACTTTTCGACGACGGCAAGGCAGCGCTTGCTGTGACGCACGACGGTTGCGTACACGACATCTGCACCGCCACAGCCGCCACGCAGCCTATCTCGCTACAGAGCCACCCCATTTTACTTAAAGCCGACATGGCACAACTGCCCTTACGGATAATCTGGAACGTGTTTGGAGAAACGCTGCACCTCACGCTGTCGCTTTTAGGCGAACGCGGTGAAAGCAATTATGGTTACAAGCTGTGCGAGGTGAAGGTGGAAGGCAGTGTGAATGCCCCAATTCCTCTACCCGTATTCTCTATTCCCACGCGCTCAGTGAGGTTAGGCATCAGCGGCACAGCGCCATCAGGCACAATCATTCGTGCCACCGACTTATATGTCAGCGAAAAACCGACAAAGTAACTTTTTACAGCATAAACAAACAAAAATATCACTTTTTTAGCCGAAAAAATGATATTTTTTAATACAAACGCTTGCCAATATAAAATTTTGTTGTAACTTTGCAGTGTTATTTAAGGCAGACGATTAAAAATCTTCCAAATAACATACTCCACACGGATTTGCACAAAAGCAGAAAGCAAATCTCGTCATCTTGATTCAAAATAGTTGTTTTATAGATAATTGTGTATTTAAGGAAATGGGAAAGTCGGGAGACTATCCCTTTTTTTATGCCATTTCTGGGCTTCCAGCTATTGACGATCGAGCACGCCCTCAAGCGAGGTAGGTGCAGACGGTTGCGAGGACGTGGCGGAAGGGAAGTCGGCACAACAGGATTGATTCATAGAGGCATAGGTGTAGATAACTAACAGCGCTATACCGCGCGACATCACCATATCATCGTGCTTACCATCAATGGCTCCATAACCACCACCCACTTTCTCCTCAAACCAGCTCATTTCATCAATGGCGTCGGCATCGTGTTCCACCAGTAGCCCATCGCGCACCATCGCCACCAAATTATTGACAACTTGAGCCTTGGTGAGCACATTGGTTTGAAAACCCACCTTCACACCGCCATTCTTCACTCTCCGGCTATACACATTGGGATACTCACTTTTCAGCCGCCTCAACAGAAAAGCCGACTTGCCGCCATCTGCGGCGTGCGTTTCCAGCGTATTGCTCTCCACCACCAGCAGCGCCTGGTGGTAGAACGTGGCTATATCCATTGCCTTTTCTATCAGCAAGTCGTGGTCGATGTGTCCACGCCATTGTGCCACCGTCTCACAGAAGCCATCGCGATGGGCAATCACCGAAATCACTGAATAGTCCGCGCCGTCACTGCGCCCGCCTATGTCCACGCCCACCACATATTTATCACCTGCTGTGGGCATTTTCCATACCTTAAGCCGGGCGGCGCCCTCGTCCATTATGCGCCACTTTCCATGCTGAATCTTCAATTCACCCTTCGCAAGAGGCTCATGGCAGTGCGCTCTCATGGCATTAAGCCGCGAAAGCGAGAACACGCACCGCCCCGATGTGCTGAACGCCTCGGTGGGGTTAGTCGGGAACTCCGCCATCATCTTATGGTGCGAGAGGTAACTTTTGCGTTTTTCGTGATACCATTTAATCATTTCAAGGGTGCAACCTATGCGCCACAGGTTACGCTCATAGGCATCGAGGCTGCGCCACAACGCAGGAATTTCGGCCTCATCCACTGGCAAGCGGTAGATTTCAATCTCATACCACGGGATGAACACCGCCTGCTTGTCGGTCTCGCCGTTCACCGAGTGCAGCCACTCGTTATGAAAATACGACCCGATGCCATTGGCTGTGGACTCCAGCACCTCAACGGTGAGGCCGCCCACCAGCAGCGATCCATCGATAGAGCGCATCACATCTTCAGGATTGCGCATCGTGGAGGTTGGCCAGAATGCCACTTCACTCAAATGCGCCATAGCTATGTCGTAGCCACGCACCACATCATCAGCCTGTGCCGTGCCCATCAGCACCAGGCAGTCGCGGCCAGTGATGACTTTGGCATTGGCGTTGCCCTCAAAAGTCTTAAACTCCATACGCCCACCGCCATCGAGCAATTCCTTTGGATAATGCTGCAAGAGCTTGGAATACATCCCTTTAATCACGCTCGACGTGCTCCGCTTATGCCCACAGATAATGCTGTTCCAGTTGCGCTTCAGCACCAGTTGAATCCATGCCATATACATCAGCACCAGTGTAGAGCCGCCCCACTGGCGGGCCTTCAGCAAAATTATGCGTATGCCCTTGCCCAGCAGCCGCTGGCGTTCCATCTCGGCAAGCACATGGCGCTGTGGGGCGTTGAGGCGAAGGCGCACATTTCGTCCGCTCACCTTGTCGCGCACGGTGACGCAAGTGGCGCACCAATATTCAAAGTTATTGCTGTCCGGTAAAATTTTTCTAAACAAA
>ERZ808278.129-NODE-129-length-61476-cov-24.567721_pt1 | contig 61476 bp, 54 predicted proteins | sample MGYA00521239_ERZ808278 | MGnify/ENA primary metagenome ERZ808278 (study PRJEB31516, sample SAMN03275600) | gut metagenome | biome: mammalia-associated habitat; material: feces | host: Papio cynocephalus | place: Kenya | collected 2012-07-17 ... | reverse complement strand
TTGCCGAAAATCTTCTTGAACGTCAAGTCTGCCTTTGGATCTAAGTACTTCATAAATTCTATAATTTGATGGTTGTTTCCGCAATATTGCGATTTTGCGTGCAAAGCTACAACTTTTATTTGATAATTGCAAGCTTTTGTCTAAAAAATGCGATGCTCACACTCTTTTTCTGTCCTTGATGACTAAATGTTGTCATCAGCTAATACTCGATTGAGGCTTGCAACAACCCTTGACAGGCATCCTCCAATAGGGTGATGACCAACTCGAAGTCGCTATAATCGCCGTAATAAGGGTCAGGAACTGTGGTGTATTCACGATGGTTGGTGAGGAAATCCGCCATGCGAACCACTTTGTCCTTGTCGGCTTGGCTAGATGCCATGGAGGTGATGGCTCGATAGTTCTCGTTGTCCATTACTACGATGGTGTCGAATCGCTTGAAGTCAGCCTTCTGGAATTGGCGGGCACGGCTGTTGAAGTCGTAGCCATGTTCGGCGCCACATTTTCTCATACGGCTGTCAGGCAACTGACCTATGTGCCAACTGCCGATGCCCGCAGAGTCGATTTCAAACTCGTCGCTGAGTCCCGCTTTCTCCACGAGGCTCTTCATGATGCCTTCACCTGCAGGGGAACGGCAGATGTTTCCGAGGCAGATGAACAATACTGTATGTTTACTTTTCTTTGTCATAATAGAATGATTTCTAAAGTTTCTAACTCCTAACTTATAATAGATATCCGTACTTTTTCAGTGCTTCCACTACCTTGCCCTTATTGTTTGCTTCCACCAGTAGGATGAATCCCTCAGCTTTTAATGTATATTTTCTGATGGTAGGGTCGGTGAGGATGATACGTTGCAGCTCCTTGTTGTCGGCAGGAATTTGTAGCAGTGAGTATTTCTTCTGCGGTGCCTTCATAGGCTTGCATCGGCTTTCTAGCTCCTTGAAAAACTGTTGCCAGTTGGCTGGTGGATCAGGGCAGATGTAGTCGTGGAAGAGGTTTATCTTGTTGGTGATGTCGTTCTTGCAGGAGCATCCGTCAAGGAACGTCTCGTAGCTTATCTTGTAGAGCTTCTTGGATATGGCAGTTCCCATATTGTTCAATACCGACTCGTATGGGTTGGTCTCGGTCAGTGACTTCACCATCAAGTTGTCCTCGTAGAGTTCAAAAACCTTATGGTTGGCATCTGTTTTTGGCTGCTTGTATTTCCGGGTTATCCCTAGCGCATATTCTCCTAGAGGTGTCAGCCTAAAATATTTTAAGGTATCGTAGAAACATGTCGCATCCTGGTCTGGTTCCTTGCAGTATGCGATTTCTACCAGACCATATACAGCCAACATGAAGATGTATCCTTTCATGAAAGGGCGGGTCAGTTCCTGGATGATGTCCTCTGAGAAGATGTCGTATTCATCGTATGTGTTTTTAAGAGTCATCTTCTCAAATTCGTATGTGCTGAGCCACATGCTGTATAGCTCTGAGTCTTCGTCGAGGTTTCTAGCGATTCTACAGATGTCATCTGCCTCTAGCCATGTCCTGCCCTTTCCATGCGTTTTTATGACCGCCATCAAGGCGTAACAGATGTCTTCGCAAGAACAGGTTATCATCTGGTTCCTCCTGAACCCTGTGATATGGTTGAGGATGAGCGCAGGAAAATAACTTGGTTCTGATGCCATGTCACCCCAGATGCTCTTGATGTCATCCTCGATGGCGAAGTCGCCAACACCTTTTACCGAAGCATCAAGGCAATAGGTGTTAGTAAGGAGGAGGGAAGCCAGACGAGAACCGTCTTTGTTTTCTGTTTGGAAAAACTCTTTGATGCCTGTCGTCTTGGCAACCTTCTTGACGGTTGTGGCGGTACACTTGTTGGCACCAAACTCTATCTGATGGGTTCGGTACATCACCCTGAGCATAGGGAAGATAGTTTGAATGGCTACCTCGTTGTTGTAGGTGAGCAAATTCTCGTCAGCAGGTAGCTCCTTGATTTCCTTAGGTAGGAAGCCTGCTGGATTCAAAGCTTTGTACAAATCTCTGCGCAATCCTTTCTGTAGCGTAAGATGAGGAGTCCTGCCTTTGTAATTGCTCCAAGGCCTATCGGGAGCATAGCCAATGGCGTTTTGCAACTCATACCAAAGGGAGAGCTTTGGTATTAATTCCGTATGCTCGTAATAATAACTACTCTTCACTTTGTGGGAGCATTTCTCGCCCAACAGCTTTTCTGCTTCAGCCTCGCTTACGAAATGATTCTCCAATACTATCTGCATCAGGTCTTTTTCTGGCTTCGGCATTTCGTCTAGGAAATAGTGTAGATTGCGATAGTAACGCATGATGGCGAAGAAACGTATCCAGTTGTTCTTGAGCTTCTTTTCTCCTGACAGAATGTAGCTTATCTCTGATGGACACTTCTGCTTGCCGTTCTTGTCGATGTAATAGAGGCGATATTTGCGAGCAAACTTATAGAATGGATCTAAGTATTCTTGTAAGTCTGCCAACGTGTAACTGCCCAGTATTTCTATGAGGCGTTTGCGTTCTTCATCAGAGGGCATGAAAATCTCCTTGGCGGGGCGTTTGTCATTATTTAATGAGACGGGCTTCATATCCTTGTTTTCTTCTGATTGTGGAATCAAATTCCCGAAGAGATCCTTTAACATATTTTCCTTTTTATTCGTTTTTTGTTTATTAATTGCATCTTTTCTTTATCCCAGTATGAAGTTGATGTCTTCCTCGGAGAGTTGCTTGGAGGAAGAGCTGTCTGTTCCTATCAGTCCCTCGAAAAGCTCGGCTTTCTGCTGCTGCAGGAGCTGGATTTTCTCCTCGATGGTCTGCTGGGTGATGAGCGAGTAGCTCAGGACTTTTGCCTTCTGTCCGAAACGGTGCAAGCGGTTGATGGCTTGTTCTTCGGCAGCCTTGTTCCACCATGGCTCAAATATAAACACGGTGTCGGCGGCTGTGAGATTCAAGCCCACGCCTCCCGTCTTCAGTGTCATCAGCATTACCATACACTGAGGGTCGTTTTGGAATCGCTCCACGATGCTGCGGCGGTCTCTGGTAGAACCCGTCATACAAGCATAATCGATGCCGTTTTGGTCGAGTCGCTCGCTGAGCTGTTCGATGCCGGCGATGAAATTGAAGAATACCACCACCTTATGTCCGTTGGCCACAGCTTCCAAGAGGGTGTCGGTCAGCAGGTCGAGCTTAGGCGATTGGATGTGACCATCGCTGAGGCTCTCTGGGATGGAGGCGATGCGACGAAGCTCGTTCAATGCCTGGAACATGATGAACTGTGATTTCTGTATGCCCTCTGTTGCAATGGTTTGACGTACCTGGTTGAAGTAGTACTGGCGGCGTCGCTCGTAGAAGTCGTGTTGTTCGGCGTTCATCTCCACGTAGAGTGTCTGTTCGATGCGGTCAGGCAGGTCTTTCAGCACGTCCTTCTTCAGACGGCGGAGCATGAATGGGAATATCTTCTTACGCAGACTCAACAGTGTGTCCTTGTCGCCGTCCTTTTGGATAGGGGCGGCGTAGCGGCTGTTGAAGTCATCGAGCGTACCAAACATTGTTGGGTTGAGAAATCTGAACAGCGAATAAAGTTCCGAGAGATTGTTTTCCACAGGTGTGCCGCTCAGGGCCAGTCGATGCTCGGCATGGAGCAGGAGGGCTGCCTGTGTGGTCTGTGTGGTCATGTTCTTGATGTTTTGACTCTCGTCGAGTATGACATAATGAAAATCCTTCTTGCTGAACTCCTTGACATCGTTCCTCACGATGGCGTAGGTGGTGAGAATCACCTGGTGCTTCATCGCCTCCTTGATGTCTCGGTCGCCTGCATAGTAGGTATAGACAGAGAGCTGGGGAGCGAACTTCTGTAGTTCGTTTTGCCAGTTGAAGAGCAAGCTGCGTGGCATTACGATGAGCGTAGGCTTCTTCACCTTCGGATAGATGAGTGTGAGTACGCCGATGGTCTGAACGGTCTTACCGAGACCCATGTCATCGGCAAGGCAACCGCCCAAGTTGTTGTCATATAGATATTTTATCCACTTGATGCCTTCTGCCTGGTAAGGACGAAGTCTTGCTTGCAACTTCGGGGTCTTGAGTTTCTCCTCGGCGAGGTGGTTGAATCCCTCATATACCTCGCGATGGTGCTTGAATGCTTCGCCTTCGAGTGGCCCGTTGATGAGGTCTTCGATTTCTGGTAGGTCGAAGAAGGATACCTTCACCTTGCCGTCCTTGCCCTTCTTGTGCTTGAAAATGCGCTCCAACTTGCGCATATAGCCATCATCGATGATGGCACGGTCGCCATCACTGAGTTGGATGTATTTCTTGGAGTTGTATTGCGAGAGAATTTGTTGTAGGGAAAAAGTCTCGTTCTCCACCTCGATGGTAGCGTCGCCCTCCAGAAAGTCGATGCCCGACGAGAGGTTGATGTTGAGCTTCGGCATGACAGGCTTCACCTTGTACTCTCGCAGTTTCTCGGCACCCACTAGCTGGTAGGTGCGGATGAGTGAAGGCAGGGCATGGAGCAGGAAGGGACCTGCGGTCTCTTCGGGTATGATGAAGAGATTGGCCTCGTTATAGACCTCCTTCTTAGCTTCCTTGCTCGGGGCATAGGCGGTGATTTCCTTTTTTAGGGAAGCGATGGCCTCGTCCATGGGGAGGTGCGCCAGTCGCTTTATCTTGATTTTCTTCTCCAGTGAGAGCGAGGCCACCATGCTGAGGTCGAACTGCTGAACGAAGTCGAGCGGCAGTCCCTTCACCGATTCCATCAGTCGTAGGAAAAGCGTCTTGTCGGCGTCGATTTTCTCGAAGGAGAGGGAAGGGGTAGGGATGATGTCGTTGTCGGAGAACTCCACGGTGTAGTCCTCGTAGATGACCTGTACGTTTTCGATGAAGGAGAAAAATACGGAGAGGTATTGCTCCATCATGTCCTCGCCAAAGGGGGTGAGGAAGTAATTGAGTTGGCGATAGTTGTCGCCCACTGATGCGATGGGGTAAATGGTGGAAGTGCTTGGAGATGATGAATCCTTGGTATCTGATAATACGAAGCTATCGGATAAGAAACAGAGACGTTTGCTTGTGTTGGCTGCTAGTTTCTCTCCTGCTGGTTTGTCTTCTGTTGCTTCTCCATCTCCTTCTGTTGCTTCTCCATCTCCTTCTGTTGCAACCACGAGCTTAGGAACAATGGTGTTGCCTTGTTTCTTCAAGAGCAGTTGCAAGACGGTGGTATCGGCAGAAACGCTGATGTTGCTTCCCTTCTCATCCACGAGGTTCTTGCATCTGATGAGCTGGTAGAGAAGGTGAGGGTTTTGGTTGAGGCTCACATCGTTCCCTTCGTTTTCGTCCCACGAAATTTGGAAGGCCATCTCTTCCTTGATGGCATCGAGGCTTCGCAGGAGTTGCGAAGTGTCGCCTGTGTAGTAATGGAAGTCTGCTTCTACAGGCTTCAGTTTCTTATCTACTGGAATGATGAGGACATCGTTCTCGGTGGGTTTCAACAGGAAGAAAATCTCCTTTCCCATCATCGTCTTGTTGTTCTTGGCGGTGGCGATGGGAGAGAGTTTCTTGAGCTGCGGAAGAAAATCGTTCATTGTTGTAATCTTGCTTATTTATTTTAATTGATGCTTTCTTTTTATTCTAAATGGTTTGTTGCATTTTCGGTGGAAAAGCCATTTCGACCGCAAAGTTAGCATAAATATTTGTAAAAGACGAAGCAAACGTTTGTTTTTTCTGAAAAAATGAGTAGCTTTGCAAAGTAATCATTTTTTTTTATTACCTTTGCACAAAAAATGTAACGTAATATGAAGTATCTGTTATTTTCCGATATCCATGGTTGTTTGCCAACCTTGGAGAAAGTTCTTGATTTCTTTGCGAAAGAGAAATGTGACATGATGTGCATCATGGGTGACATCATCAACTATGGACCTCGCAATCGCATCCCCGATGGCATTGATCCGAAAGGTATCGTGGAGAGGCTGAATGCCTTGGCTGATAAGATTATTGCAGTGCGAGGCAACTGCGATGCGGAGGTGGACCAGATGTTGCTCGATTTCCCTATCATGGAGACTTATGCCTTGTTGGTGGATGATGGCAAGCGTTATCTGTTGACGCATGGACATATATATAATAAGGAGAACATGCCTAAGGGACCATACGATGCGATCATCTATGGACACTCTCATCTCTGGGAACTTTCTCATGTGGAAGTTACTTCTTCTCAGGAGGGCAAGTCTATTAGCCGTGCAGTCTGCAATACGGGTAGCATCACTTTCCCGAAGGGAGGGAATGTGCCAACCTTCGCTACGCTCGAAGACGGCAAGTTTACGATGTACGACCTCGATACATGGAAAGTGTTAGCAGAGATGGAAGTGTAAAAGGTAAAAAAGTAAAAAGGTAAAAAAGTAAAAAGGTAAAAAGGTAAGGGAAGTGTAATCATAACTTTCAAAAATTAAATTATGATACAAGAATATCAAATCAGAATTCTGCCCGAACAGGCAGCGAGCGAGGAAGGCATCAAGCGCTATCTCTCCAAGGAGAAAGGGCTGGATGTCAGGACTCTCAACCAAGTGCGTGTGTTGAAGCGTAGCATTGATGCACGTCAGCGTACTATCTTCGTCAACTTGAAGGTACGTGCCTATATCAATGAGTTTCCACAAGACGACCAATATATTCATACGGAATATCCCGATGTGAGCAGTAGGCCTCGTGTCATCGTGGTGGGCGAGGGGCCTGGCGGCCTTTTCGCCTCGCTTAAATTGATAGAGTTGGGCTACCGTCCTATCGTCTTGGAACGTGGAAAGGATGTGCGTGAGCGCAAGAAGGACCTCAGCAATATCACCAAGACCCAGAAGGTGGATGGCGAGAGCAACTACTGCTTTGGCGAGGGTGGTGCCGGTGCCTATAGCGACGGCAAACTCTATACCCGAAGCAAGAAACGTGGCAATGTCGATAAGATATTGAATGTCTTCTGCCAGCATGGAGCCAACACCAATATCCTTGCCGATGCGCATCCTCACATCGGTACGGATAAGTTGCCTCGTGTCATCGAGAATATGCGCAACACCATCATCAAGTGTGGTGGAGAGGTGCATTTCCAGACCAAGATGACTCGCTTGATTTTGGAGAGCGAGGGAAAGATGGTCGCTCCCGATGCTGCTGCCACCGATAGAGTGATAGGTGTGGAGGCTGTCAATCTTGCCACTGGTGCTGAGGAAACTTACCGTGGCCCTGTGATTCTCGCCACGGGACATAGTGCCCGGGACGTGTATCGCTATCTCGCTTCTGCCAAGATAGACATCGAGGCGAAGGGCATTGCCGTGGGTGTGCGTTTGGAGCATCCTTCGCAGCTCATCGACCAGATACAGTATCATAACAAGAACGGCCGTGGCAAGTATTTGCCCGCTGCCGAGTATAGCTTCGTGACCCAGGTCGATGGACGTGGCGTCTATAGTTTCTGTATGTGTCCGGGTGGATTCGTGATTCCTGCCGCCACAGGTCCCGAGCAACTCGTTGTCAATGGCATGAGCCCGAGCAACCGTGGCACGGCATGGAGTAACTCTGGCATGGTCGTGGAGACGCATCCTGAGGATGTGGAAGCTTTCGTCAAGGAGCACTCTACCATATTGGAAGAGCTGGAATTGAAGAACCAAGAAGTTTTAAAGGATCAGGATAGACAAGAGAATTCTTCACTCTTCACTCTTCACTCTTCACTTTCGATGATGTATTTCCAAGAGATACTGGAGAAGCAATGCTGGCAACAGGGCAACATGAAGCAGACGGCTCCTTCGCAACGTATGGCAGATTTTGTGAACAACCGATTGAGCTATGACTTGCCAAAAAGCAGTTATGCGCCGGGCTTGATTAGCAGTCCGTTGCATTTCTGGATGCCAAACTTCGTGAGCAAGCGATTGCAGGAGGGCTTCAAGACATTTGGCAAGAATGCCCATGGCTTCTTGACCAATGAGGCGATATTGATAGCGACCGAGACTCGTACCTCATCGCCAGTTCGTATCGTGCGTGATAGGGAAACGCTCCAGCATGTCCGCATCCAGGGACTCTTCCCTTGTGGTGAGGGAGCGGGATATGCCGGTGGAATCGTCTCCGCAGGTGTCGATGGCGAGCGATGCGCCGAGATGTGTGCTGAATATATGAAACAACTGTAGTATGTAATAAGAAACAACCGTAGTATGTAAGTTTTTCGTGCAAATAGAAGAATGTTGCAAGCATTGCCTTAAACACCCTTTGTCTTGTTTGTGGTAATGCTTGTAACATTCTTTCTTATCCAAATAATCGACAAATATGTCTCCTATGCGTGTAATCGTTTGCGCAAGCAAATGGTCGAAAACTGCTTTCCTGAATATCTCTATCTCATTTTTTATGCTTACTTTTGCCCCTGCAAACTTAAACAACGATGCTATTCATTAGCTAACAAGATAAAACTTAACATCAATAATAAACTTAACTAAACGCTTAATAAAAGATGAGACGATTTATTACATTGTTCATGCTGGTATGGGCTTTGCTGTCTGTATCGCAAATGGTAAAAGCTACCGACTTTTATGTCGTAGGTTGCTTTGAAAACGAGACTTGGGGTTCTTTTGACAAGAAGTTGACGGATAAGGGTGATAACTCTTATTCATTGGAATATACGAGTGCCAAGAGCGCCAAGTTGTATTTTCGTTTTAGAGGAAGTGACTGGAATGGGCAGATGGCTCCGGATGTCAATGGTACAGATTTGACCGCCACATCCCCATACACAATCAATCATTACACGGATACCAACATCAATGGCTCGTATCCGTACGCCAATAATAGCTTCTGTGTCTCTATGGCCAAGGGTACAACTTATGTATTCACTTTTGTCAATGATCCTTCTGATGCCAGCAAAAGAAATGTCTCTTGCAAGGTGAAGAGTGATGACAATGGAGGAGGTGGATCTAATGCTATCAATCCACTCGCTGGACGTGTCTATACCGAAGGCTATTACCTAGTGGGCAACTTCTTCAACTTCGATGGCTCTAACATCAACTATGATGATGCTGTGTTCAAGTTCCAACAGCAAGGTGATGATGATGAAGGACATGTCGTGTATATGGTGGAGATTCCTGCTACCTTAACAGCTAAGGCGCAAGTTATGAGCGTCAATCAATTTGGCAAGAAAACGGGAGTATATGGTCCTGGAAAAAAAGGCTATGGAATCAATAATGCTTGCCCAACGGTCTCAGATAATAAAGGGTCTGTAGGTCCATTCGTTCTGACGGCTAATGAGGAAATAGTTGAAGGTGATAATTACTGGCAATTTTCTACTCGTCGCACGCAATATGACGAGGGAGGGCAGGATGGTTCCTATGCCATTTATTTGACGGTTGATAAGAACACGCAAAAACCATTAAATTGGAAAATTGAATATACCGACCTGAAGCGTGTGGCGTATTTCGTTAGTAAAGAAAATACATCTACAGCGCTAGCAGTCTTTAGCCAACGCACAGATATTTCATCTAACTTCAATTCAGGAAAGTATTATGCCAGTTTGTATATGAAGCCAGGAGTTGAGTATTATGCAGTGACAAATGACCTTTGGAGCAATACTCCAATCACCGATGGCTATGAATATAAAGGTTATGGAGCTATGACCAACAAGATAGACCGTCCTACCTATAACAAGCTTTTTCTCTTGGGTAATGGTGGTTTGAACTATAATGAAGCCAAGGTTCTTGGTGAGAATGGTTGTTTTGTAAGCACTGGTTCTGAGGGATTATATACAGTAGAACTTAATACTAACAAGGGCGTCAACGACGAGAAAGGTCATGGTGGCGTATCTGCAGAAATCATTCAGCTTGGTGGTCGCGAGCAAATCAATTCCATCTCCATGGTCGGAGATGCTATTCCTGGCACCACTACTGATAATGGAACATGGCTGTGGAATTCTACTGCTGGCGACATGACTTGGGATGAAAATGAGAACTGCTATAAGCTTACTCTAGTGACAACTGCTCAGGATGATGGCTCTGCTAAGTTTAGATTTGTTGGCAATCATAAGCAGTCAATCAATTGGCATGAGAATACCAAGGACGATAAAAATGAGAAGGCTAGGATAGATTATGATTCTACAAATCCTGGTCATGCTGCTACCGCTGCCGACCCTAATGAGGTCTGCTACACACAATCTGATGAGCATAATGAGGCTGATTATCATATAATCTGGAATAGAGATGCCAACCGATGGACGGTTAGGTTCTACATCTATACTTATACTGGTACAGACGGAAATCCAGCTCACAAGTATTACTACACCATCACCGAGAACCATGACCTCGAACTTCGTGACTTTGGCGATGTGGTCTATAAGCGTGAGGATAATGTTCGCAACGTCCTTTATCGTGGCAACTATAGATATTTCAGAACTTGGAGTGGTAAGAAGGCATGGAAGGTACCAAGCTATGTGGATGTATATGTAGTGAGCAGTATGTCTCAGTCTGAGGACGTAATGAATAATCAGAAAACGGCTAAATATACCTTGACCAAGCTTACAGACAAGGAAGGCGACAAGAACATCATACCAGCCAATACGGGTGTGATCCTAGCGGTGAGAAACATTGACCTCGCCAAAACTGATGATGCTGTGCTGAAAGCAAGAAAGTCGCTCACCAGCTACAATACCTTGGTTGTTCCGATGGAGGCTGCAACAGATTTGACTCAGGGATATAAGGGAACCAACTTGTTGAGAACTTGCGTCACTGCTCAGAATATTCCGACTTTCAGGATGAATGGAAACCAGATAGAATATAACTACCTCTTCGGATTCTACCACAGAATGACTGCTTTTGGCATCAAGGAAGAGACTGATGAGATCAAGAAAGACCAATATGTCTTGGGTTTCTGGATTTCAGGCGGTAGCGGCACGTTCTATTCCAATAGTGCTTACCTGCCTGTAAGTAATGAGAAATTGGGCGATGACTTGAATATGCTGGGTACTAGTTACAATGATTTCGATTCTCAGACGAACGCCAAGAAAGTGCCTGCTCTCTTCTTCGATTTCGCTCAGGCAGATGATAACAGTAGTGTTACTGGCATCGTGGAAATACATAAGGATAGTTCTAAGGCTGACGGCAAGTACTATACCTTGAGCGGACTTCAAGTAAGCACTCCTGTCAAGGGCGGTATCTACATCCACAACGGTAAGAAACTTGTCATCAAGTAAGTGTCATTGGAATGAAGTGTTCCAATATAAAAATAGGTATATTGTAAAATAAGTAACAGAAAAGTAGTTATGAAAAAAATATATATGAAGCCAACGACAGCCGTATTTGCGCTCTCTTCGCAAACTGCTTTGTTGGAAGGGTCGGAAGACTCTTATAACTTCGGTTATAATGGTATCAATATGGACCAAAACGACTATGGTGGCTCATGTGCCAAGAAGAATGGATTTGCTCTTTGGAGCGATGAATCCGATGAAGTCGAAAGCGGCAATGGTTGGCCTGATAGTTTTTCGCCATGGGATTGATGTAATGTAAAGAAAGTTTATATATACAATATAATTTTTATTAATCATCTTTTACTTAGAAGCAGGGGTCGTAGCGATACAACCTCTGCTTTCATTGTATCTTACAATGTAAATATATTTGTGTAATCGTTTGCGCAATAATATGATATGATATTCGCTATTTGATAATGATAGTTTTCTGAAAAGTAACTATATTTGCAAATGAAATAACAACCAAAACATCTTAACTTAATAACAAACAGAAAAATGAGGAAATTTACTTTCAAACTATGGGCTGCCTCGATGCTCATGTCAGTGTCATCGCAAGCTATGGCGGCAGACGATTTTACAGACAATCGTACAGACTTTCGTGACGAGAGTATCTATTTTATGATTACCACTCGTTTCTACGATGGTGATCCGAAGAACAACGTGCTCTGCTGGGACAACCAACAGTGTCAGATAGCAACGGGAGATCCATGTTGGCGAGGTGACTTCCAGGGTATCATCGACAAACTCGATTACATCAAGGCTCTTGGATTCACCGCCATCTGGATTACCCCGGTCGTTCAGAACGCATCGGGTTACGACTATCATGGCTACCATGCGATGGACTTCACCCATGTGGATTGTCGCTATCAGAGCGGTGACGGGAAGAAGAGTGGGGACGTGATGTTTCAGGAACTCATCGACAAGGCTCATGCCAAGGGCATCAAGGTCATCCTTGACATCGTGCTCAACCATACTGGCAATTTCGGCGAGGAAACTCTCTGCAAGGAGTTCACTCGTAATACCAAGCTTCGTAACCAAGCCAACATCAACGCTTGCATGATTCCTGACGAGAGCAAACTCGGCAACGACTATCTCGCCAATGAGAACATACAATATCAGCGTCGCTTGGCTTTGATGAAGAATACCGATGGCAAGAACCATGATACCCACAACTACTGGCATCATGTGGCCAATGGGTGGAACTGGGATTTCCCTTCTCGCTGGTGGGGACAGATAGCGGGCGACTGCGTGGATCTCAATACCGAGAATGATGCTGTGGCTGAGTATCTCGTCAAGTGCTATGGTGAGTTTATCAAGATGGGCGTGGATGGTTTCCGTATTGATACGAGCGGACATATCTCTCGTCTGACTTTCAACAAGGTCTTCATCCCTCAGTTTACTGCGCTCGGAGAGCAATATAAGAGCAAGCGTCTCAACCAGGCTCCTTTCTTCATGTATGGTGAGGTCTGTGCCCGATTTGGAGATGTGCAATATAGGGGGCAGGACTGTCTCTCACCTTATTATTATACATGGAAGTCAGACCAGAGTCTCATCGACAGTTGGAACAGCGATGCCTCTTGGTGGGATAAGCAGTATGTGCCAGAGGGAGCAGAGCCATTGGGCAACATGACGCTTTGTCTTCAGGACACGAAGAACTCACCGACCAGCGATAATACATTCATGAAGAATGGCGCATACCATGAGCCGGACTACTCGCAGAGCAGCGGCTTCCATGTCATAGACTTCCCTTTGCATTACAATTTCAGCAATGCAGCCAGCGCCTATGGCTTGGCGAAGGGTGGTGACAGTCACTACAATGATGCTACTTACAATGTGGTGTATGTGGATAGTCATGACTACGGTCCGCAGCCTAATGACAGAGTTCGCTTCTCGGGTAGCGATGCACAGTGGGCTGAGAATCTTTCCCTGATGTTCACCTTCCGTGGCATACCTTGCATCTATTATGGATCCGAGGTTGGATTCCGTCGTGGACAGGTCATAGACGATGGACCTAACGGACCGCTGTCCAATACGGGTCGCGCCTATTTTGGTGGCTATATCACTGGCGATGTCAAGGCAAATGACTTCGGTGAATATACAGCAACAGGTAATGCACAGGCCAGCTTGAACCATGACTTGGCGCAGCACTTGATTCGACTCAACAAGATTCGCCAGGCTGTACCTGCTCTTCGTAAGGGCCAGTGGACCAGCGATGGATGCCAGGCCAAGGGTGGTATAGCCTTCAAGCGAGCTTACAAAAATAGCTATGCTCTTGTGGCACTCAATGGTGGTGCTACATTCACGGGATGTCCAAGTGGTACCTATACGGATGTAGTAACAGGACAGAAGTATAGCGGTTCTACCATCACGGTCGATGCGCCACAGACGCAAGGTCAGGTGCGTGTGTTGGTCAAGGACTGGAATGGTGGCAAGATAGGCGAGGATGGTCCTTTCATCTATGCTTCCAACCCACAGCATAAGTCTGGTCAGGACTACGATGGCAACGAAGAGGCTGGTACCGATACCTACTATGGCTATTCTGATGCCGTGTTGGCATCTACCGTGACTTTTAATCCCGCTGGCGGTAGTTTCCGTACAGAGACGCAGACCGTGACGGCTACTTTGGCAGAGGATGCCAAGAGTGGATGGTATCAAATAGAGGGTCAAGATAAAGTATATCTGACTCCGGGCGAGAGCAAGACGTTTACTGTCGGTGGTGGCATGAAGTATGGCGAGACCAAGTCTGTGGCATGGGGCGCCGTCAATGAGGAAAACTCGGAGGCTAATGGCTCTGTCACTTATAAGAAGGTGGATCCGAATGCTTCGATTGTCGTATATGTGAAGGCAACAAATGCTCCATACGTTTACGCTTGGACGGACGATTCTCCTGTGAAAAAGCTTTGTGGCGAATGGCCTGGAACTCAACTCTCGTCAAAAACTAACATTGGCGGAACAGACTACTGGACTCTGACGGTGGATAATGAAGAAAGTTTCAATATCATCTTCAATAATGGTAGCGGTTTGCAGACAGCCGACATCAAGGGCGTTACCGAGACAAGTTTCTTTACCTACGATGGGGCAAGAGACTTTAAGAAAACCGATGTGATGACAGGTATTGGTTCGGTATCTTCGGCGGTTTCGTCTTTGGCTAAGAAATCTGCTGTCTATACATTGGACGGGAACAAGGTGGCGGAGGTAAGCTCGATTGCTGATGCAGAGTATGTACTTGCTCCAGGTATCTACATTTGGAATGGAAGAAAGTTTGTTATCAAGTAATCGACTCTTATAGTAAGTAAGTTCTTTACAAAGGGCACATAGTTGTCTTTGGTATAAATTAGTATATTATTGGTATAATAAATAGTTGAGTATGAAAAAAATATTGAGAAGAATGTTCTTGCTCCTATGCCTGCTGATGTCGGTGCAGGCATGGGCTTCGGACAACAAGTATGGTCTGAAGGACAATATCCAGGATGGTGTTATTTTGCATTGTTTTGATTGGACATACAGTCAGATACAGGAAGAACTGGCCAACATTGCCGCAGCAGGTTTCAGTGCCGTGCAGACATCTCCAGCTCATCCTCGTGAGCCAGCGGGGGCGGCATGGTATATGCTCTATCAGCCATACGACTATACGGTGGGTGAGAATGGTTTGGGCAACAAGGCTGGGCTTGCTTCGCTTTGTGCAGCAGCCCATCAGTATGGTGTCAAGGTCATCGTGGATGTGGTGGCTAACCACACCAATGGCGACTTGAAGTATGTGGCTCCTTTTTGGCAAGACCAAAGTCTTTATCACGACGACCTCGGGCATGACATCAACTATGGCAATCGTTGGGAAGTGACCCATGGTAAGATCGGTATGTGGGACTTGAAGACGGAGGATGCTCGTGTGCAGGAGAAAATCAAGGCGTACGTGCAGGAACTGAAGTCTTGTGGTGTCGATGGCATTCGCTGGGATGCCGCCAAACATATCGGCTTGCCTTCCGAGGGTGATACCTTCTGGCAGAACGTGCCCGACCAGAGCATGTACAATTATGGTGAGATACTCGACGGTACCAGTGGTGACGACACCCAACTCTTCCCTGAATATCAGAAATACATCAGCATCACGGACAATAAGTATGGCAATGACTTTGCGGCTTCTTTCAATAGTGGTCAGGTGAATCCGTCCATCGGCTGTTTCAATCAAAAAGGCGCAGCCGACAACAAGTTGGTATATTGGGGCGAGAGCCATGACACTTATAGCAACGATGGCGGCGAGTCAAAGAATATCTCGCAGAACAATATCGACCGTGCATACGCCATTGTGGCTGGCAACAATGGGGCAACTGCTCTTTACTTCTCACGCCCATTCGAGAAAGACAAGCATGCCATCAAGGTGGCAGTCAAGGGCAGCACCCATTTCAAGGATGCCGAGGTAGCTGCAGTCAATCATCTCCACAATCTCTGTGCTGGTGAACCCAATTACTATGTTCACGAGGAAGGTGTGGCGGCGCAATGTCGCAAGAGCGGTGCAGTCATCGTCTTGGCTTCAGGTGGAAATAGTAATGTGAGTGTGACCAATGGAGATGGCAAGGGCAATTGGGTGAAGGCTGGCACTTACACCGACAAGGTGAGCGGCAATGTCTTCACGGTGACAGCCTCTAAGATTTCTGGTAAGGTAGGCGACAAGGGCATTGCCGTCATCTATGATGGCGAAGGCCCGACACCTCCTGATCCTGACCCAGACCCTTCTAACTTGCCGTCTTGTGCTACATGGCTGGAGGGAAAGACTTTCTGCTATTTCGAAAACTCTTCCTCATGGAATGGGACCATCAATGCTTGGACATGGAACCAAACGATAGGCAAAAACTTGTATGCGGCTTGGCCTGGAAGTGACGAGCACGTCTCGAAAGTAGGAACCAACAATGGCAAGGATGTATATCTTTGGGCAATCGAGAAAGATGCTTTTGAACCTACGCACATCATTTTCAATTCCAATGGAAGTCCGCAGACTGTAAACTATGAATTTGAGAATGGCGCTTATTATGATGCCAGTGGTAAGGTTGGCATGGTCAAGCAAGTCTCTACTGCCATTGGTCAAGTATCAGCCAAGCAGGCGGCTCGTGCTGTCATCTATAATATGCAAGGTCAGCGTGTGGATGCTTCCTATCATGGTATCGCTATCGTCAATGGTAAGAAGGTACTCATGAGATAATGAGTCAAACGAAGGATTTAAGGTAAATCAAAGTAATAAGTTTTAGCCCGATTCTGTCTCTTTTGGGGATGGAGTCGGGCTTTTTGTGATAAAAAAGATAAATATTTTCTTCATTTAGAATAACTTTTGTATCTTTGCAAAAGATTAAAAGGAGATAACACGTGCTCCTTCTTGTGAAAATATAGAAAATCAAAAAATAAATAAGATAATGAAAATCGGTGATAAAGTAAGATTCCTAAGTGAAGTGGGAGGCGGTAAGATATCAGGCTTCCAAGGTAAGGATGTCGTTTTGGTCGAGGACGAGGATGGCTTCGAGATTCCAACTTCCATCCACGATGTGGTAGTGGTGGAGCAAGATGACTATGCCATGGGTAAGATGATTTCTGCCAAGATGGATGCCAAGCAAGCTGCCGAGGAACGTGCCAACACGGAGTTGAAACATGACAGTCGCAGCATCAAGTCGATACTCAATGAGCATGACGAGCATGTCGATATGAATGTCGAGGAGTACGACGCTGCCGACCGTGAGATTACCTTCCAGGCTCCTGCCCGTGAGCGTGATGGTGGCAATAAGTTGAGTGCTTATCTTGCTTTCGTTCCTATCGACATCAAGGAGATTACAAACACTCGTTTCGAGACTTATTTTGTCAATGACAGCAACTATTACATCCATTATACTTATCTCGTAGCCGAGGGCAATGCCTGGACGATGAAGGCTTGTGGCGAGGTGGAGCCTAACACGAAGCTCTTTATCGAGGAATTCGGTCGTGACGTGCTCAACGAGATGGGACATATCGCCATCCAAATGACGGCATACAAGAAGGACAAGCCTTTCTTGCTCAAGCCTGCCACCGACGTGCAGTTCCGCTTGGACCCAGTGAAGTTCTACAAGTTGCACCTCTTCGAGGAGAATGATTTCTTCGAGACTCCAGCCTTGCTCTTCACCATCGTGGAGAACGACGAGGTGGCTCGTCCATTGGTCATCGACTCCAAACGTTTGAAGGAGCAGATGTACAAGGACGAGAAAGTTATCTCCAACGAAAGCAAGAAAAAACGCAAGAAGGATGACGGCACGGTGATTATCGACCTGCATGCCGACGAGGTGCTGGAGACGACTGCGGGCATGAATTCCGCTGATATCCTGCACTACCAGATGGATGTGTTCAAGAAGACTATGGCGGAATACAAAAACAAGAAGGGACAGAAAATCATCTTCATCCATGGCAAAGGCGAGGGCGTGCTTCGTCAGGCAATCGTGCATGAGCTGAACTACCGATATAAGTCTTGCTCTTACCAGGATGCTTCTTTCCAAGAATATGGTTACGGAGCGACACAGGTTACCATCAGATAGGAAGTTGCTGCCGTCAGAAAGTCTTTGATATTTAAAAGATTAGAACTATGAATATGAAATATGGTTTTATGAAAGTGGCAAGCGCAATTCCTGCCGTTCGTGTGGGTGATGTCATTTTCAATACGCAAAAAATAGAGGAACAAATCGCCTTGGCTGAGGGCAAGGGCGTGGATGTCATTACGTTCCCTGAGTTGTCGTTGACGGGTTATACTTGTCAGGACTTGTTTCGTCAGCAAATTCTTTTGGAGGCGACGGAGCAGAGCATTATGATGCTGCTCGACTTTACTCGTAAGCTCGACATCATCTCTATAGTAGGTGCTCCGGTGGTTGCTGGCGACTTGTTGCTCAACTGTGGCATCGTCATTCAGCATGGTCAAATATTGGGCATCGTGCCAAAGACTTACCTGCCTAATTATAGTGAGTTTTATGAGAAACGTTGGTTTGCCTCAGTACAAGACTTGCGTGACCAGGAGGTAAGGTTCGCCGGACATAAGGTGAGGTTGTCGCCCGATGTGCAGTTGTTCCGTACTTTCGATGGTTTCCAATTTGGAGTGGAGATTTGCGAGGATGTCTGGGCTCCTGCTCCTCCAAGCAATAAGTTGGCATTGGCTGGAGCCGATGTCATCTTTAATCTTTCGGCTACCGACGAACTGATTGGTAAGAACGCCTACTTGAAGAGTTTACTTTCCCAACAGAGTGCTCGCACCATCACAGGGTATGTATATAGTTCTTGTGGCTTCGGTGAGAGTACGCAGGATGTAGTCTATGGCGGCAATGCGCTCATCTACGAGAACGGTAAGTTGCTTACCGAAAGTGAACGTTTCAGTATCGAACCTCAAATGGTTGTGGCTCAGATAGATGTGGAGAAGCTTCGTTCTGAACGACGCACCAACTCTACCTACGTCAATGCGCAGCGAAACGTGAAGTATTCTGTACTCGACAAGCAGTTTGGCATCCGTGTCATTGATGCGTCTCCTTCTGAGAACATTCGCGATTTCGTCTTGGAACGTGAGGTCAATCCGCATCCGTTCATTCCTACTTCTTCTGACATGAAGGCCTCTTGCGAGGAAATCTTCAATATCCAGGTGATGGGATTGGCGAAGCGCATCGTGCATACCCATGCCAAGACGGTTGTCGTAGGTATCAGTGGTGGTTTGGATTCCACCTTGGCGCTGCTCGTGTGTGTGAAGACTTTCGACAAGCTCGGCATGAACCGCAAGGGAATCATCGGTGTCACCATGCCAGGCTTTGGTACTACCGACCGCACCTATAACAATGCAATGACCTTGATGGAAAGCTTGGGCATTACCATCAAGGAAATCAGTATTGCCAAGGCTGTGACCCAGCACTTCGAGGACATTGGGCATGACGCAAGTGTGCATGATGTCACCTATGAGAACTCGCAGGCTCGTGAGCGTACCCAAATCTTGATGGACTTGGCCAACAAATGCGGCGGCATGGTCATCGGAACAGGCGATCTCTCGGAGTTGGCGCTCGGTTGGGCTACTTACAATGGCGACCACATGAGTATGTATGGAGTGAATGCTAGCATTCCTAAGACCTTGATTCGTCATCTCGTCAACTATGTGGCGGAGAGTGGGGTGGATGAGCAGAGCCGCATCACTTTGCAGGACATCATCGACACACCTATCAGTCCTGAGTTGATTCCAGCCGATGAGAATGGCAACATCAAGCAGAAGACAGAAGACTTGGTGGGGCCATACGAGTTGCACGATTTCTTCCTCTATTACTTCTTGCGCTTCGGCTTCCGCCCTGCCAAAATCTATCTCTTGGCGAAGAAAGCCTTCCTTGAATCACAAGGTGAACGAGTGAAGATAAGTGATAATGATCCAGATACTTATGATGAAGAGACCATCAAGAAATGGCTCAAAACATTTGTGCGTAGATTCTTTAATCAACAGTTCAAGCGCAGTTGCTTGCCTGATGGTCCGAAAGTGGGTAGCGTGAGCCTTAGTCCACGTGGCGACTGGCGTATGCCTTCGGATGCGACTTCTACAATCTGGTTGCAAGAAGCAGAGAACTTATAGTGAATTGTAAAAAACTTTCTGAATTTGCCAATAGCTGCATCCCCAGCTAATAATTCTTCCCTGCCTAAGGAAAAATTTCTCCCTAGGCAGGGAAAAATTTTTTCCTGCGCAGAGAAAAAATAAAGTGGTCCATGGAAGGGAGTGGTGCTTGATTCTTTGCGATCTGGATTTTGTCAAATAAAAAGAATATGCAGCAGGTAAAAGCAAAAGATTTCGGCTGATATTGTAGAATAGGCAACTATTATCATCTAATAAAGTGAAAAAACGTTTCTAGATTTTGGCAAAAGGTATTTTTTTTGTAACTTTGCGCTCGTTATAACATTTTTGGGTTCAATTGAAAAAATAACAAATAAAAAATATATTGGAATATGGCTAAGAAATTTGCCGAGCACAATGGTCTGAATTTGACAAAGACCAACAATGACGTTTTAGCAGAGTGGGAGAAGAATGACATCTTCCACAAGTCTATCGACGAGCGTGAAGGCTGCCCTCAGTTTATCTTCTTCGAGGGACCTCCATCAGCTAACGGCCACCCGGGTATTCACCACGTGTTGGCTCGTAGTATCAAGGATACATTCAACAGATACAAGACTATGAAGGGATTCCAGGTTCACCGCAAGGCTGGATGGGATACTCACGGACTTCCTGTTGAACTCGGTGTCGAGAAAGAATTGGGTATTACCAAGAAGGATATTGACAACAAGGCTTCTGAGAAGTATATCTCTACAGAGGACTACAACCACAAGTGTCGTGAGAATGTGATGAAGTTTACTGCCGAGTGGCGCGAGTTGACCGAGAAGATGGGTTACTTCGTTGACCTCGACCATCCTTATATCACTTACGACAACAAGTACATCGAGACTTTGTGGTGGCTCCTCAAGCAGCTCTACAACAAGGGCTTGCTTTACAAGGGCTATACCATCCAGCCATATTCTCCAGGCGCAGGTACAGGCTTGAGCTCTCACGAGTTGAACCAACCTGGTTGTTATCGCGACGTGAAGGACCTCACCACCACAGCACAGTTCTTGATCAAGGATCCTAAGGCTGAGTGGACCAAGTGGGGCAAACCTTATTTCATCGCTTGGACTACCACACCTTGGACATTGCCATCCAACGTGGCTCTCTGTGTGGGTCCTAAGATTGACTATGTTGCCATCGAGACTTATAATCTCTACAATGGCGAGCCAATGACTTTGATTATGGCGGAGAGCCGTATCAATGCTTACTTGAAGGCTGACCAGGAGTGCAAGGAGGGCGACCTCCTGCCATTCGACAAGGAGAAGAAGCAGTGCCCTTGGCGCATCGTTGACCGCATGAAGGGTACCGAGCTCGAAGGCATGCACTACGAGCAGTTGATGCCTTGGGTGAAACCTTGCGAGAAGGTCGATGACTTCGCTCCTAAGTTTGTGACAGAGTATGCTGCCGCTCATCCTGAGAAGGTGTTCGCCTCCGAGGATGGTCGCGACAAGTTCGTGGAGATGGAGAGCGAGGCTTTCCGTGTCATCCTCGGCGACTATGTGACAACAGAAGATGGTACTGGTATCGTGCATATCGCTCCTACCTTCGGTGCCGACGATGCCAAGGTGGCTAAGGATGCCAACATCCCAGCCCTATACCTTATTAATAAGAAGGGCGAGACCCGCCCAATGGTTGACCTCCAGGGTAAGTTCTATGTCCTCGAAGACCTCGACAATAACTTTATCGCTGCTTGCGTTGACAAGGAGGCTTATGCTCACCATGCAGGCGACTACGTGAAGAATGCCTACGACCCACAGTTCAATGTGGATGGCGTATGGGACAAGAAGGCTTCCGAGAAGGCCGAGGACCTCAACATCGTACTCTGCTACGAGCTCAAGCAGGAGGGCAAGGCGTTCAAGAGCGAGAAGCACGTTCACAATTATCCTCACTGCTGGCGTACCGACAAGCCAATCCTCTATTATCCATTGGATAGCTGGTTTATCAAGGACACCGCCCGCAAGGAGCGCATGGTGGAACTCAACAAGACCATCAACTGGCAGCCTGAGAGCACCGGTACAGGCCGCTTCGGCAACTGGCTCGAGAACTTGAACGACTGGAACCTCTCTCGTTCTCGTTTCTGGGGTACTCCATTGCCAATCTGGCGCGACGAGAACCGTGGCGAGAAGTGCATCGGTAGCTTGGAAGAGCTCTATGCAGAAATCGAGAAGTCTGTTGCCGCTGGCATCATGAAGAGCAATCCTTTGAAGGACAAGGGTTTCGTGGTAGGCGACTACAGCCAGGAGAACTATGATAAGATCGACCTCCACCGTCCATACGTGGATAACATCGTATTGGTGAACGACGAGGGCAAGCCAATGTATCGTGAGAGCGACTTGATCGACGTTTGGTTCGATTCAGGTTCCATGCCTTACGCCCAGCTCCACTACCCATTCGAGGGTGAGATGGCTCGTGGCACAGAGGCAGATCGTGATGCGTTGATTCACAGCACCTACGAGGGCTATGCCATCCCTCCAAAGAACTATCCTGCCGACTTCATCAACGAGGGCGTTGACCAGACTCGTGGATGGTTCTTTACCCTGCATGCCATCGCCACCATGGTATTCGACAGCGTGGCATTCAAGAACGTCATCTCCTCAGGTCTCGTACTCGATGCCAAGGGCAACAAGATGAGTAAGCACGTGGGCAACGTGACCAACCCATTCGAGATGATTGACAAGTATGGCGCCGACCCTGTTCGTTTCTATATGATGACCAACAGCGAGCCTTGGGACAACCTCAAGTTCGACCCTAACGGTGTCGATGAGACCCGTCGCAAGTTCTTCGGTACCTTGTATAATACATATAGCTTCTTCGCCCTCTATGCCAACGTGGATGGTTTCGACCCTAAGGCGGCACAGGTGGCTACAGAGAAGCGCCCAGAGATTGACCGTTGGATTCTCTCTTCCTTGAATACTCTCATCAAGGGTGTTGACAAGGAGTTGGCTGGTTATGACCCAACTCGTGCAGGTCGCTTGATCGATGCGTTCGTCAACGACGACCTCTCCAACTGGTACGTTCGCCTGAACCGCAAACGTTTCTGGGGCAAGGAGATGAGCGAGGATAAGCTCAGCGCTTACCAGACACTCTATACTTGTTTGATGACCGTGGCTAAGTTGCTCGCTCCATTCTCACCATTCTATGCCGATGAGTTGTATCACGACTTGGGTGGCGAGTTGGAGAGCGTACACCTCGATAAGTTCCCCGTAGCCGACGAGTCTGCCATCGATGCCGACTTGGAGGAGCGCATGGCTATCGCCCAGAAGATTACCTCTATGGTATTGGCTTTGCGTCGCAAGGTGAACATCAAGGTACGTCAACCACTCCAGCAGATTATGATTCCTGCCGTGGATGCTACTCAGAAGGCACACATCGAGGCAGTGGCTGGCTTGTTGAAGAACGAGGTGAACGTCAAGGAGGTTAACTTCATTGAGGGTCAGGGCATTCTGGTCAAGAAGGTGAAGTGTAACTTTAGAGTGATGGGTAAGAAGTTTGGCAAGTTGATGAAGGGCGTAGCAGCCCAGATGTCAGCCCTCGACCAAGACCAGATCGCTGCCTTCGAGAAGGCTGGTAACATTACCTTGAATGTTGATGGACAGGAAGCTGTAGTTGATGTAGCTGACGTGGAGATTATCTCAGAGGATATCCCAGGATGGCTCGTATCTAATGACGGTAACTTGACTGTGGCATTGGAGGTAGAGTTGACTCCTGAGTTGAAGAAGGAGGGTATGGCTCGTGAGCTCATCAACCGCATCCAGAACCTCCGCAAGGAGACTGGCTTGGAGATTACCGACCGCATCAAGGTGACCGTGGCTCCAAACGAGGAGACCAACGCTGCCATCGAGGCATTCGGTGACTATATCAAGGGTCAGGTGTTGGCAGACGCTATCGAAATCGGCGACAATGCTGGTGTCGAGACAGAGTTTGGCGACTTCAAGTTGAACATTCTCGTAGAGAAGAACTAAAGATAGTTAGGAGTTAGAAGTTAGAAGTTGGGAGCTCATTCCCAAAACTTCTTTCTTCTAGCTTCTTTCATGTATATAACATAAAGAATATATCCACTGTATAGGTAAATAACTTAATAACATTAGATGTCTATGGCTAACGAAAAACTGCGTTATAGCGATGAGGAGCTCGAGGAGTTCCGCGCTATTATTAATGAGAAATTGAAAGTGGCTAAGCAGAACTATAAGGAGATGATGGCTCAGCTGAATCATTCTGACAGCAATGACGTGATAGATACATCACCTACCTACAAGGCTCTCGAAGAGGGTAGCGAGGCTCAGAGCAAGGAAGAAATCATCCAGATGGCTCAGCGGCAGCAGAAGTTTATCGTAGGCTTGGAGGCTGCTTTGGTTCGCATCCAGAACAAGACCTATGGTATCGACCGTGAGACGGGTGAGTTGATTCCTAAGGAGCGACTTCGTGCAGTACCTCATGCCACATTGAGTGTAGCTTCCAAGGAGGCTAGAAAAAAGAAATAAATGAAAGAAAGTAAAATTAAAACTGGATGGCTCGTCACGGCAATGGTGCTGGTACTCTTGGTAATAGACCAAATCATCAAGGTCTATATCAAGACTCATTTTTGTCTTGGCGAGTCAGTTCGAGTAACGGACTGGTTCTACATTGAGTTCGTGGAGAACAATGGTATGGCATGGGGCATGTCGTTCATCGGCAAGTTCTGGCTGAGTTTGTTGCGTACGGCAGCCATCATTGTCCTGACTTGGTATTTGCATAAGATCATCTGCAAGGGTACTTATCGCAAGGTGTATATCTACCTTGTGGCATTGGTCTTGACGGGTGCAATAGGCAATATGATAGACTCCATGTTCTATGGACTCATGTTTACGGCATCCTCCACGTCTTATGTCTCTTACTTGGTTCCCTTTGGCACAGGTTATTCCGAGTTCTTCATGGGCAAGGTAGTGGATATGTTCCGTTTCCCGTTCTTTACATACACATGGCCCGAGTGGGTTCCTTTCTTCGGCGGTAGCCATGGTACATTCTTCGACCCTGTGTTCAACTTCGCAGACTCTTGTGTGTCTGTAGGTGTCATCTCTCTGCTTTTGTTCTGTAGAAAGGAACTGGAGCAGTTGGGTGGTGACAAGAAGGACAGCGCAAAGGATGATAATAATCAATAAGTCATGTTGAAATCTATGAATAAAGCTTTCGTATGTTTGGTTTTGGCCATCGGCTTGATGACATCCTTCCAATCATGTAAGCCATCTGTCCCTAGCCAATATTTGTCCAAGGGTGAGATGGAGGATATCCTATACGACATACATGTGGCTGAGGCGATGTCATCCACGGAGTCGCAACCTGGTGGGGAGAGTGCCGACATGATAACTTATAAGGAAGCCATTCTCAAGAAGTATGGAGTAACTTCGGAGGACTTTGACTCTTCGATGGTTTATTATATGCGCCATACGAAACTTTTGCATGACATCTATGTCAAGTTGGGGGATAGGTTGACCGCTGAGGCTCAGTCGCTGGGCGCCGATGTAAACGATATGAATCGTTTTGGCAATGTATCATCGGGAGATACTGCCAATGTCTGGAATGGTGCTAGGTCGATGGTTTTGTCGGCTTCGGCTCCTCTCAATTACTCTAGCTTTGACATTCCGGTGGATAGTGGATTCCACAAGGGCGACAGGTTGATGCTCGACTTCGAGGCTCAGTTCATCTTCCAGGATGGTATGAGAGACGGTGTGGCTATGATAGCTGTTACCTTCCAGAACGACAGTGTCGCTTCGGGAAACATCAGAATGTCTAGCTCTCAGCATTACTCACTCCAGTTGGAGGATAGGGACAGCTTGGGAATCAAGAGCGTGAAAGGTTATTTCTTGCTCAACAATGGCGATTTCAACTCAAGTCCGTCGTTGACCACTCTCAAGTTGATGTTCCTTCAGAATATCAAACTCGTGAGAATGCACAACCGTCCTAGTCAGAATCCGATGAACGGTACTGGACCAAGCAATGAATCCTCTGCCGCCGACGTTTCTCCAGGCAATTCGCCTGCCACTCCTTCTGGTCCAGGACTTCGACCTCGAATGTCTGGTTCGGCTCCTCAGCCTAGCCAGCTCCCTCCTGTGAAGATGGAGATGGCGAATGAGCCAAAGCCTATTAGCAAAGATTAGCAGGACATGGAAGAAAGAAGATGTGGGGCGCATGAAGTGTGGCTGCCAAACGGTGAGATACTCCACCAAGCTGTCGTGGAAGTTATAGATGGCAGGGTAGTCAACTATTATGAGTTTCGGGACGAACTTCCGATGACCGAATGGTTGGGTGGCGTATTCGAAGTGAAGCGTGACGATGAAGGTGTGTTGAGGGCATTTCATCAAGGGAAAATGTTGGAATGACATACAGGAATGGCGTATTGGAATAATATGCAGCAATGGCGTTTATGCAGCCAAGTAAAACGAAAATAAGAATTTATAAAATCATAAAAAAATAGAATATGTTAAGCGTAGATCAATTAGAAGACAAGCTCATCGATTTGTCTTTCGCAGAAGACATCGGTGATGGTGACCATACAACTCTTTGTTGTATTCCTGAGGATGCAATGGGTAAGAGTCATCTTCTCATCAAGGAGGATGGTGTCTTGGCTGGCGTAGAGGTAGCCAAGAAAGTGTTCGCTCGTTTCGACCCAACCATGAAGGTGGAGGTCTTGATTCAGGACGGAACACCAGTCAAAAAGGGTGACATCGCCATGATTGTGACAGGTAAGACTCGCTCTTTGTTGCAGACAGAGCGTTTGATGCTCAATATCATGCAGCGCATGAGTGGTATCGCTACTATGACAGCCAAGTATGTGAAGCGTCTCGAAGGTACCAAGACACATATCTTGGATACTCGCAAGACGACTCCTGGTATGCGTATGTTGGAGAAGCAAGCAGTGAAGATAGGTGGTGGCATGAACCATCGCATCGGTCTTTTCGATATGATTCTCTTGAAGGACAACCACATTGACTTCGCTGGCGGCATTGACAATGCCATCGACCGTTGCCATGCTTACTTGAAGGAGAAGGGACTTGACTTGAAGATTGAGATTGAGGTTCGTAGCTTCGACGAGTTGGATCAGGTATTGAAGCATGGCGGCGTAGATCGCATCATGCTCGACAACTTCTCTGTGCCTGACACCAAGAAGGCTGTTGACATCATCGCCGGCAAGTATGAGACAGAGTCTTCTGGGGGCATCACTTATGATACCATCCGTGACTATGCCGAGCAGGGCGTTGACTTCATCTCTGTAGGAGCTTTGACACATAGTGTTAAGGGACTTGACATGAGTTTCAAGGCATGCGAGTAATTGAAGTGAAGAGTGAAGAACGAAGAGTGAAGAATTCAAATGTTGTTTTTCACGAATCAAATAGAGGGAGTTAGGATTTCTTTCTAACTCCTTTATTATATAATATAATAAGGTATAGAAGATTATGAATAAGATTTTTACTTCGGCATTGATGGCTGCGGCATTGATGATTGGTACATCAGAGGCTGACGCTTGTACCAACTTTATTGTCGGCAAGAAGGCTTCTGCCGATGGTTCTGTCATCTGTTCTTACAGTGCGGACGACTACGGTATGTTTCAGTATCTTTGCCATTATCCTGCAGGCAAGCACGCCAAGGGAGAGATGCGCAAGATTTTCGATTGGGATACCAACAAGTATCATGGTGAGATACCTGAAGCTGCCGAGACTTACAATGTCATCGGCAATATCAATGAGTACCAGGTGACCATTGGCGAGACTACTTATGGTGGTCGCGAGGAAATGGTGGATTCCACGGGTATCATCGACTATGGTTCGCTCATCTATATTGCTTTGCAGCGTTCCAAGACGGCTCGCGAAGCCATCAAGGTGATGACCACATTGGCTGAGACTTACGGCTACAACTCTGAGGGTGAGACCTTTACCATCTGTGACCCTAACGAGGCTTGGATCATGGAGATGATGGGCAAGGGACCTGGCTCTAAAGGCGTAGTTTGGGTGGCTCAACGCATTCCTGACGATGCCATCTGCGCCCATGCCAACCAGAGTCGCATCGGAAAGTTCGATATGAAGGACAAGAAGAATGTAATGTATGCCAAGGATGTCATCAAGTTTGCTCGCAGCAAGGGATGGTTCACTGGCAAGGACGCAGACTTCTCATGGAAGATGACGTATGCCAAGCCTGATTTCTCGGGGCGTCGTTTCTGTGATGCTCGTGCCTGGGCTTTCTTGAATCATTTCAAGGATATGAGCCGATATCTGCCTTGGGCTTTGGGCAAGGATCCGAATGCTGAGGATATGCCTCTTTGGGTGGTGCCAGACAAGAAGGTGAGCGTGCAAGATGTCGAGGCTTGTATGCGCGACCATTACGAGGGAACGCCTCTCTCCGTGGCTGATGGCAATGACATCGGTGGCGGTATCTGGGAGATGCCTTATCGTCCAACGCCTTTGATGTTCAAGGTGGATGGCAAGCAATGCTTCAACGAGCGTCCTACTAGCACGCAGCAGAGTGGTTTTGTCTATGTGAGCCAGATGCGCTCTTGGCTGCCTCGTGAAATCGGTGGTGTACTCTGGTTTGGTAATGATGATGCCAACATGGTTGCGTTCACTCCTATCTATTGTTCTTCGACCGTTCAACCTGAGTGCTACAATACTCCTGGTGCTGACGCAGTGCATTACAGCGATAAGAATGCTTATTGGGTATGCAATATGACGAGCAACCTGGTTTATCCTCGTTATAGTTTGATGTTCCCTTCTTTGAAGGAAGTGCGTGATAGTTTGGACAATAGTTATTTCGCTGCACAAAAACAAGTGGAGGAGAAGGCGCAACAGCTCTATGCGCAGAATCCTCAGGAGGCAGTGAAGTATCTCAACAACTATGGCATCGAGAAGGCACAGCAGATGTTGGATCGTTGGAAGCAGCTCTTCACATTCATGGTCGTGAAGTACAACGACATGATTGTCAAGCCAACCAACAAGAATGGCGAGTTTGAGAAGACTCCAGAGGGGTTGGGAGCAAAGGTGGCTCGTCCTGGTTATCCAGAGAAATATGCTCGTGAACTCATCAAGCAGACTGGCGACAAGTTTGTTTGTCCAAAGGAGAAGTAAAAAGGCATTATATATATGGTAAAGGCATCCTGTAAAAGACTTACGTGGATGCCTTTATTGTTTATAGAATATATAGAAGCAAAAAAGAGAGTGGCAAGTCCTAATGAACTTGCCACTCTCTTTTTGTACACCCTTAGGGATTCGAACCCTAGACCCACTGATTAAGAGTCAGTTGCTCTACCAACTGAGCTAAGGGTGCAAACTTATTGCATTAATCTTAAAAAGCGGGTGCAAAGGTACTATTTTATTTTTATTCCACCAAATTATTTTGCACTTTTTTGCAAAAGAATTTACAAACCAAGTCCTTTCAAGGCTTTGTTGGCAGCGTCATTTACAGCCTTGTTGGCCTTTTGGCTAGCTTCGTTTACCTTGTTGGCAGCCTTTTGCTTGGCATCGTTTACTGCCTTGTTGGCTTTCTCGTTAGCTTTGTTGACTGCGTTGGCTGCTTTCTCGTTAGCTTTGTTGACTTCCGAATTAACCTTATTCTCGGCAGCGGTCTTGGCGTTGCTTACCGCTTGGTTAGCCGCATTTTCAGCCGCATTCTTTACCGCAGCAGGAGCGTTCTTGATAGCTTCGGCTGCTTCCTTGGCAGTAGCCACTGCAGTAGCGCCTTTGGCGATGACAGGAGAAGCGAGGCTGGTGATGTCTTCACCAATGGCAGCCTTGGCTTGTTCAGCAGTAGTCTCTGCCGATGTAGGAAGGTTCTTGATGCCTTCCACAAGGTTGGCAATTGTCGTGTTGCCCGAAGTGACATTCTTGATGGCCTCGGCGTTCCTGTTGACAAAGCTCTTGATGGCGGAGCCGTATGCTTTGGCTTCATCGAGTTTGCCTTGCGCTACGAGATTCTTGTAGATTGTCTGGAGGTTTGCCAAAGATGAGATGGCAGCTTTGCTATCCTTGTTGTCGATAGCTTTCTGGAGTTCTGCAGTCAGGTTTTCTACGGTAGCTTTCGATTCTTCTGTTAGGGCGGCATTGGCCTCGGAAGCTTCTGCTGTAGTGTCCTCAACAAATTCTGTACCTGTAGAGTCTGCCTCTGCCGTGTTGCCTTGCGACTTGTTGCCGCAGCTAGCCAATGTCAAAGCAATAGCTGCTGCAAAGAAAAAAATCTTTTTCATGTCTTTTACTTTAAATTCGTTCGATATTTATTCGATATAATATTCGATATTAAACAATTCGACTGCAAATATAGTTTTTTCTTTGTAACAACTACTACTTTGTTAAGACTATTTATGTAAAATAATAACCTTTTTATGATTCGATGCCTTTTATGATTTGGCATCTTTTATGATTCTGCGCCTTTCCTTTGCGCCGCATTTCTTTTACTTTTCGGCGACCTTGCCAAAGAAGTCGAAGGAAGCGTCCCAGTCCTTCCATACTGGTTCACGCCCGATTTCCTTGAGACGGGCATTTATGACCTTGGCGGTGCGCTCGTCGCTGACCGTGAATTGTTCCAAGGCTTGTGGATAGGTGTGGTAGCCGCCTGGGTTGACCTTCGACTCGGCCGACATGGTGGTCACGCCGAGTGTGGCCATGTTGTCACGGATATAAGCAGGCTCACGGGTAGAGTAGGAGATATCTACGTCGTGGTCGAAGATGCGCATGGCGAAGGTAGCCTGTGCAAGTTCCTTGTCGGTCATGAAACAGTTGGGCTGAAAGCCTTCGTTCTGCGCAGGTCGCATACGAGGGAAGTTGACACTGTACTTCGTCTTCCAGTAGTGCTTCTGTAGATAGCGCAGGTGATAAGCCATCATGACGACATCCGTGCGCCATTCCTTCTCCAGTCCGATGAGTACGCCCATGCCGATGCTGTGTACACCCGCCATTCCCATGCGGTCGAATCCATTGCATCTCCACTCAAACTTGCTCTTCATGCCACGAGGGTGGTAGATGTTGTAGTGCTCTCGGTTGTAGGTCTCCTGAAAGCAGATGACACCATTCATGCCATGGTCGGCGAGCGTCTTGTAATCCTCGGTGGAGAGAGGCATGACCTCGATCTTGACATTCGAGAAGTACTTCTTGGCGATGTCGATGGCTTTGGCGAGGTAAGGGGTGCCTGCCTTGGCTGGGTTCTCGCCTGTTACGAGCAGGATGTTCTCGAAAGGAGCCAACTGCTTGATGGCCTTGTACTCGTTCTCTATTTGCTCGGGTGTGAGGATGGTGCGCGCCATCGGGTTCTCTCTGTGAAACCCGCAATAGACACACGAGTTGGAGCATGAATTGGTGATGTAGAGAGGAATGAACATCGACATGGTCTTGCCGAAACGTTCCTCGGTATATTGGCGTGAGAGTCGAGCCATCTGTTCGAGATAAGGTTCGGCTGCGGGTGAGAGCATGGCCATGAAATCGTTGACATCGCAATGCTCCTTGGCGAGGGCGCGACGCACATCGTTCTCTGTCATGTTGGCGATGCGCTGGGTCGTTTCCTCCCAACTAATATTCTTTAGTTCGTCTGAAAACATTTTTTCTTAATTTTCTAGGCATTGCGCCTGCCCCTTTTCGGAAAGGGCAAGCGCTTTTTACCTTATTTACTTGTTTATTTTTACCTCTTTATTTTTTACCTTTTTACTTTTTGTACTTTCTCAAATCGTGGGTCAACTTTGCAGCGCAGAAGTTAGGACCGCACATCGTGCAGTACTCTCCTTCGGTATGCCCCGCCTCCTCGAAGTACTGGAGAGCACGGTCAGGGTCGAGCGAGAGGTGGAACTGGTCTCTCCAGCGGAACTCGAAGCGAGCCTTGGATAGGGCGTTGTCTCGGATGGTAGCACCTGGGTGTCCCTTTGCCAAGTCTGCGGCATGGGCTGCAATCTTGTAGGTTACCACACCCGTGCGTACATCTTCCTTGTTTGGCAAAGCGAGGTGCTCCTTCGGTGTCACATAGCAAAGCATGGCGGTGCCGAGCCAAGCGATCTGAGTGCCACCGATGGCTGAGGTGATGTGGTCGTAGCCAGGGGCGATGTCGGTGACGAGTGGCCCGAGGGTATAGAAAGGCGCCTCGTGGCAGTGGTCGAGTTGGCGCTCCATGTTCTCCTTGATTTTCTGCAATGGCACATGGCCAGGACCCTCGATGAATGCCTGTACGTTCTTGTCCCAGGCACGGGTAACAAGCTCGCCCATGGTGTCGAGTTCGGCAAACTGTGCAGCGTCGTTGGCATCGGCGATACAGCCTGGTCGCAAACCATCTCCCAGAGAAAGGGCGACGTCGTATTGTGCCACGATGTCGCAGATGTCGTCGAAGTGCTCATAGAGGAAACTCTCCTTGTCATGGTAGAGGCACCACTTGCTCATGATGCTACCGCCACGGCTCACGATACCGCAAAGACGGCTGTCGGCGAGATGCACGTTGTGGCGGCGGATGCCTGCGTGGATGGTGAAGTAATCGACACCTTGCTCGCATTGTTCGATGAGGGTGTCACGATACACCTCCCAACTGAGGTCTTCGACCTTGCCGTTCACTTTCTCCAACGCCTGGTAGATTGGCACGGTTCCTACAGGCACAGGACAGTTGCGCACGATCCATTCGCGGGTCTCGTGTATGTTGTCGCCCGTAGAGAGGTCCATCAGCGTATCGCCTCCCCACTTGCAAGACCATACGGCCTTATCCACCTCTTCCTCGATGCTGGAAGTCGTGGCAGAGTTGCCGATGTTGGTGTTGATTTTAACGAGGAAGTTGCGGCCGATAATCATCGGTTCGCTCTCAGGATGGTTGATGTTGGCAGGGAGAACGGCACGTCCACGAGCAATCTCGTCACGTACATACTCAGGAGTGATATGGGTGTCGATGCCCAGTTCCTCGCAGTTCATGTTCTCACGGATAGCCACGTATTCCATCTCAGGAGTGATGATGCCTGCCTTGGCGTAAGCCATCTGTGTGATGTGCTTGCCGGCTTGTGCTCGACGTGGCAACTGGATGTGCTCGAAGCGCAGATGGTCGAGACTGTGGTCGGCGAGACGCATCTTGCCGTATTCGCTCGTTATCTCCTGGAGCTGTTCGGTATCGTTGCGGTCGAGGATCCACTGCTCTCTGATGCGAGGCAAGCCCTTCTTCAGATCCACCTTGTAGTTGGGGTCTGTGTAAGGACCGCTGGTGTCGTAGATATAGACAGGAGCGTTAGGCTCGGTATGGGGAATGCCTCGCTCGTCCTTCACCACAGTAGGAGTGAGGTTTACCTTGGTCATTCCAACTGAAATCTGAGGGAAGAGTTTTCCCTTCATATACGCCTTTTCTCTCTTGGCGTAAGCTTTATTGTCGTTTGGCATAATTGAAGTGAAGAGTGAAGAACGAAGAGTGAAGAATTCTCTTGTCTTTGTCACTCATTTTTTTATATCATTATTAATTGTTAAGGAATGCGGTGAGTGGCGAACTTGCCTCGGCGCAATCGCTGATGGCTCCCAGACCAGCCTCGTAGGCACGGCGTCCACAGATGACAGCCTCCTTGAAGGCTGTAGCCATCTCAACAGGATTGCCTGCTACGGCGATGGCGGTGTTGACCAAACAAGCGTCGGCGCCCATCTCCATGGCTTCTGCCGCATGACTAGGCGCACCGATACCAGCATCTACTACCACAGGAACGGTAGCCTGCTCGATGATAATCTGCAAGAAGTCCTTCATGCGCAATCCCTTGTTGGTACCGATGGGAGCGGCAAGTGGCATCACGGTAGCTGCGCCAGCTTCTTCCAAGTGCTTGCAAAGTGTAGGGTCTGCCTGGCAATATGGCAAGACGATGAAGCCCATCTTGACAAGTTTCTCTGTAGCCTTTAAAGTCTCGATGGAGTCTGGCAAGAGATAGCGAGGGTCTGGGTGAATCTCCAACTTGAGCCAGTTGGTGCCGAAAGCCTCGCGAGCCATTTGTGCCGCGAAGACTGCTTCCTCTGCATTGCGCACACCACTGGTGTTAGGGAGCAATTGGATGTTAGGGTTCTGAACGATATGTGAGAGCAAGTCGTCTTGCTTGTCTTCCAGTTCGATGCGCTTCATGGCCACGGTAACCATCTCCGTTTCAGAAGCTTTGATGGCGTCAGCCATAAGTGCGTTGTTGTTGAATTTTCCTGTGCCCAGGAAGAGGCGAGAGCCAAACTCTCTGCCTGCGATAGTTAATTTTTCCATTGCTTTTGTATGTTTGTTTTTTTTTATATTTATCTTTATATATACACATTTATATATATTTGTCCATCATTTCTACGATGTCATGCGTTTCTCCGGCTGGGTCTTTGGCATTGAGGATGCTGCCACTGAGAGCGATTCCAGTCACACCCGTCTTCATGATGTCGGGGATGTCCTCTTTGGTGATGCCTCCGATGGCAACGATAGGCAGGTCGATGTGATGAGCCTTCATCTCGCTGGCGATGTGTCTGTAGCCTTCCAAGCCCAACACAGGCGATAGCTTCTCCTTGGTGGTCGTGAATCGGAAAGGTCCACAACCGATGTAGTCGACACCGGCTTCGGCAAGTGCCTTTACATCCTCGAATGTGTTGGCAGTTCCTCCGATGATATAGTCATCTCCAAGAATTTTCCTAGCTTCCTGGATTGGCATGTCGTTCTTGCCGAGGTGTACGCCGTCTGCAAGGATCTCCTTCACCAGTTCCACTCGGTCGTCGATGATGAAGGTGGCGCTCATGATTTTGCACCATTCTTTCACTTTGTAGGCAACCTGGCGAACTTCGTCATCGGTGGCTCCCTTCATGCGGAGCTGAATCCATGGGCAGAGGCCGGTCAAAGCCTCGTGGATGCCTTCCAAGTAGGAAAGCTTGTCGTTTTGGTGGGAGATGAACTGCAATCGACTATTAAAATAAGGTATATTTCTTTTCATGCTGTTGAATCATGCGTTAAGTTATTGACAATCATACTCGTCTGTTCTTGATAACCTAAGCATATCTTATCCGCCACAGAATGCCTTGACGATAACGATGTCGGCACCTTCTAGGATTTGCGTCGTTTCCCATTCGTCACGAGGCACCATTACATTGCTGATGGCGATGGCAACTCCTGTGGCAGGTAGGTTGAGTTCGTTGGCCAGTTCCTTGACCGTCTTGGCCTGAATCTCGGTCTCTTTGTTGTTGATGTTCACTTTCATACTTCGTAAGTTTACGTATAAATAATAAATAATGTAATCTCACGGAATGTCTTGCTGAAAGTTCTAAAGATAAAGCCCCTATTCCAGGATTCTCTCTGAGAACCAATGGAGTAGGGGCTTCATTTCGTTGATGAAAAGGTTATATCAAATCCCTGCGTCAGCATTACCTGCATCAGGTTCGATGGGTATAATCTCAGCTGAATCTCTCAGCACCCCGTGATAATCGAGTGCAAATGTAATGGAAAAAATGGAAATACGTGTCATTCTGCTTCTTCTTTTAGTTTAGATTAACAGTTGAGGACTTGCCTTATCGGCATTTCGCTTCATTCCTTTTTTGCCACGTTGACTTTGCAAAGATGCATGATATAAGAGGATAAATCCAAGAAAAATTCTAAATATTAGGTTAAAGAGTTAAAAAGAATACCCATTTTTAGGTATTTTCCCAAGATTTTTTGTACTTTTGTGGTCGAAATGTGGCAGCAGTGCCTAAATTTCTGCAATACAAAAACAGAAAGTTATACAGAAACATAAGTGTTTATATATTCATTAATATAAATTTTAGCGAATATGATCTATTCTAAAGAAGTTGACAACATGTGCGTTGTCGCTAAGGGTCCTAACCACGGACCAGCTCCAATTCCTGAAGAGGGAAAATGGATTCAGGCAAAAGAGATCAAGGATATCTCTGGTTATACCCACGGTGTGGGTTGGTGTGCTCCTCAGCAGGGTGCTTGTAAGCTTTCTTTGAACATCAAGGAAGGCGTTATCCAGGAGGCTCTTGTTGAGACTATCGGTTGTACAGGTATGACACACTCAGCAGCTATGGCTTCTGAGATTCTCCCAGGCAAGACTATCCTTGAGGCTTTGAACACTGACCTCGTTTGCGATGCTATCAACACAGCTATGCGCGAGCTCTTCCTCCAGATTGTTTACGGTCGTAGCCAGAGCGCTTTCTCTGAGGGCGGTCTTGTTATCGGTGCTGGTCTTGAGGACTTGGGTAAGGGTCTTCGTTCACAGACTGGTACTCTCTATGGTACAGTAGCTAAGGGTACACGTTACCTTGAGTTGACAGAGGGTTACATCACAAAGCAGTTCTTGGACAAGGACAACCAGGTTTGTGGTTATGAGTATGTTCACCTCGGCAAGATGATGGAAGCTATCAAGAACGGCATGGATGCCAACGAGGCTGTCAAGAAGTTCACTGGTTGCTACGGTCGTACAACTGCTGAGCAGGGTGCTGTTAAATCAATTGATCCACGTAAAGAATAATAAGGAGATACAGATATGATTAGAAAAGTAAGTTACGAAAGTCAGGAACGTCGCGAGAAGCAAGTTCTTGCTGCTCTTAATGCTAACGGTATCAAGAGCTTGGAAGAGGCTAATCAAATCTGCGAGGACGCAGGTGTTGATCCTTATCAGATGTGTGAAGACACTCAGCGTATCTGCTTCGAGAACGCTAAGTGGGCTTATGTTGCTGGTGCAGCCATTGCAATCAAGAAGGGTGTTAAGACTGCTGCTGACGCTGCCGAGGCTATCGGTATCGGTCTTCAGGCTTTCTGTATCCCTGGTTCTGTAGCTGACGACCGTAAGGTAGGTCTTGGCCACGGTAACTTGGCTGCTCGTTTGCTCCGTGAGGAGACACAGTGCTTCGCTTTCTTGGCTGGTCACGAGTCATTCGCTGCTGCTGAGGGTGCTATCAAGATTGCTGAGATGGCAAACAAGGTTCGTAAGAACCCATTGCGCGTTATCTTGAACGGTCTTGGCAAGGACGCTGCTCAGATTATCAGCCGTATCAATGGCTTCACATACGTACAGACTAAGTTCGATTACTATACAGGTGAGTTGAAGGTTGTTAACCGCATCGCTTACTCTGATGGTCCTCGTGCTAAGGTTAACTGCTATGGTGCCGACGATGTACGTGAGGGTGTTGCTATCAACTGGAGCGAGGATGTAGATGTATCTATCACTGGTAACTCTACCAACCCTACTCGTTTCCAGCACCCAGTAGCTGGTACATACAAGAAGGAGCGTTTGGCTGCTGGTAAGCCATACTTCTCTGTAGCTTCTGGTGGTGGTACAGGTCGTACATTGCACCCAGACAATATGGCTGCAGGTCCTGCTTCTTACGGTATGACCGATACCATGGGTCGTATGCACTCTGACGCTCAGTTCGCAGGTTCTTCTTCTGTTCCTGCTCACGTAGAGATGATGGGCTTCCTCGGTATGGGTAACAACCCTATGGTAGGTGCTACTGTAGCTATCGCCGTAGCCATCGACTTGGCTTTGAACAAGAAGTAATTCTTTCTAAATGGAAGTAATTCTGAAAAATACTAATCCCTGTGGTCTAGTGACTACAGGGATTTTTTATGTCTATTCCAAGCTATTTTGCAGCCCAATTGCAGCCCATTTGTTGAAATTAGAAAAAGGGCTGCAATTTAGCTAAAGTCATTGATATTCTTCACTTGTGATTGGTACTAGTCTTAACTTATGACCAAGTCTTGCCATAACTTATGACCAATTCTTGTCTTAACTTATGATCAATTCTTGTCTTAACTTATGATCAATTTTTGCCTTAATTTATGACTAAAGGCTGCTCTCCAAAAGGTATTATAGATTTACCACAACCTCCAGTCCTGTCGGAGCAACAGAAAGTGTAAGGTCGTCATTCTTTTTCTTGTTTTTCCCTAAAATCCAGTCACCAATGAGATAGCCAGCCTCAGCCGTGGCCACACCGATGGCAGCTCCTGCCACGACGTCGCCCCAATGGTGTCGATTTCGGCGCACCCTATCCAATGCCACACCTGTGGCAAGGGTATATCCTGCCACGCCTATCCAGGGTGAGACGTGACGATACTCATGCATCAATGTCGTGGCACCACAGAAAGCGATAGAGGTATGCCCCGAAGGAAAGGAACGGTTGTCCGTACCATCAGGGCGCATTTCGTGTATCGTATGTTTCAGACCGTATGTGATACCGGCATTCAGGCCAAATGAAACTACGGAAACAGTCAGTCTCCGCTTCCACGAACTCTCGGCTGGCACTCCTATCATCTTCAGTCCAAAGACTGCCGCTGTAGGAACGTATTGCAATACATTGTCGATGCCATCGCCATGATAGCGCTCGTACGTATGGTTAGTTTGCGAAAAAGCAGGTGTCGAAACAGCCATGCTCATTGCCAATAATATTGTCTTCATTCTTTTCATGGGTGCAAATTTAGATATTTTTTCCGAATTACTAGCCTATTTTAGTAAAAACTTGTATTCTTTCTGAATAAAAACTGATTCAATTGAAATATCATCTGATTCTTTGGAAATGTCATCTGATTCTTTGGAAGTATCACGCGATAGTTTTGAAATATACGCAATGAAATATAAAATAAAATATCAAAAACACCTTTCACCCTTCACCTTTTGCTCTGAAAAGCCGATAAACACTAGAACTTCAGAGGGTGAATGGTGTGAATGAATCTGTCACCCATCCTTCACCTGTCATTTCTCAGTTTCTGTCTTTGCTTTGACAGACTACTGTCCTAAGGGCTGCTAGTCTCCTGTTTAAATGCGATGGTAACAGCAATTATGCTTGAAATAAAATCGTTTCTATGAAATATTTTCCTTTATATATTTGGTATTTATTTATTTATTTACTAACTTTGCAAAGTGTTAGCAACTTGGCGCACATAAAATTAAAATAAAAGTCGTAAATTGGCAAAAGTAGAATGGTTGAAGAGAAAATGTCTCTGGCTATGTGGTCAGAAAGAAATAGAAAACGCAGAGAACTATTGACAAGTTATTTTTTTGATTTGTCTAAGTTGATGTGTGGGGGTGTTGTTGTTGGTGGGTTGTCGCCTTTGTTCACTGGTGGTGAAATGGGATTATATAATTATCTTTGTATATTGTTTGGTGGAATGGCGACAGCTCTATTTGCTTATTTTGCCAATGAGATACTTAAAGTTGAACTTAGAAAATAATAAAGCGTATGGAAATGTTGACGATAATATTTGCCTTGGCAAGTCTTGTTGGGGCAATTTTAGTTATCTGGTCTAAAACAAAGAATGGGCAGCAATGGCTACGCGAATTGTAAAATGAATGAAAGGCGTTATTTACGCAAATCGAAAATTGCAATTGTAATAGATTATGACGGAAGTAAAGATAAAGGATGCAGCTCTCCAGAAAGCTGCCGAAGAGGGCATGGACGAATTCGTGAAGGTTTTCGTCGATGCTACGTTGAATGCCATCGGGGGGCAGCTCACTGCCGACAACATGGCTGAGTTGAACAGCGATCAGATTACGCTCCTCGCCTGGCATTTCCTCCACGAGGAGATGATGGATGGGGGCATGATACAGCTCATCCACAATGGATTCGGAGGGTTCATCTTCCGAAACCCTACCGACAAGGCTTTCCGCAACTGGGGATTGACCGACTTGGGCAAGATGATCAACAAGGCTCATTATTCCTATAAGAAAGCCGCTCCCGAGGTGGAGAAGGATATGAGCGACGAGGAGTTCATGGCTCTCTATGAGAAATATCCTGAGTTTGACGATTTCGACGATGTATTCGTGGAGAACGAGGAGGAGTGGACTTCCAAGGTGGCTTACTACATCGACGAGCATATCGACAGCTTTGCTTCTATCATATAAAATGTAAAATTATGAACAAACAAGAACAAGAACTCCGCAAGAAAAGTCCGATACAGATACGTAACAAGAAAGCTTCCTTCGAGTATTTCTTTGTTGACACTTATACCGCCGGCATTGTGCTGACGGGTACCGAGATTAAGTCCATCCGCAACGGTAAGGCTTCGCTCGTGGATTGCTACTGTGATTTCTACCAGGGCGAACTATGGGTGAAAGGCATGAACATTTCTCCATATTTCTATGGCTCATTCTCCAACCATGAGGCTAGGAGAGACCGTAAGCTGTTGCTTACCAAGCGAGAGTTGAGAAGGCTGGAGGAAGACAGCAAGCAGCCAGGCTTCACCATCGTCCCTACGCTCGTCTTCATCGACGACCATGGTCGTGCCAAGGTCGATATCGCTCTTTGCAAGGGAAAGAAAGAGTATGACAAGCGACAGACCTTGAAGGAGAAGGAAGACAGGAGAGAGATGGACCGTGCTATCAAGCATTTTTGATAGATGATAAATGATAAATTATAATTAATAAATAGCTTGTTGGACATTATGTAATAGGATAACAACAAGCTATAACATATACGAGCTGTACGAAGATGAGCTACAACATAAGAGAGGAAATCAAAAAGAAAATTCTGATTCTGGATGGTGCGATGGGTACGGAAATCCAGAAATATAACCTCACGGAAGAGGACTTCCGTGGCGATAGGTTCCAGGATGTACCTGGACAGATGAAGGGTAACAACGATATGCTTAATATTACCCGCCCGGATGTCATTTCCGACATCTATCGCCGTTATTTGGAGGCTGGAGCAGACTTGATAACCGCCAACACCTTCTCCTCTCAGCGCATATCGCAGGCCGACTACCACTTGGAAGATGCGGCCAGGGAGATGGCTTACGAGGGGGCTCGCTTGGCACGCATCGAATGCGATAAGTTTTCTACACCCGATAAGCCACGTTTTGTAGCTGGAGACGTGGGACCTACCAACAAGACTTGCTCCATGAGCCCGGATGTCAGCAACCCTGCCGCCCGAGAGATTACGTATGACGAGCTCTTCGTCGATGTTTGCGAACAGGTGGATGGGCTCATCGAGGGTGGCGTGGATGTCATCCTCATCGAGACGATCTTCGACACGCTCAACTGCAAGGCGATGATAGATGCCGCCGTCACCACTATGAAGAAGCATGGGGTTGACCTACCTATCATGGTGAGCCTCACCGTGAGCGACTTGGCTGGTAGGACGCTCAGCGGACAGACCGTGGATGCCTTCCTGGCGTCGCTTTCGCCATATCCGATATTCTCCGTGGGCATGAACTGTGCCTTTGGAGCTCCTCAGATGAAACCTTTCATTGAGCACATGGGCGAGATTGCACCTTATTATATTAGTGCGCATCCTAACGCCGGATTGCCTAACGAGATGGGCGAGTACGATGAGACTGCCGAGAGTATGGCTCCGAAAATCAAGGAGTTCTTGGACGAGGGACTCGTCAACGTAATCGGTGGTTGCTGCGGTACGTCGCCCGAGTTCATCGCCCGATACGCAGAGATGGCAAAGGGTAAGAAGCCTCATCAGGTGGTTCCTAAGCCTGATGTGATGTGGCTCTCTGGACTTGACGTGCTGAAGGTGGATGACACGGTCAAGTTGCCGATGGACGCATCCCGCTTCGTCAATGTGGGCGAGCGATGCAACGTGGCAGGTAGCCGTAAGTTCTTGAGATTGATTAATGAGAAAAAATATGAGGAGGCGCTGGATATCGCTCGCAAGCAAGTGGCTGATGGGGCAGCCGTCGTAGATGTCAACATGGACGATGGCTTGCTCGACGCCAAGGCGGAGATGACCAACTTCCTCAATATGGTGGCCGCCGAGCCAGAGATAGCCAAGGTGCCTATCATGATAGATTCCTCCAAGTGGGATGTTATCACGGCTGGCTTGAAATGCTGCCAGGGCAAGTGCATCGTCAACTCCATCAGTCTGAAGGAAGGCGAGGAGGTCTTCGTTTCCCATGCCAAGGACGTGATGCGTTATGGCGCCGCTGTGGTGGTGATGTGCTTCGATGAGATAGGACAGGCCACTACCTATGAGCGCCGCATCGAAATCGCGTCGCGTGCCTATCACATCTTGGTGGATGAGGTGGGCATGAATTCGCTCGACATCATCTTCGACCCTAACGTGCTCGCCATCGCCACAGGTATGGAGGAGCATGACAACTATGCCGTGGAGTTCATCCGTGCCACCGAGTGGATTCACAAGAATCTGCCGGGGGCGCATGTGAGTGGTGGCGTGAGCAACCTCTCTTTCTCTTTCCGTGGCAACACGTACATCCGTGAGGCAATCCATGCTGTGTTTTTGCATTATGCCCAATTGAAAGGCATGGACTTCGGTATCGTAAATGCCAAGGCGAGAAAGGATTACGCAAAATTGCCTGAGAATCAGCGTGAACTGATAGAAGACGTGGTGTTGAATCGTCGGAAAGGGGCGGCGGATGACTTGATAGAGCTTGCCAACGAAATCAAGGAACAGATGGATGCCGCCAAGGCCGCTGCCAAGGCGGGAGGTGTCGTTCCCCCGAAACCTGCCGCTCCTGAATGGCGGAAGGACACCGTGGAACACCGCTTGATGTATGCGCTCCGCAAGGGTATCACCGAATATTTGCAGCAGGATATAGACGAGGCCTTGGCTAAGTATCCTCATGCCGTGAATGTGATAGAGGGACCGTTGATGGACGGCATGAACGAGGTGGGAACGCTCTTTGGCGAGGGCAAGATGTTCTTGCCACAGGTGGTGAAGACCGCTCGTACGATGAAGGCGGCAGTCTCCATCCTCCAACCTCACATCGAGGCGGAGAAGACGGGAGGCTCCACCAAGGCCGGCAAGATCGTGATGGCGACCGTGAAGGGCGATGTGCATGACATCGGCAAGAACATAGTCTGTGTCGTGATGTCGTGCAACAACTATGATATCATCGACCTGGGCGTGATGGTTCCTGCCGAGCAAATCGTCAAGAAGGCCATCGAGGAAAAGGCCGATGCCATCGGGTTGAGCGGTTTGATTACTCCTTCCCTTGACGAGATGGTGCACGTGGCTCAGGAGATGCAGAAGGCAGGATTGAGATTGCCTATCATGGTGGGTGGCGCAACGACCAGCGAATTGCATGTCGCCCTGAAGATTGCGCCGCTTTATGACGGTCCTGTCATCTGGGTCAAGGATGCCAGTCTGAACGCAGGCATCTGCGCTCGATTGCTCAACGAGGCAGAGGGGCCGAGATTCGTGGCGGAACTGAACGAGAGATACGAGAAACTGAGGGCTGAGTATCATGAGCAACAGGCTAAGCTTGTGTCGCTCGACGAGGCTCGGAAGAGCAAGCTCAACTTGTTTGAGTGACAAAGAGATTGTAGCAATAGGATAATAAACATATAGACATAGATTCAATTAAGAATGATAAAGACTGTGATTTTTGACATGGGTGGTGTGGTCATCACGCTTGACAGCGAGGAAGCCATGAGGCGTTTCTCGGCATTGGGACTGACCGATTTTGCTGAGCGTATGAACCCTTACACCCAAAAGGGCATCTTCGGCGAGTTGGAGGAAGGCAAGCTCTCGGAGAAGGAGTACCGACAGAAGTTGAGCGAGGTGTGTGGCAGAAGCCTGACCTTCGACGAAGTGAAGCATTGCTGGATGGGGTATATGAAGGAAGTGCCTGCTAACAAGCTTGCCACGATTCTTGACCTCAAGAAGAAAGGTTATCGGGTGATACTTCTTTCCAATACCAATCCGTATGTATCGACATGGACGGACAGCAAGGACTTCTCGGGCGACGGACATTCCATCGACGAGTATTTCGATGCCCTGTATCGCAGTTTCGAGGTGAAGTATATGAAGCCGGACGACCAATTCTTCCGTTATGTCTTGTCACAAGAGAAGCTCTTGCCTGAAGAAGCACTCTTCGTGGATGACGGACCTCGCAACTGTGCCGCCGCCAGCGAACTCGGCATCCGTACATATTGCCCGGAGAACGGGGCGGATTGGACGGAGGAAATCTACAAGTACTTGGAGTGATGTGAGAATGGGGGAGGTTTCCTCTTGGCAACGAGCAATGAGTAAATTGAACCTTAAATAAAATAAATATTCAAAGAATAATTTTGTACTCTGCATGAAATATTGTATTTTTGCAGACGCAATATATAACAATGTGGCGACAAGTTGTGCCGCCGTGATTAATAAAGTAACAATGGGACTAAAGAAGAAAAGATGGCATTGCCTGCCAGGTCAGCCTCTTACCGAGCTCGACAAACAGGTGATGTACTGGGAAAATAAGGGTAAGTTGGTACCTACCCGTGAACTGATCAAGACTCCTGAACAGATAGAGGGTATTCGCAAGAGCGGTGTTGTCAACACGGGCTGCCTCGACGCTGTGGCAGAGGCTATACGCCCTGGTATGAATACACAAGAGATAGACGACATTTGCATGCAGTTCTGCAAGGACAACAACGCTATCCCTGCTTGCCTCAACTATGAGGGCTATCCTAAGAGTGTGTGCACCAGTATCAACGAGGTGGTGTGTCATGGTATTCCTAAGGAAGAGGATGTCTTGCAGGAAGGCGACATCGTGAATGTCGATATGACTACTATCGTCGATGGCTACTATGCTGATGCGTCTCGTATGTTCATCATTGGCAAGACCACACCTGAGAAGGAGCAATTGGTGCGTGTTGCCAAGGAGTGTCTGGAGATTGGCGCGGAGGCAGCCAAGCCATATAGTTTCGTGGGCGACATCGGCCACGCCATCGAGAAGCATTGCAAGAAGTATGGATATGGTGTCGTACGCGACTTGTGTGGTCATGGAGTAGGTCTTCAGTTCCATGAGGAGCCTGAGGTGCTTCACTACGGTCACAAGGGAACGGGTATGTTGCTGGTTCCTGGTATGGTGTTCACCATCGAGCCAATGATTAACATGGGTACTTGGAAGGTCTTTATAGACGCAGACGACCCATACGGATGGGAAGTTATCACGGGCGACGAGAAACCTTCTGCCCAGTGGGAGCATACCTTCGTGATGACTGAGCATGGCGTGGAGGTTTTGACATATTAATGTTAAATAAGCAAATGAAGGATATTTATATATTAGGTATAGAGAGCAGCTGCGACGATACCTCTGCCGCAGTGCTCAAGAACGGAGTGTTGCTGAGCAACGTGACGGCTTCCCAGGAGGTGCATCGTGCGTATGGTGGCGTGGTGCCAGAGCTGGCTTCTCGCGCTCATCAGCAGAATGTGGTTCCTGTGGTCGATCAGGCCATCAAGCGTGCTGGTATCACCAAGGAAGATCTTTCGGCTGTGGCCTTTACCCGTGGACCGGGTTTGATGGGCTCCCTCTTGGTGGGTGTCAGCTTTGCCAAGGGTTTCGCTCGTGCTCTTAACATTCCTTTGATAGATGTCAATCATCTCCAGGGCCACGTGATGGCTCATTTCATCAAGGAAAGCGATGATGACCAGACGGCTCCTCCGTTCCCATTCATCTGTCTTCTGGTTTCAGGAGGCAACTCTCAGATTGTCAAGGTGAATGCCTACAACGACATGGAAGTGCTCGGACAGACTATCGACGATGCCGCTGGCGAGGCGATAGACAAGTGTGCCAAGGTGTTGGAGTGGGGGTATCCTGGCGGTCCTGTCGTAGATAAGTATGCTCGCCAAGGAAATCCGAAGGCCTATACCTTCGCCGAGCCACATATTCCGGGACTTAACTACAGCTTTTCCGGCTTTAAGACCAGTTTCTTGTATAGTTTGCGCAAATGGGTCGCTGCAGACCCCGACTTCGTGGAGAAGAACAAGTTTGACTTGGCGGCCAGCATCGAGTTCACGATTGTGGATATCTTGATGAAGAAGTTGAAGATGGCTGTTAAGCAGACGGGAATCAAGCATGTGGCTGTAGCAGGTGGCGTATCTGCCAATAACGGATTGCGCAATGCTTTCCATGATTACGCAAAGCGATTTGGTTGGACGATATACATTCCAAAGTTCAGCTATACCACCGACAATGCAGCCATGATAGGTTGTGTGGGAACGTTTAAGTATCGTGATGGCGACTTCGCCACCATCGACTTGCCAGCCTTCTCAAAGGTAACGTTCAAATAATCTTTAAACATGAATAATAATGGAATTCGAAAGCAAAATTTTGAGTAAGAGCATCTCTGAGATGCTATATAATAGTGAGAAAAGTTTGGGTACGGCGGAGAGTTGCACGGGAGGACGTATTGCCGAGGCTATCATCTCGGTACCTGGTGCTTCCAACTACTTCAAGGGGGGTGTCGTCTCTTACACCAACGAGGTGAAGGAGAATATCCTTGGGGTGAGCCATGAGGTGCTCGAGGAGCAGACTGCTGTTTGCGAGGAGGTAGCCAAGGAGATGGTGCTTGGAGCCATCAAGGCCTTGAACGTGGACTATGCCATCTCGGCAACGGGAGTCGCAGGCCCTTCAGGTGGAACGCCAGAGATTCCTGTGGGAACTATTTGGATCGGTTATGGCAGCAAGGATGATGTGCGCACCCTCAAGTTGACCGAGGACTTCGGTCGTGACATCAACTTGGCGATAGCTACAAACACGGGTCTCAAGCAGATGCTGGGCTTCTTGAAGGAGCATGAGGCAGACTTGAAGCACGAAAAGTCGGAGTAGAGCTTGGGGATGTTCGTGTCATGTAAGTTGTATCCTTGCATAGTAGCTTGCATACTTGCTTACATACAGAATTAGAGCCATTTACGGATAAAAACACACGGTAAAGAGCCGTAAAATATAAAAAATCCTTAAAAGATTCATTTCTTTTAGGGATTATTTTGTATATACGAGAATTATTTGTAATTTTGCACCCTGTTTGGAATAGGTATCAATTAACGAATTAGAAAATTAAAGATAGAAATGTCTAAGATTTGTCAAATTACAGGTAAGAAGGCACAGTTAGGTTGTAATGTGTCTCACTCAAAGCACCGTACAAAGAGAAGCTTTGACGTTAACCTTTTCAGCAAGAAATTCTACTATGTAGAAGAGGAGTGCTGGATTAGCCTTAAGATCAGCGCAGCTGGTCTTCGTCTCATTAACAAGGTAGGTCTTGACGCTGCTTTGAAGCAGGCTGTGTCTAAGGGCTACGTAGATTGGAAAGACATTAAAGTAATAGGAGAATAATATCATGGCAAAGAAAGCAAAAGGTAATAGAGTACAGGTTATCCTCGAGTGCACTGAACATAAGAACAGTGGTATGCCAGGTACAAGCCGTTACGTGACTACAAAGAATCGTAAGAACACTCCTGAGCGTCTTGAGTTGATGAAGTACAACCCAATCCTTAAGAAGATGACTCTTCACAAGGAGATTAAGTAAGCTAGCTTACAAGTTTATAAACAATTTTATCAATTTAAATAGACTATGGCAAAGAAAGCGGTCGCTACCCTCCACGAAGGTAACATGGATGGTCGCGCATATACAAAGGTTATCAAGATGGTTAAGAGCCCTAAGACTGGTGCTTATGTTTTCGATGAGAAGATGGTACCTAACGAGGCTGTTAAGGATTTCTTCAAGGACTAATCAGTTAGTACTTAATATATCAGAGAGATTGCATTTCGTAAGAAGTGCAATCTCTTTTTCGTTTCTTGTAGGTTGCGGTCTTATGGAGTCCAACCTCTTTTTCGTTTCTGAAAGGTTGCTTTTTCCTTCCTTTTCTTCTTTTTTTTCTCCTTTCTCGCTGATAATGGGAGTTTTATGAAGAAAAAGTTGTCTTAGAATTTGGTTTTATCTGTAATTTCTAGTAACTTTGCAGAAAAATATATTTTTATGGGACTATTTGGTTTATTTAGTAATAAGAAAAAGGAAACGCTCGACAAGGGATTGGAGAAGACTAAGGAGAGTGTATTCAGCAAGTTGGCTCGTGCCGTGGCAGGTAAGTCAACTGTGGATGACGATGTGCTTGACGACTTGGAGGAGGTGTTGATTACTTCTGATGTCGGTGTCGAGACCACCGTGAAGATTATTCACCGTATCGAGGAGAGAGTGGCTCGCGACAAGTATGTTTCTACCTCGGAACTCAATCAAATCCTGCGTGATGAAATAGCCAACCTCTTGGCAGAGAACCATACGGATGACAATGATGATTGGGAATTACCTTCCGACCATAAACCTTACGTGATACTCGTTGTGGGCGTGAATGGTGTGGGGAAGACGACAACCATTGGCAAGCTAGCCTATCAGTTTAAGAAAGCTGGCAAGAAGGTGTATCTTGGCGCAGCCGATACTTTCCGTGCCGCTGCCGTCGAGCAAATCAGTATTTGGGGCGAGCGAGTAGGAGTGCCTGTCGTCAAGCAGCAGATGGGTTCAGACCCTGCTTCTGTCGCTTTTGATACCTTGCAGAGTGCCAAGGCCAATGGTGCTGACGTGGTGCTCATTGATACGGCTGGTCGCTTGCACAACAAGGTGAACCTGATGAACGAGTTGAAGAAAATCAAGGAGGTAATGAAGAAGGTTCTTCCTGAGGCTCCTGACGAGGTTATGTTGGTGCTGGATGGAAGTACGGGACAGAATGCCTTCGAGCAAGCCAAGCAGTTTGCGGCTGTCACCAATATCACTTCACTTGCCATTACCAAGCTTGATGGTACGGCGAAAGGTGGTGTGGTCATCGGAATCTCTGACCAGTTGAAGGTGCCTGTTAAATATATAGGTCTTGGCGAGGGCATGGAAGATATGCAGCTTTTCAACAAGAAGGAATTCGTGGATTCTTTGTTCAAGAAGGACTGATTTGAAACATCATATAGAAAGATAGAATTACAGAAATACAAAAGCAAAGTGAAGAAAAACGAGATAGACATAATTACGATGGGCTGTTCCAAGAACTTGGTGGATAGCGAGTTGTTGATGAAACAGTTTGAGGCTAACGGGTATCATTGCGTGCATGACTCCAAGCGTCCTCAGGGCGAGATTGCGGTCATCAATACTTGCGGTTTCATAGAGGATGCCAAGCAAGAGAGCATTGATACCATCTTGGAATTTGTTCAGCGTAAGCAGGAGGGTAAGCTCAACAAGCTCTATGTCATGGGTTGCCTTTCTCAGCGTTATCAAAAAGAACTGGAAAAAGAAATCCCAGAGGTAGATAAGTTTTATGGCAAGTTCAATTACAAGCAGTTATTGGGTGAATTGGGTAAGGCCGATGTCGCCTCATGCGATGGAACTCGTCATCTTACGACTCCTCATCACTATGCTTATGTGAAGATTTCCGAAGGTTGCGACCGCCATTGCGCCTATTGTGCGATTCCTATCATCACCGGTAAGCATGTGAGCCGTCCTAAGGAAGAGATTTTACAGGAGGTCAGAGACATGGTGGCAGATGGCGTGAAGGAATTTCAGGTGATCGCACAGGAGTTGACCTATTATGGCATCGACATTGACGGCAAGCATCATATCACCGATTTGATTTCGGATATGGCAGACATCCCCGGGGTGAAGTGGATCAGGTTGCATTACGCTTACCCTAACCAATTCCCGATGGATTTGTTGGACGTGATGCGCGAGAAACCTAATGTATGCAAGTATCTGGACATCGCTTTGCAGCACATCAGCGACCACATGCTCGACAGAATGCATCGTCATGTGAGCAAACAGGAAACGATGGATTTGATAGAGACCATTCGTAAGAAAGTGCCTGGTATTCACCTTCGTACCACCCTTATGGTGGGCTTCCCTGGTGAGACGGAACAAGACTTCCAGGAGTTGATGGAGTTCGTGAAGTGGGCGAGGTTTGAGCGTATGGGTGCCTTCGCCTATTCGGAGGAAGAGGGAACTTATAGTGCCAAGCATTACGAGGATGATGTTCCGCAAGATGTGAAGCAGAGCAGATTGGACCAATTGATGGCTCTTCAGCAGGATATTAGTTCTGAAGTGGAGGCTGAGAAGGTAGGAAAGGTAATGAAGGTCATCATCGACCGCAAGGAGGGAGACTATTACATCGGAAGAACAGAGTTCTGTTCGCCTGAGGTTGATCCAGAGGTCTTGGTTCCTGCCACCAAACGATTGAGAGTCGGTAACTTCTACGAGGTAAGGATTACCTCAAGTGAAGAATTTGACTTGTATGGAGAATTGGTTTAAAAGTTTTTGATTATTCGTATGAACAACAAGCAATATATAGCTGAGTTGGCACGCCAAACAGGTTTCTCGCAAGAAGACACACAGCGTCTTGTGAGGAAGGTCATTGATGCTATGATAGCTCAGTTTGAGGAGGGCGAGCTGGTGACCATTCCTGGCTTTGGTACCTTTGAGGTGAAAAAGCGTTTGGAACGAGTCGTTGTCAATCCCCAAACCAAGAAGCGGCAATTGGTGCCGCCTAAATTGGTCTTGGGCTTCCGTCCTGCTGATTCTGTGAAGGAACAACTAAAGAATGGAGGGGAGGAAGATGAGTAAGTCGAGCATAGCTAGTTTGGCAAAGGCTATTTCTAGTAAGAAAGGGCTGACCGTTGCGGAGGCTGAGCGTTTCATCACCAAGATGTTTGATGTCGCCAAGGAGGGAATCCAGGAGGACAAACAACTGAAGGTGAGATGGTTGGGGGGCTTTAAGGTGACAACTATCAAGGATCGTGAGAGCGTAGATGTTAATACGGGTGATAGAATAGTGATAGAGGGTCGCGATAAGATTTCCTTTACTCCTGATAATATTCTGAAAGAGATTGTCAACAAGCCTTTCGCCCAGTTTGAGACCGTTGTGGTAAACGATGGCATCGATTTCTCGGATATTGATGAGAAGTTTGCTAGAATGGAGAATGGGGTTGAGGAGGATGAAACTCCTGTAGAGGAAGCTTCTGTAGAGGAAGCTCCAGTTGATGACTCTCCTGTGGAGGAAACTCCAGTAGAGGAAGCTCCAGTTGATGACTCTCCTGTGGAGGAAACTCCAGTAGAGGAAGCTCCAGTTGATGATTCTCCTGTGGAGGAAACTCCAGTTGATGACTCTCCAGTAGAGGAATTTCCAGTGGAGAAAGCTCCTGTAGAAGATATGTCCCAGGTGAAAGAGGTTTCAACAGAAGAAAGTCTTGTAAAAGAGTCTTCTATGGAAGAACCAATTGCAGAGCCTCAATCTGCCGTTCCTGTGGATCCTCAACCAACCGTTTCAGTTGAAACTGAAACTGAAGATGTTCAGGAAGTTGGCAATCGTCATTTCGTCATTCCAAAGTATTTGGTAGCTATAGTGGCAGTAGTTTTCGTCTTGTTGATGGGCGCAACATTCTGGTTTGCATTTAATTATGGTAAGATGCAGGCTCAGAGGGATAGCTTGGAAAGTCAGTTGGCTATGGCGAAAAAGCAAGCGAAAGCTTCCCCTGTAAAAAAGGCAGTGAAGAAAGTAGAGGTTGACAGTGCTCAACTTGTCATGCAAGAAAAGGCAAGGGAAGACAGCATCAGAATGGCTCAGTCTAGTAATGCCATCAAGATTGCCGAAGAGTCTGAGAATAAGGAAATTCAGAAGTCATCCCAAGAGGGAAGTTCCAATAATTCGACTAAGAATTTGGAAACTTCTAACAATTCGACCAAGAGTCAGGATGCCCAACTTCATTATAATAATGACGTGAGAGTTCGGACGGGTGCCTATCGAATTGTGGGCGTTGATAAGACGATAACAGTGAAGGCTGGGCAGACGATGACGAGTCTTAGCAAGCGTTACTTGGGCGAAGGCATGGAATGTTATATTGAAGCCCTCAATGGTTGCAAGGTCGTCAAGGAAGGACAGAAACTTAAGATTCCTAAATTGGCGTTGAAGAAAAAGAAGTAAGACAGAAAGCCCAGGGCGGTTGCCCTGGGCTTTTTGTCTATGGATAAATTTCAATGTGACTGCTGCCAGAGTTGCCATTCTTGATAATCCTGATCTGTGTGGTGATGCGCTCGCTCATCGTGTCGGTATGACTGATGACACCCACCTTCTTGCCTTGCGAGCTTTGCAGCATGGCGAGGGAGTCGATGACTGTGGCAAGGGTATCGGGGTCGAGTGTTCCGAAGCCCTCGTCGATGAACAGGTTCTCGAAGGAGATGTTGCGTGACGACAACGCCGACAAGCCCAACGCCAGACCTAAGCTCACGATGAAGGTCTCACCGCCCGATAGGGAAGTGGTGTCTCGGATGTCGTCGGCACGGTCATGGTCGATGACTCTGATGCCCAACGAATGTTTCACCTGCTGTAACTCATAGCGGCTGTTGAACTTCCTGATTTCCTGGTTGGCATGCTCGATCAGGAAACTGAGCGTGTAGCACTGGGCTATCTTTCGCAGCGTCTTGCCATCCGCACCGATGGCATCGGTGATGGCGGTCCAGTCATCCCTTTCTTGTGTCACAAGTCTCAGAGCCTCAGCCTTGTCGCCGAGTTGCTTGATGGCTTCCTGGTGGTTTTGCAGCTTGGCGTTGGCGGCAATCAATTCGCTTCGCTGGCTTCTTGCTTGGATTTCCTGTTGAGCAGCCAAGAGTTCTTCACGAGACTTGACAGGCTGATGAGCCAGATGCTCCTCATGGGCCTTGACGGCACTTTGGTAGAGGGCGGTAGTCGAAGCCACGGCTTTCTCCTTCTCGTCCTTTTCTCGGCGAATGGCGTTCCAGTCTTCGCAGGAATGAAGCATCTCCTCGATTGTATTTCGGGTGATGAATCTTTGTTCGATGAATTCATCGAAGCTATCTTTTCCCTCAGAAACCTTTCTTTCGAAGTCGTTTCCTACTAATCTCATTTCTTCGAGCTTCTTATTGTATTCTTCAATCCAAAGATTCAGTTCCGTTTCTTTCGATAGCAGATTCTCCTTTGACATCTTGTTTTGAGTCAGCAAGGCTTGGTGCGAACCTTTCCATTTGGCGAGTTCGGCTTGCAGTTTGTTGATGCACTCTTTCTGGCTATCTACCGCTTTCGTCGCCACATCCTTGGCAGAAGTGAGACGTTTCTCGGCGGCATCAGGCTCCTCGCCATTCAGTATCTGCTTGTATTGCGTCTGCAAATCCTCCATTTCCTTTTGGGCGTTGCCCCATGCTTGGTTTGCTTTCTCGTAAGCCTCAGTTTTGCTCTTTTGCTGCGAAACAAGGTTGGCTGTAAGTGCCTTTTGCTCAGCAAGTCTTGTGGTGCAGCTTGAAGCGTTTTCTTGAACTTTGTTCCATAAGGCTGATGCCTTGCTTTCGTAGGCAGCTTCATCCTTGATAGCCTTGTCTTTGAGCTTCGTGAGTCGCTCTATCTCTTTCTGAACTTGGTTGAACTGGTTCAGCTTGCTGGCTGCCTCCTTCGCCTTAGATTCATAGATAGGCAAGAGCGATTCCAGTTCCGCCTTCACCTTCGGAATCTTCGGGTACTGGGCGATGAGCGCCTGCCATTCCTCTTCGTAGTTGGCGATTTCGCCCACGAGCTTTTCCTGTTGTTTCTTGAGTGTGCTTACCTCGCCGTCGTTCAGCTTTCTTTCGCCCGAAAGGTCTTTCTCCTGTTTCTGCTGCTGTTTGAGCAGCATTTCCTTGGATTGCAACAGTTGCGAGAGTTCCGTGGTAACTTCCTCCAATTGCTTGTTGTCGGTATGGTAGGGGTGGGAGGTGCTGCCGCATAGCGGACATGGTTTGCCTTCCACGAGGTTAGCACGGTGCATCTCCCATCGCTCGCTCACCATCAGCGTGTATGATTTCTGTAAAGTTTGGGTTTCTTTCTCCAATGCTTCGATAGTCAACTTGCCCAGGGCTTCTTCTATCTCGGCATTTCGCTTGCCCAAGATTGCGACTCTTTCCTCGTTCTTCTTCCTCTCTTCTGTGGCAGAGTCGAGGTGAGCTACCACCTTGATGGCATGCTCTACATCCAACAGCTTCTTGTCGGCTGTCGATTTGCTGGTCTGTAGTTCCTCAATGTTTTGTCCGTCGGTCTTGCCCTTTTCTGCCTCCCAAGCCTTCTCTGCTTTTTGGGTCGCCTCGGATAGCGTCTGCTTCTGTTTGGCAATCTCATCCTGTGTCGCTCTGAGTTCAAGGTTTGCTTTCTTGGTCTCGGCTTCCCATTTTTGGATGTTTCGGGCATTGTCGTTTACGTCTTTTTGAGCGGATAGGCATTCTTTCTGAGCCAAGTCCTGAGTCTCTTTCTTTTCTTTCAGATTAGGAGTTGCCGCCTCTATTTTGGTTTTCAAAGCCCTCGCTTCAGCGATGATTGGCAAGGTCTTGTCAAGTTGTTCTTGTGCCTTGGTCTCCACTTCTTTCAGTGTCTCCAGTTTTCGCTCAGCCTCTTGGCAGGCGACTTCCTTGACTCTCATGTTTTCTTGCGATTTCAGAATCTCGTCTTCCTGTTTGCGGATGCTTTGAGCATGTCGCTCTACTTCCTGTAGAATGCTCATGGCAGGAAGTACATCATCGTGCAGTTGGAGACGAAGAGTCTGCTCTTGCATATTCTTGACGGCATCTAATGATCGTTCCATATCTGCTTGTAAGATAGTGATTTGCTGCGTTTGCTTATCGCTTTCCTCATACCATTGCAGTTCCTTTGAGAGAACTTGTAATTGAGATTCGATTTCCTTCTCCGCCTTTTCCAGACGAGCGATTTCCTCTTGCAGTAGGGTGAGCTCCTCTTCGTTCAGCAAGTTCTGCTTCACAGCCTCTACAGAAGCCGCCATCTGGTTGTAGGCATCCACCGCCTGGTCTTTCGACTTCTTGATTTCCGAAGCGATGTGCGAGTAAGTTTCCTCACATCCGATGAGTTTTTCTAATAGCTCGTACCTCTCGTTTTCCTTAGCCGTGAGGAAATTGGCGAAGGAACCTTGGGCGATAAGCACCGTGCGGAGGAACTGGTCGTAATCGAGACCGATGATGTTAGGAAGCTCATTCCAGTCGGCGATTTCCTCACTAACCAAGTCTCTATTTCGATTGATTTTGTAGAGGAAAGTCTTGGCGTTCTCGTATCTCACCCTTTGGAATCTGACGTGCCATTCCGCACGGTAGATAGTGCCGTTGTTGGCGAGGAAGGTAAGTTTGCTATAACCTTCTTTCTTTCCACGAGTCAAGATGTTGCGGCTGTCGGTAGGAGCCAGGCGGTTGCTCTCGCTCGCATCGGCGGCACCGAATATCTCGATGCTTTGGTTCTTGTCGCCTTTCTTTCGGGGATAGCGGGGCGCGCGGTTGTAGAGGGCAAGACAGATGGCGTCGAGCAAGGTGGATTTGCCACTGCCCGTCGGACCCACGATGCTGAAGATGGTGCTCTCGCCCAAGGCACCTTCCTCAAAGTTGATGACCTCGCCGCCTTGCTTGTCAAGGGATGCGAGGTTAAGTATTTCGAGTTGTAGGAATTTCATAATGACAGTTTCATAATGACAGTTTTGTTAATAAGTCGGACAGCATTTTCTCCTGTCTTTCGTTCATCGGAGCGTTGTGCTTGATGGCGAAGGCTTCCTTCAGTGTATCGAGAGGCGGACGGTTGACGATGTCCTCGATGCTGGTGATACGTTCCGAGCCTTGGATGGTGGAGAGGTCGAGTTGCGGAATGATGCGCTGAATCTTGCAGAGCACGGCATCCTTTTCGTTGACGAGTCTTTCCAGTTCCTTGATGTCGTCGTTGGAAAGTTTCTCCTGTTTCACCTTCAGCATCACGTAGTCGAAGTGGTCGCTCAGTTCGCCATTGTCTCTGCCGGAAAGTTCGCCGTTCACTCTTTCTGAGAGTTCGGTATTGATGAGCTTCTGCCATTTTTTGAAGGTCAGTTCCTCCTCGCCCTTGGGCAGGATGCGAAGGGCGTGCTGAGGCTTGTATTCCAGAAAATCGACTTGAATGCTCATAGGAGAATCTTTTCCTTCGCAGTTGTCACAGTCCTTCTCATCCTTGATGGTGATAAGGTCTATTCCGTGCGTATAGTCTTTTTCTGCGAACGACATCGGGAGTACGCTCCCTGTGTATCTTGCCCAGTCGGTATTCCAGATATGCTGTCGCTTATGGATGTGTCCGCAGGTCATGTAGTCGGGGTGGTCGGTCCATCCCTCCAAATCCACTTCCTCTTGACCGCCGATGATGATTTTCTCGCTGGCATCCTGCTTGGCGATGTCCGAGCCTTTGGCGTACATGTGAGCCATCATGATGCACTTCTTGCCAGGATGTTTCTTTCGAGCCACTGCCGTCAACTCTCTCAGGAAGTCGTTGACACCTTGCGAATAATTGGCGTTCTGCACCACGTCGCTCCTGAGGAAAGGTACGGCGATGACGACGACTTCCTCTCCCTTCTCATTGGTCACAGGGATGATGAGATCATCAAAGGAATAAATCCAATTGGGTTGTTGCCAAATCTTCCGGATGTTTCCTCTGATTTCCACGTGGTATCGGGTGAGCAGCGGGCGAGGAGCCTCCAGACGGCTTGCGGAATCGTGGTTGCCAGCCGTGATGATGACTTGCATGTGAGGGCACAGTTGGGTGGCATCGGCAAGGAACTCGTAATATACGGTCTGTGCCGCTGCCGATGGATTTCCGTTGTCGAAGATGTCTCCTGCCACGAGGAGCGCATCGGGCTTCTGTTCTGCGATTTGCTGCAGAAGCCACTTTAGAAAATGCTTGTGTTCTGGCAGACGGTCGTTTCCATGAAACAGGTTGCCCAGGTGCCAGTCGCTGGTTGCTAATATCTTCATACTCGTATTGTCTCTTTTGATGATGCCTCTTGATAGAGCTTCTTTTGTCATGTTGTGTAAGCCTTTCATGACGCTTATAGACCACAAAGTTAGTACATTTATTTGTGATAAGCAAAAGATTTGCTTGAAAAAGTGATAATTCTTGGGAAAAGTCTTGGTTATTACAGGATAAAAATGTATCTTTGCCCTTAAGAAAACTTCGTTTGGCAGTGTTGAATGTCGGTTCAATAGTGTTGAATGTGCGTTCGATAGTGTTGAATGTCGGTTTAGCACTGTTGAACGAAGTTTTCTTAAGGGTTAAAAAACTTTTGCTTCTGCTTATATCGTCTTTTAAAACGAGCAGTGCTACCAACTAAATCATTAATCTAAACAAGAAGGAAAGGAAAGTAAAATGGCTAAGTACAAATTGCAAGAGATGGCTGATGTGCATAATACGGGTAAGCGAAAGGTCTATCCCAAGATGGTGACCAATCGCACTCTTTCCAGAAAAGAGTTCATCGAGAAAATGCAATTCTATCATCGTGGCATCTCGCCCAGCACCACTGAGGCTGTGCTGATGGATGTGGAGGATATGCTCATTCGCATGCTCTCCATGGGGTACAATGTGAATCTCGAAGGTCTCGGCACCTTCTCCCTGTCACTCGGCTTCGAGGACAACAAGCCTACGGAGATGCAAGGTGACGATGACAAGATGACGTATCGCAAGGTGGGGGTGAGGGATGTCAACTTCAGTGCTTCCCCCGAATTGGTAAAGGCATTGAAGCGAGAGACTGATAGCGACTTGGAGCGAGACATGAGTGGCGTGAAGGTCATCCGCAAGCAACTCTATTCCAAGGAAGAACGCATCGCCCGTGCCCTGAAAGTGATAGAGGATAACGGCGTGCTCACCCTCGGCGATTATGCCTACATCAACAATCTGAGCCGCACCGCCGCCTCGCTCGAACTGAAAGCGATTACATCCGAAGAGGCTTCGCCTATTCAGTCGAAAGGAAGTGGCAGCCATAAGGTATGGGTGAAGCGGAAAGAGTGATTCCATCAATAATTGTGGAATGATTTTATTCGAAATATGAAACGATGAGCAAGAATTTCTTAGATTTTCTTGCTCATCCCGATACTTTTTCGTATTTTTTCGGCAGTAAACTAAAGGATAGAGTTATGACGACAGTAACAAGGGAACATCTTGAAGAAGAGGTACTAAGGACGATACGGCAAAAAGCTGTGTCGATTATGCCGAAAGATGCTAAGGTGATTCTATTCGGGTCAAGAGCCCGTAAGGATGCCAAGGCAGATTCCGACTGGGACATCCTTGTGCTTTTGAACAAGGATAAGATCGTAGAGCAAGACCATGACGATTATACCTATCCGTTTTGGGAACTTGGTTGGCAAATCAACCAGATGATTCATCCGATTGTATATTCGATGAAAGACTGGCAGAGCAAGAAAGGCAGTCCTTTCTTTGATAATGTAGAGAGGGAAGGGGTGGTGATATGTTAGAAAGTCAACAGCGTAGAGATCTTGTAAACTATAGGATGGAAAAAGCTTATAAGAGTTTTGAGGAAGCAAAAGGGGTGGCACGACTGAAGTATTGGAACCATATTTTGAGAAGGTGGAGCAGTTTATCAAAGATATGTAATCTTTGATTACACATAAGTAAGTTTCTTTGAGAAAAATAAACAAATATGATTGGGATGCGCAAGAATTTCCTTGATTTTCTTGCGCATCCCATTTCTTTTTATTACCCACTGTTGATGTAAGGGTATAGAATTCCGCCATGAAGAGCCGAGAAGATGCCTTCCATCTGTTGGGATGTCGGTGGCGCAGTACATGCCGAGCAGGTACTCCAGCACATAGTTGGGCACGTTGGCTCCCTCCTTGATGAGCTTGGTTAAGTCCTTTCTCACCACCTTGCCGTCGGTCATTATTGTTATATATTTATACTTTTTGTAAATGTTTTATACTTTATAGTTATAATATCTTAATATTCTCTTTCTAATTTTGTCAGTTTAGACTAAAATTAGTACTTTTGCAAATGCTAGTACCCGCCAAGCCTCTCAACGATGCTCAAATGTGCGGGTCGTTTTATTTTTATACATTAACAATCTTATCCATTCCTTAATGAACCATTTAATTCCATTTCTTAAGGAATACCAACATGCAGATGATCTTGTCCGATTACTCTTGGCAAGAGGTCTTGCTATTGATTATCCCTTTAAAGCAGAACAATATCTGAAGACGATTAGTTATTATCGCCTTTCTGCTTATATGCACCCATTGCTTCAAGTTCCAAAGTCTGCCAATATTTTTAAACCAGATTCTAACTTTAGACAGGTGATGATGCTGTATCGCTTCGATAAGAAACTTCGTCTATTCATTTTCAATGAAATAGAGAAGATAGAAATAGCTCTTCGTACAGCAATCGTCGACGAATGTATTTCTGCTTTTAATGATAACTTTTGGATGACAAATGCAATACATTTTGTTGATTCCAATAAGTTTCAAAAAACTCAGTGCCTAATCTCTCATGAAATAGAGAAATCTCATGAGGAATTTATCATTCATTTTAAGCAAACTTATTCCAATCCATATCCTCCAGCTTGGATACTAGCAGAACTTCTTCCTTTGGGTGTAATTGTCAACATATTCTATAATCTAAAGAATACTCAAATACAAAAACGTGTTGCATTACGCTTTGGGTTGCAACTTCGTGTTTTTAATTCTTGGTTGACCATTATTACATTGACAAGAAACGCTTGTTGTCATCATGCTAGAGTCTGGAATAAACAAAATACAATGTTGCCTATGATTCCTCGTAGGACAACTCATGCATGGATTACTCTTCCTGCCAATCCATTGCGTATTTATTATAACCTCTGTATCATCAAGTACTTTTTGGATTCTATTTCACCCAACAATGATATGGGGCAGAAGTTGAGAGACTTATTGGTTGCATTTCCTCTTGTCGATCCTGCTGCGATGGGATTTCCTGAAGGATGGGAGAATGAAGAGCTTTGGAGGCAAAACTAACCCCAATAGTTTGAGCAAGCTCAGGGACTATTGGGAATCAACGCTGCAGAGCTACAACAAATAATTGTAAATAGCAAGAGAATAGATGATAATTTTATTGGGATGAGCAAGAATTTCCTTGATTTTCTTGCTCATCCCAATTCTTTTTATTACCTTTGCCGATGTCTTGCTGTGGATGGCTGGCAATGTGATGCTGGCTCTATCAAAGTCCATGGCTTGGCCTATTTTAAATTGAAAGACGTGTACTGACGTTTTCTTCTGTTCAATTGGAACCTGGAAAATTTCAAAAATGAGAAACAGGGGGAGGCAACGGTGGGCGTCTACCCACTGTGTAATATATACACATGGCACAGGTGTACCCTTTCGTATGGAGAGGGTACGCTTTGTGCTATCCTATATATGCAGGTTTGGCGTAGGTGTCTGTTGCTTCTGTCCTTGTTCTCAAAGCTTTTCCAGGGCTCCAATTGGCAAGGGCAATATAGAAGTAATATGATTCCTATGCCTTTCTTTTTATCATAGCAATCCAAAGCATAAACAATCTTCTCTGCTTAGGGAGTCGGTGGAGTACTTGATAAAAGAGTAGGGGAACCGATATGGCGAAGAAAATAGACTTGAAAGCATTGCGCGCGCAGATTGCGGAATTGGCAATCGACAAGGACTTGAAGCATCAGTTGCTGGAGGCAATCGAGGAAAGACCGCATTATGGACTTGTATGGGAAGAAAGCTCAGAAGAGGCTTGGGATGCTATGCAAGACCAACTTCCTGTTTTTGTCGAGGATGCAACCAAACGTTTGGATGCCGCACCAGCGGGTTCGCCTAATCATGTAATCATTGAGGGAGACAACCTCAATGCGCTTGCCGCCCTTTCTTATTCTCATGCAGGGAAGATAGATGTTATTTACATCGATCCTCCTTACAATACGGGAAAGGATGGTTTTACGTACAATGATAGGATTGTGTCTAATGAAGACGATTATCGTTTTTCAAAATGGCTTTCATTTATGAAACGTAGATTGAAGTTAGCCAAGCATTTGTTAAGTGATACTGGTGTGCTTTTCATAAGTATAGATGAGTATAGCTTTGCTCAATTGAAACTTCTATGTGATGAGATATTTGAAAGTAGTTCTAATCCTGATAATTGGAATTATTTATCGACTTTAATTTGGAATAAACAACATTCTCAGCAACAGGGTATTTTTAAGAAATATCATGAATATGTATTTGTGTATGCTAAATGTGCAAAGAATGTTTCTAAGGTTTTATCAACTGCAGATGGAGTGATTGAGGCTGGTGCAATGAAGAAGATTTCTACCAAAAATCCAGCTTCCGATTTCTCTTTTCCTTCTGGAGTTAGATTTGAGGCTCCTGATGGAACAAGACTGCAAGGGTGGTACGGTGATAGTGAAAAGGTAGAAGTAGTAGAAGGTGTCTTAGAGGCAGAAGGAGGAAAAACGAAATATCCTGTCACTTTAAAGGCGGGTTGGACACAAAAAAAACAAATGCAATCTTGGTTCAATGGTTATGAAACTATTGATACGAAAGGGCAGCAAGTTATAGAATTTTTCTTTAATTCTAAAGGTAAGGTTAAATGCCGAAAAGTTAGAGGTGCGGTTACGCCATGCTCTTTATTACCTGAATTTGGAATGGGAAGTGAACAGACTGCTCATTTGGTGGACATATTGAGGGAAAAGGACAAATTCTCTAATCCTAAGCCTGTAGATATGATAGAGTTATTTATAGAATGGTTTTGTCCTAAAGATGGTTACGTTCTAGATTTTTTTGCTGGTTCTGGCACGACTCTAGAATCAACAATGAAATTAAATCAAAAGGATGGCGGTCATCGTAAATGTATTCTAGTACAAGGTATAGAAAAAGATAGCAATGGTATAGATAAACGTATATGTGAGGAAGTAACCTATGAGCGAAACAAGCGAGTAATACAAGGCTATACGACGCTAAAGGGTAAACAAGTAGCTGGTTTGACAAACAACATACTGCGTTATTATAAGACAGCTTTTGTATCGCGTTCAATGAATTATCGCAATCAGCACATATTGATGTCTTCCCTCGTAGATCTCCTTTGCATCAAGAACGACATTTACCAAGAGCAAGAGACCTTCGGTGGAAAGAGATTCAAGAAAAGCGTGTTGCGATACTTCAAGGATGAGGCTGGACAGATGTTGGTAATCCTCAATGAAAATG
>ERZ808278.128-NODE-128-length-61760-cov-8.763277_pt1 | contig 61760 bp, 53 predicted proteins | sample MGYA00521239_ERZ808278 | MGnify/ENA primary metagenome ERZ808278 (study PRJEB31516, sample SAMN03275600) | gut metagenome | biome: mammalia-associated habitat; material: feces | host: Papio cynocephalus | place: Kenya | collected 2012-07-17 ... | reverse complement strand
AGCATGGACATGAGATTTTTTTTCACGTCCATATGTCTTTTTCATGTCCATTTTTTGATATATAATTAGAAGTAGAATTGTATAAGAAAAAAAATACGATTAGATTTTTGTCTAATTGTATTTTTTCTTACGATTTTTATGGGAGGAGAAAAAATAAATATGAACAGATATGAGTGGTACGAAGTAGTAAACGAAAAAATTAGTCAGAACCTAGATTCCTTTTACGAATCAATGTATAGTAGGGAATTAGAACTCGTAGGTTTTAATACATACAGAATCAATCCTTGTCCAATTTGTGAACACAATGATTGTGCAACTTTAAAGGCAGATGATGGGTATGTTAATTGTTTTCATGAAGGTTGTGATTTTAGAGGGAATCACATAGGAGCTTTTATAAAATATGTAGAAGAAACTTTTAAAGCTCCAAATAATAATAAAGGATTAGCTTTGAAACTTTTAGCAAAGTGGAGTGGCGTTCCTTATCCAAAAACTAATAATCCTGCTGAGTTAGCAGCGATAAAAAAGTCAGCTAGGAGACAGCAAATAAGAGAAACATCTATTGATTTTTATCACAAACAGTTAAAGAGTTGTAATTTAATGTTTAATGTAAATGATGATGCTAATGAAAGATTAATATCATTAACACCTTTGGATTATCAACGTCAGATTAGACAACATTCTTTAAATTCGTTAGAAATTTTCAAAGTAGGCTTTGTCTGCAACTCTAACGAATTAAAAAAGGGATTAATAGAAGACGGTTTTACAGAAGAAGAAATATATGATGCTTTAACATCTATCCCCGAAGGGGTATTTATTTATCCTTATATGGAACCTAGAAGTGGTGACATATTAAGATTTAATGTGAAGAATCCTTTCGAACAAACAAGGGAAATCCAAGGCAAAGAGGTAGATATTAAAGGGTTTTCTGTAGGAGCTAAGGTTTGTGGTTTTGCACCTGATTTCAATTTTAATAAAGATATAATAATCGTAGAAGGTGAAAATGATGCTCTTAGTACTTACGAAGCAGGTTTCCATAATGTAGTGTGGCTTGGTGGAACTATAGATGAAAAAAGAAATCTTTTAAGAGTTTTGGAAAATGTAAAAGGTAAAATCTATGTAGCTACAGATAATGATAGTGTTGGGGAAGAATATTATAAAATTATAGATGAATATTTCCCACATAAAGATGTAAGAAGGATTCCAATTCCTAAAATTTATAAAGACATAGATGAATATTACAAAAATGACGAAGATCCTGTTTCTATAAAGCAACTTATGGAAGAAACAACATTTGTTAAAACAGAATTTTATAAATGTCAAAAGGACAAAGATAGTGTAAGATTTTGGAAGATTTTGAATAGACATAAATGTATTGAATTTATGATAGATAAAGTTGATAGTAGTGGTCAAATTGTTGGTAGAGTAGATTACTTTACTTTATCTGAAGATGGGGCTAAGGAACTTAAAGAAAGACAAATAGGGGTTAGCTTAATAAAGTGTAAACAAGTAATGAAACCTTTTGTCTTTTATTTATCTGATGAAATAGAGGATTATTTCAATACTCATTTCGAAGATAGAAGTTTTGAAGAGTTATTGGATATATATACTCTTTCTAGATATCAAGCTTCAATAGAAAGAGAACTAGCTAATAGGCTTTATAAAGTTGAAGGTGATGAAAAGGATAAGTTAGTTTCTAGAATCAAGAAAAAACTTAATCAAGATATTTGTGATGTTATATGTCAGGAAATGGTCAACATTACTAATGTAAATATTGTAAATTCAGAGTTGGTTACAATACCTTCTATGAAAATATCTCAATATTTCAATATCATAAATAATGATGCTTATTTCTATTTTTCTCAAGATAAAGTAGATGGCGATGCAATAAGACGTTTACCTTATTTGTTGAGAAATGACGGTCAAACAATTAGACTGGATTTACTTAAAAGAAAAGACGACCAATGTTTACTTCTTATAGACAATAAATATGAAATATCTCAAGAAGTTCCATCTGCTATTATGGATTTAAAAGAAACATCATTAATGTCTAATTGGGCTATGAAATATAAAAATGGAGAAATAGAAGATTCAGAAATAAATCCTTATACTTTAATAAAAGAGATAGAAAATTATATAAGAAGATTTTATTACTTCAAAGACAACAGCGTCTACAAAGTAATATCATTATATATATATGCAACATATTTTTACGAACTCTTTGCTCAAATGCCATACTTATTCTTAAATGGTGAAAAGGGTTCAGGAAAATCTACATTGGATAAAGCTTTATATTTGCTTTGTTTTAACGCAAAATTATCAGTAGATATATCTGAAGCTTCGCTTTTCAGGGTATGCTCATTTGAAGGTGGTACATTAATCCTTGATGAAATTGAAAAGTTTACATCAAGAGCTAAGACTACAGATTCGACAATGGCATCAGTACTTAAAGCAGGCTATTCTAAATCAGGTAAAGTTTACAGATATAATTCTGACAAGAATGCATCTGAAGGTTTTGATATATATACACCAAAAATAATATCTAATATATTTGGTTTAGATGATGTTATTGGTGATAGATGTATAGAAATCAGAACTTATAGATATGATATGGATTCAGATATAGATTTGGACTTAGAGGACCCAAAATTCTATGAATCTGAAAAATTAGGAGAAATTAGAGAATTAACTTCTAAGTGTTGTATTTCAGCACTTAAACATTTCCAGTTGATGCATAAAGTATATACAGACAGGGGTACAAAAATGCATACAACATCTCCAAGAACTGCACAAGTTTTAAAACCACTTTTAGCAGTTGCTAAATTCGTAGATCTATTTGGTATGGGGATAGATACTTCTAGACCAGTTGATTTATCAAATTTAAATGGGGAATATGAAACAGCTCTTTCAACATATCATGATAATTATGTTGTTGAAAGTAAAGAAAATATGAATTTAACATCTCCTGAGGATATATTAAAGAAAGTAGTTAAAAGAGTAGCAGAAGAACTTGGTGATTCAGAGTTCCCACATGAGGACAAGGTATATACGATATGTGAGAACTATAGATACCAAGAACCAATCAAATTCAACCTTGAGGAGGGTTGGTTTAAGATTGATATTGTTCATTTTAAATGCTTCCTAGAGCAAGAGCTACCAGGAGAACAAGTTTATACAAGGAATATAAGCAAGTGGCTTAACAATATATTCAATATAGGTAAAATGGGCGACGTAAAGATGACAAGGGTTGTTGCCCATCTTACTGACAATGATTTAATCAAAGAATGGCGTGGAGCCATAAAACCGAAAGTCAATGCTTATACATTTAAGTTTACCAATTATCTAAGGGATAAGTCCATAACTTTTGACAATGAAGGCGATGGTAAATTATTCTAATTTTAAATGTATTCTTGTATAAGTAATAAAAGGAGAGTATGAAAATAAATTTTCATACTCTCCTTTATTTTATGCGTATAAAAATAAATTATTAGGAGGAAGGTTTATGAAAAGATTACTAAGTAACTTAAAAGAAGGAGCTAAAAAAGGTGTAGAAGAAGGGTTAGGAAAAGCAGTAGGAGTTTTTACTTTTTGGGTAACACTTGGAGCTTTATATTCTATATTTTCATTAGAAAACTAAAAGGGGGACAAAATGGAATTAATAAAGAAAAGTTTGAAAAAATGTAAAAAGGGTGCATTAAAAGGAGTGAAACAAGCAATTGGATTTTTTGCTTTCACTTTTATTGTTCATAAAGTATGCAAGGCAACACTTACTAAAGTAGAATCAAAATTTGAATTTAATAAAATTCAAGGTAACTTTGCTTAAAAATAAAAAATTGAGGAGGATAAGATTATGAAAATAAGCAAAAAAGTAATAGGTATAGGATTAGGTGTAGTAGGAGCAGTAGGTTTAGGAGTATTCGCATATAAAAAATATAAAGAAGCTGAAATTGAAGATGAAATGCAAGAAACTCCAAGAGAAAGATTAGATGAAATTGAAGAAGAAATAGTTGATGAAGAAAAAGAAAAAGTTTCTATAGTAGGAGAAGTAAAAGAAATTATAGAAAAATCAAACATACCACCAATGGTAATAGGTGTAGGTTGTGCAAGCTGCTTAGGTATCGCAGGCTTAGTTTGTTATGAAAAAATATTCAAAAAGAGAATCATAAAAGATGTTGTTGATGAATCTAAATTAGATGAAGAATTTCACGAAGCACAAGAAGAAAATAAACAGTATGATTTTAAAGATTTGATTAAGGAAGATGTACATAAAAAAGAAGACGACAAGGATTTTGAAAGTATCTTCAGTGATACAAATGAAAAACTTGAGAACATAGAACTAAAAGATAATACCTCAGAGTTCTTCAATAAGAAGAAAAAATGATGTATAAGTAATAAAAGAAGATAGGAGGTAAGTTATGGAAGAAAAAAGAAAGAAAATTATAAGTAACATGATTGACGATTTAGACAAAAGAGATTTGGTCAAAACTTCTATTAAAATAGGAGGTATAGTATTAGCAGGAAAGGTGGTGAAAGACATAAGTAATGGTCTCTATAATGGGACTAAGAAAAATACGAAGAAAGTATTCGAGAACAAAAAGAAAATTAAAAATAATAAAAAGAAAATTAAAAATACAAAAGAATACATAAAAACTTTGAAAAAAGAAAAATCAAAAACAAAAAAAGAAAAAGCAGACAAACAAAGAAGGATCTTGAAAGCAGAAAAAGAAATAACATGCTTTAAAGAGAAAAACAAATATGCAAGAAAAAATATTGCTAAACATTCAAGTTTAGCAATAGGAGAAGCAGTAATACTTCCAGTTGCATTAGGAGTGACTGGAGTAGTTGGAAGCAAGTTGTTTGAGATAGAAAAACAAACTTGTAGAGATATAAATGATGATTTTGTATCTCAATACAGGGAAATCGAATATAATCTCGAAGAAGAAGATAGTTATGTATAATAAAAATACACACAGAGAAATCTGTGTGTATTTTTCTTTTAAGGAGGTGATGAATTGATAGTTCCATGTATAAAAGGGGGATTAATGGTAGATGCTTCAAAATGTGCGCCAAGTGGAGAGCATGATATTATAATGCACATTTCAAAGAATTTATCATTCGAGTTTTATGATATATATGATTGTAAAACTCAGACTCAATTTTCTATAAGTAGATTGATAGTGAACAACTTGAAAATAAAAAAAGAAATTTACTTAAAAAGAATTGAAATTTATGAAAAGCATAAAAAAGCACTTCTTGATAGAGTATTAGCTGGTGATGGTGAAGAATCTATGTTTTTCGATTCGATAGAACAAGAAGGATTGAATAAAGTTTTAGCAGATAATAAATTTACTGCTAAGGTTAGAATTATTTATAAAGATGAAGAAGTCTTACTGAAGGAATTGAAAACAAAAAGCAAAATAGACTTTGAAAATGCAATGTTTTTTATAGATGAATTAAATATGGTAGAAATGATTGATGTCAGAGATTATGAGGAAAAAATTAATCATGTAAAATTTACAAATAAACCAAAAGTAAGAGATATTACTTTTGGGTTTGTGGCTGGAATAGCTGCGACACTTTTAATCAACAAGGTCAAAAATAGAAGGAGGAAATCATGAATTTGTCAGACATAAATAAAAGTGTTGTAAGTGGTCATGAGGAAAAACTTTCTCTTCCACCACCTAAGGAAGATAAAAGTAAAGTAAAAAAAGAAAAAGAAAAACTTAAAACAAATGATATAGGAGATTTTTATTCAACTTCAAAAACTTCAGAAATGAAAAAAGAAGTTAGTTATTATAAACAAGGAGGAACATCTTATAGTTCAAGTAGTTATGGAAGTAGAAGCAGCTCTTCTAGTTCTTCCAAAGTAGGATTATATGGTGGAGCTAACTTAAATTATAACGATAGAATAAATAGACTTCGTAAAAAATCCAAAGAGATTGCTAAAGAAAGTGGATCTTCAAAAGGTGAAAGAATACCTTTTGAAGGTTCTTACAATTTTTCTTTAAAGAAAGGCAGAGTAAAAGTTAAAAAGAAGAAAAAGAAAAATAGCAAACATAGTGAAATAGGAAAACAAATTGGAATAGCAGTAGCTACAATTTGTTTGGAAGTATCACTAGGGATATTAATATCTTCTTCTAAAGTTGCAGTTGAGAAAATAGCAAATGAAGTTAAAAATTTCTTAACTAGAAAGGAGGTTATAAATGCGTGATAAAATATATACAATAATTTCAAGTCCTTTCTTTAAACTTCCGTTATTGTTAACAGGTGTAATTATAACGGAAAAATTATTGCTTCGTTGTTATACTTATTTGGAAAAATCTGATTTTGATTTAATGTAATAATAAAAAAATCGTATTGACTATCAACCCCTTTTTATAATATACTTTTTATATAAAAAGGGGGAATTTATCAATGAGAAAAATAAATAAAGAAATGATAGAAAAAGCATTAACAATAGGAGCAATAACTACTGTTACAGTTATTTTAAAAGAAATACTTTCAGGAGAAAGTGGACAAGAATTTGTAACTGTAGATTTAAATAAAATAGTAAATAAAGAATTTGAATAAAATATGGAGGAATATATAAAATGAACAGAGAAAATGATAAAAATATAAAAGATATCATAGAATCTATATTAGGGGAAATGAGTTCAGCAGTGAACGATTTAAAAGATATGGAAGAAAAAATAAAAAATGATACACTTTTATCTGCTACTTTAGCAGCAGAATTACAAACTACAAGCAAAAGAGATATAGAAGCAGCAAAAATAATTATGACACCTATTGTTTATAGTGTTTGTAAATACATAAAAACTTTACCTAATATAGCTGATATGACAAAAGAAAGTAGCGAAGTTGGCTATTATGTTTTAAAAGATAAACTTGTAGACATTATAAATGTTGGTTTAGCTTTAGCTATTTCTTATAGCCAAGAAACTATCAAAGAAAAAACTATTCCAACTTCAGAATCTTCAAAAGAAGCCTCTAAAGTTAAGGAAGTAAATTTTGACAGTCCTGAAGAATTTTTAGACCATTGTTTAAAAGAAGGCAAAGACACTGTAGAATCTTTTCTTGAAGAACAATCAATACCTAGAGAAGCAGTTATACCTTTAGGTATAAAAATAGACAAAAATAGAGCAACTGGTGAAATAAAAGATGCGGCTGTTTATAATGTTTTTACAAGTGAAGAAGTTGACTGGAATGATCTAGAAGACAGCGTAAAAGAAGCAACAATTGAAGTCTTAAAAGAAAAAGATGAAGATGGAGAAAAAATTATAGAATGTCTTAATAGAAAAGGTAAAAAATCTTTAGAAGTAGATAATAAAATGAGTATGGAGGAAGAAGAAGAAACTAATAAATCAGATGCTACTTTAGATGAATTTTTAGATTTCTTCAGTTCTATGTTTAACAATATAGGAGGTGAAAGATAGGTTATGAAAATGGACATTAAAAATAATTTTTTAATTGTCCAACCTATCGACAGAAAAGAAACAAATCTGCTACACAAAGTAGCAGATTTTGTTCCATTTCAAGAAACTCAAGAGGGGTGGACGATAAACAAATCTCATATTTTTCAATTGAGAGATTTGTTTAAAAATATAAAAACCTGGAAAAAAACAGATGCTTTTAATTGTTTTATAAGAGAACTTAAACCAAACGATATAATTGAAATAAAATGTGGAGTTACAAATTCTCGAATTGAGTTTAAAGGACTCGATTATAAAAATCCTGCTTATGCAGAAGCAAAAAAAGGCATTGATAGAGTTTGCTCTTATTTTATGCTGGGGGCGCAAAATTCGAGCATGTACAAAAGAGGACTTTGGGACGGTATTGTGAGACTTTATAATAGTCGATTCAATACCGTCCCAACAGGACTTGTTTATCTTGTAGAAGAAGAACTAAATAGAAGAAAAATTAAATATGTAAAATATAATACTTATAACGATTCTCCTAAAAGACAATTTGATTGGGAAGTAAATAAAGTAATAATTCCTGACAATTATCAAATTCAGGCTATAAATTCAGGAATTAGATGTAAAAGAGGTATTATTAAATGTCCTACAGGTTTTGGAAAAACAGCAGTTGTATCAGTTGGACTTACAGCAGCGTTTGCTGTACCAACTTTGTTTATAGCGAATAAGAAGTCTTTACTTGATGATGCTAAAGATTCTTATATAAATTTAATAGATGGAATTAATCCTGATAAAGTACATGAAATAAAAAATGGTATATTTGGTGATTGTAAAATATCTAAGAATACTAAGGAAAGCGATATACCAGCTCTAGACAGCCACATAATAGTGGCAACGATACAAAGTTTACATAGTAGATTAAATGACCCAAGAACATCAAAAAACTTGAAAAAATGGTTATCTAAAATATGTAAGCTTGTCATAATAGATGAATGTCAATCAATAAATGATAAGCAATGGAAAGAAGTTTTAAATGAATGTAAAGCTCCTTATAGAATAGCTCTTTCTGCTACTCCTAAAAGAACTGATGGAGCCTCATTACTTATCAATGCTCAAACAGGGGACAGAATATTTATGACGACAGCAGAGGAACAAATAGAAACAGGTAGACTTTGTGACTTAGATATAAAATATCATAGATTCAATCATGGATTGCATAATGAAAAAGATAAAGACGTTGTGTATGCTGATGCGTATACAGAATGGATTGTCAATAATGAAAAAAGAAACAAATTTATAGCTGAGAAAGTTAAAGAATTAGTTGACGAAGGTCGATTAACTCTTTTACTTATAAACCGTATAGAACATGGATATGTTCTTATGGAAGAACTAAAAAAGGTTGGTCTAGATGAAATTGACATTAGGTTCGTCTATGGGGAGACTAAGGACAAGATAAGACAAAAAGCAATTTCAGAATTTAGAAAAGGTGCTTTTAAAGTCTTAATAGGCTCAACTATCTTTGATGCAGGTGTTAATATACCAGCCATAGCTGGGGTTGTTATAGCTGGTGCTGGTAATAGTGAAATTACACTAATACAAAAAATAGGTAGGGGAGCAAGAAATGTAGATTTCGAAGAAGTTTTAGGATATCTTCCTAACTTCATGAAAAACCAAAATAAAAAAGTCACTAAAGTTATCGACATATACGACACTAATGTGAAATTCTTTTCTAAACAAGCCAAAAATAGGTTTACAAATGCAAGTGAAGAATTTGGATCAAGTCGTGTAAACATCGTTGGAGAAGAGGGTAGGGTTATTTACCCTAAAACATCTTCTAAGAAAATAAGTTATGAAGAAGCGATTGATGCGGAGCTTGCGCTTGTAAATTCTTTTTCAGGTAACCTTAAACAAAATAGTAACGCTGAAGAGATTGAGTTAACCAAAAATCAAAAATTTCTTCTAGAGTTGTTTAAGGAGTGATTTCTTTTGACAAAGAGAAGGGGGAGGGCAAAAATAAATCGTGTTCGTTGTCCGTTATGTGGAAAGTATGATCATGTAGGAGACAATGGATACGGAAGATATTTTTGTGCCGATTGTTTCGTTCAATTTAGAATTGTAAATAACAAACAAAAAACTGAAAGAGAAATTTTTGTATATTCGTCAGATGAAGAAGGCAAAGAAATATTTATCGACAAATATACAGAAAAGGTGCTGTAGCAATACAGCACCTTTTTTCTCCCTTCTTTTTTCTTGTATAAGAAATAAAAGAGCAGAAGGCTCTAAAAAGAAAAAAAAGAGAGGTAAATAAAATGAACGATTTATTAGAAATTAAAGGATTATTATTAGACATTGAAAGCAATGTATGGGAATTAGGTTTAAAAACAGTTCAAAAAGTAGAAAATACAACAATAAACGATATGACAAAAATAAAAATTCTAGAACAATCTTTAGAAGCAATAGAAACTATGAAAAAGAAATTAGAATTAGAAATAGTAAATGAAAAAATTAAAGAACTAGCAGAATATGAAAATGTTATAAAAGCATTACAAAAAGTTAGTGTCAGTTTAACAGATAATTTAGGATTATTAAAAGAAATTCAAGCATTATTAGCATTGAAAGAAGTTTTAAAAGCAAACTAAATTAATAAAGCCACACACAGAGAAATCTGTGTGTGGCTTAGTTTTTTTTATTTTTTTTCTAATTCTTCTACTCTTTTTTCTAAAGCTTCTATTTTATTTATCGCTTGTCTTAATGCTCCAGCTAATATATTTGAATAAGTCTTTTCACTATAAGTTAACGGAGATTGTTCTTCATCAGGTTTATTAACTAATATCTGCCCTACTTTATTATCAGAACCATCTAAATTATATAAAATATCTTGTGCTATAAATCCTATTTCAGTTCTTTCTTCACCTTTGAAGTTATACTCTGCAACCATCAAATCGTCTCTTACAAAGTTGTATAAATCTTTTTCATTTATATCTTCGGATTGTGTTGCAAGTTCATTTTCAGCATTTAAATATCTTATATTTTCTTTTACAGTTCTATCAGAACCTGTATTCACTCCACCTTTGGCATATACTGTACTCCACATATGTCCTGAAGCACCAAGTCTAACACCAGTTGTAGATGAAGTTGCATTATAATCAGGCATAAAGAATTTATTATCCCCTATTTGGCAAAATCTTAAACGGTTAGTATTGTCTCCAGTCCCTGGAACAGCTACGTCATTTATACCAAAATATAAATTTTGTTTTGTAGTTTTTATAGCTGGAGATTGTACATATTCAGTTGCTATAATAAAACCATCATCTAGTTGGCTATATTTATTGTCGTTAGGAGTTGCTCCATAACATTGTATAAAATTGTTAGAATATATTCTACCATCTGTATATATTCTAAATTTATGACCATCAGTTTGAGTATCATCTTTAGCTGCGAATATTCTACAACCTTCTAAAGTTGCCCCTGTTATAGTTTTACCGTCTATTGAATCTGCTTTTAACATATCACCTGTTATAGTGTCTGCTTTTATATAAGTACCATTTATGTAAAGTTTACCATTGCTCATATATAAGCCTTCCAAATTACCGTTGTTTGTAAGGGCATTAAACACTGCTTCTTGGCTATTGTCAACTTTACCATCTACGACATTCGCCATAGTTTCCCAAGAAGTATCTACGTAAGGGTCAGTTTCTGTCGTTGTACCATTACTGTATGAAATTATGGATTTGGTCCATATATATCTTCCTTTTGTCCAAGCAGGATAACTAGTATACCAAGTTGTAGGAGGTGTAGTTTTAGATGAAGTTATTCCATATCTATTACTAACTTTTGTAATAGATACACCTTGGTCACCTTTATTACCTGGCGCTCCTTGTGGTCCTGTTATACAAACTGGGTCTGATTCAGCTGTGGTATTATCAGAATATGTAGTTACTGTTTTTTGCCATATATATTTACCACTTACCCATGTAGGCTTTGTTGTTGACCAACTACCTCCTGATAACGCTGTAGGTGAAGTGGAAATATAATATTGGATAGACACTCTTTTCATCGTAACAACTGTATTATCTGCTACGATATCTGCTATTGTTTTTCCTCCTAGTTTGAAAGCGGTAGCTAATATACTAACATTACCGTCAGAATCAATATTTAAAGTAGTCTCCCCTTTTGCATTTTGGACACTTAAATTCTTGGCATTTATATATTGACCGTTAAAATAGAAGTTTCCATTTTGTAAATACAATCCTTGTCTTTTGCCTTGATTAGTAAGAGCATTAAACACTGCTGCTGAGTCAGAAGCACTCAATTTTTCTCCTATTTTATCATCTACTTTCGCATCTATTTGACTGCTTATATTTGCTCTTTCTGTGTAATAATTTTCAAAACAAGTTTGTACAGTATTTTTAATAATACCTGTTGAAACTGTTAAATCATTTATAGTGCAATCTATTATTAGATAATTTCTTAGAGTATTGTACATAGCATAAAAATTATTAATATCTATACCGTAAGTTTGTGCAGTAGTTGAAATTTGAGTATATTCTTGTTCTATATTTTTCAAAACTCTTTGCAATTGTCTTTTCTCAGCAACTGACAAAGTTCCATCTGCAAGCATTTCATCTATTCTTGCTTTTTGAGCATTGATAAGTGTATTCATTTCATCTTCTAAATCTTCAGGAGCAGGAGTCCAGTCTGTAGCTTTATTTCCTTTTTCCAGCTTAGGTAATTTAAAAGATATTTCACCGTTTTTAAATATACAAAGTCTAATTCCTAATTTTGTAGCAGTATCTTTTCTGATAGTATAAGTTGCTGTACAGTAAGTCCATTTATTACTTTCAAAAGTTACTTTGTTTGTTCCTGCTGTAACTGCTGGGTCTGTATCTTGCCATGCTATTCTTGCACCACTACTATCATATTCATCAATTATAAAAGTAACTCCATAATCAAATGCTGTTACGTCTTTTACTTTTACCCAGCAAGATAAAGTAAAAGTATCACCTTGTTTACAAGATATAGTATTAGAAAAGAAACTTTTTATGCCAATAGCAGTAAGTCCTGTACTACTTGCTGAGACTACATAACATTGGTCGTCTTCACTATAAGCAACAGTCCATTTATTACCAGTATTTACCCAGCCTGCTTTTCCTGATGAATCTAAAGCGAATGTAGAAGATTTTCTTAATAGATTTTTACTTCCAACTTCTATTCCATTTATATAATCATCTATACTCTTACCTTCAAGAGAAAATTCTTTCGCTCTAATTGTTACATTTCCGTTTTCATCTACAAAAAAAGTTGTGTTGTTATTCTTATCAACTGCTTTCAAGTTTTTAGTATTTACATACTGACCATTTATATACAATTGTTCGTTTTGTAAATAAATACCCTGCCTTTTACCTTGATTAGTAAGTGCATTAAATACTTTTGTAGATTCAGTACTACCTATTTTATCATCTATTTTAGCTTCCATAGCTATATCTACTTCTGTTATTATATATTCTCTTTCCATATAATAATTATTAAAATAAGTTTTTAAAGTGTCTTTATCAATGCCCGTTGTTACGGTTAAATCATTTATTAAACAAGTTTGTTCTAAATAATTTTGTAATTGCAAAAGTAATGTATCAAGTTGGTCGTGATTAATTCCATAAGTATCTGCGTTAGTATCTACAGTTGAATGAGTTTGAAGTAAATCTGATAAAATTATTTGTAGTTGTCTTTTTTCAGCAACTGACAAAGTTCCATCATCTAATATACTATCTATTCTTTCTTTTTGGGTGTTTATATTTCCACTAACACTACTTATTGTGTCATTTACTTCTGAAATATAATTATCTATAGTTTTACCTTCTAAAGAAAATTCTTTTGCTCTAATTGTCACATTTCCATTTTCATCTACAAAAAAAGTTACATTACCGTCTTTATCAACTGCTTTTAAATTCTTAGTATTTACGTATTGACCATTTATATACAATTGTCCGTTTTGCATATAAATACCTTGTCTTTTGCCTTGATTGGTAAGAGCATTGAACACTTTTGTAGACTCAGTACTACCTATTTTATCATCTATTTTATCTTCTGTAAGCTGTCTAACTTCTGATAAAATACTTTCTCTTTCTTGATAATAAGTGTCAAAATAATTTTTTAAAACACTCTTATCAACAGCTGTTGATGTTGTTAAATCATTCATTGCACATTCATTTTCTAGATATGTAGTTAATTGTTCAAGATAACTATTAAGTAAAGTACAATCAATTCCGTAAGTTTGTGCGCTAGTTACGACTGTTGGATTATTTTGAGTTATTTCTGATAAAATTATTTGTAGTTGTCTTTTTTCAGCAACTGATAAGTTTCCATCATCTAAAATACTGTCTATTCTTTCTTTTTGTGTAGTCACATTTTTACTAACATTATTTATCGTGTCATTCACTTCTGAAATATAATTATCTATAGTTTTACCTTCTAAAGAAAATTCTGTAGCTCTGATAGTTACTTTCCCATCTTGGTTAATATATAAAGTTGTATTGTTGTCATTATCGACTACTTTTAGATTTTTAGCATTTATATATTGTCCATTAAAATAAAAGTTTCCATCTTTCATATAAAGACCTTGCTTTTTACCATTGTTAGTAAGAGCTTTAAATACTGCTTCAGAATCACTGCTACTTAATTTACCATCTAATAAAGTTTTTCTAGCTGCGTCCAAAAGTTCATAAGTATTTTCTCTTGCTTGATAATAACTTGCAAAATAACCTTTTAAAGTATCTTTATCAACGCCTGTTGTTATAGATAAGTCATAAATTGCACAATCTTGTTCCAAGTATGAATTTAAATCATTGTAATAAACATCCAAATCAGTATAATCCACACCATATTTAGTGCAAGAACTTACGATATTTTCATATTCTTGCTTTATATCTTCAATCATTATTTGTAACTGTCTTTTCTCAGAAGCTGTAAGATTACTATCGTTTACTATGTCATCTATTCTTTGTTTTTGTAGATTTATAGCATCATTCATTTCGTTTCTTAAATCTTCAGGAGCAGGAGTCCAATCTGTGGCTTTATTGCCTTTTTCAAACTTAGGGTATCTATATGAAACCAAAGTAGTACTATCTGACCTATACCCTATACTTACTTTTGTTACATTGTCAGGTATTGTAAAAGTTTGAGAAAATCTTTTCCATGAAGTTGTAAGCTGTGATGTATTCCATTCATATGAAAGTCTTGTGTTAGCACTGTTATAGTATTGGATTAAATATGTATGACTATTGTATGTATTCGTTGTAGTCTTCATATCTACAGAGAAAGTGTATTCTTCTCCAGCTTCAACATTCATATAGCAACTGTTTACAGCCTGTTTGCTTTGAACAGTTAATACATTTTCTTCTATTATTGACCCTGTTTTCGCAGTGAACGCAGAATTAGACCATTTTTCAGAACCTAAATGGAAATTTCGACCACCGATTTCCATTTCATTTAACATATCTCCTATAGTTTTACCTTCAAGAGAAAATTCTGTAGCTCTAATAGTTACTTCACCTTGTTCATTTACATAGAACGTAGTGTTATTATTTGTGTCTATAACTTTTAGATTTTTAGCATTTATATATTCACCATTAATAAATACTTTTCCATCTTCAGTTTTAAACATACCTTGTCTTTCACCTTCGCCTGTAAGTAAATTAAACATACTTTCAGGGTCTTCTGCATACATTATGATTTCTTTTATGCCTGTACCTTTTTCAGAAGATGAATATTCTACAATTTTACCAACATTGCAATAATCGCTTTTAGGCGTAAATTCAACTAATGTGCTTCCCTGACCTTCATAATACCATTTTCCATTTTGTCTAATTGCTATTAAAAAAGAATCATTTGTGCCAAATCCTTGTTTGTAAGTTAAACTTGTGTCTTTATTTGTAAATATAATAAATCTGATTCTACCTTTGTTAGAATTAAGTTGAGTTACAATCCTACAATTTGTAGTTATAACTGTTTTTGGTACTTTATTATTTGAAAAATAACCTGAACTTATTTCTATTCCACCAGTTGAACCTGCTTTAAATGTTATTTTACAAGTTAAATATCCCCCAAAGGCAATGCCAGGAGGGATAGGCAGAGTTTCACCTATTTCTACCCATCCTTCTCCTATTTTATTGCCATCATCATCATAGAAGTATTTGTATATTTTATGAACAGGAGGATTTTGGCTTGTATCTATCCATATCATATTTTCAAATGGATTACTAGGGGGAGTGCTACTTATTATAGCATCACTAAAATCCATTATAGTTAGCGCTCCTTGTGCCACTAATCTTCCAGCCATATTATCTACTCTCCTTCATTTCCTATTTCTACTGGTTTTGTAGTATGATTATTTACATATTCAAATTTTAATGCATATCCTACATCTTTACCTGCTACCCTAAACATTGAAAGGCTGTGAGAACTTACTTCTTTTTCGTAAACAGCGCAGTGGAATATACCTTTACCATCAACGTTTACTCCTGTTATTGTTACTTCTCTACCAGTTCTTGTTGTAGCAGAAGGTGATGTTTGTTCTTTTCCTGTTGAATCATCATACCATTTAAGTAAATCGTTTGTGCTTGGGTGTCTTTTTGTCCAAACATAATCGTAAACACTACCGTCAGGGTCTTTATTTTCACCACCTTGATAAACATAAGCAGTTGCTTTTATAGATCCTTGACCATTTTTTATTTTATCTCCACCAATAGTTTCTATAAAAACTGAATATGGGTCATCATAGTCTGTTAAAGAAATAGTTCTTTTATAAGTATTTGCACCATCATTTATAGCTAACATTATAACTGATATATTTACTATTTCTGCTGGAGGAACAGTAAGTATAGTAGTACCAGCAGTTAATTGAGAACCACTATCTAACCAATATTGTATATTGTTAGCTATTTGTGACCAACCTTCACCGACACCAAAAGAAGCATTTCCTTCACCATTATCAGTCATTTTAAACCATGCCATTTTAGTAGCTATGCCTGAAGTATTTGCAACTCCATAGTCTGTGAATATACCAGTACCTTTATATAAACAACCTTGAAGTCTTAATGCAGCAGGTGTACCATTTTTAATCATAGTACCATCTAAAGGAGTTATATCAACGTAGCTTACACCACCACCGTCTTTAGTTTTATTGAAACCTACCATAGCTTCAACATCTAAAGTTAATTCAGAACTGTCTACATCTGTGTATTTACAAGAGAATCTGAATGTCCAAGCACTATCTTCTACCATATTTTTTGTAATTTTACATTTCTTATCAGGTGTAACACTCATTCCACTTACAGTAGATACATTAACATAGTCAGCTGCGCTATCAGTTAATAATTGCCAGTTTACGTTACTTATTTTAGAGTTTCCTGATATTTCAATTGCTTGTCCATTAACTGTTATTACTGGAGTTAATAAAAGTGGAGTAGAATCACTCCAGTTTGGTCTATAAGTGTCTCCGTCTGTATTATATACTTGTGTAGACGGAGCGCTAGGACTTATAACACACGCTACCCTAGGAGCGTCTGTTACGTCTGTTATTGTAATCATACCTTGTGTAACTAAATTTGCCATTATTTTTGCACCTTCCTTTAATTTTAATTAATCACTCTACTTGTTAATATCATTGTAGATGTTTCTTTATCATACATACTACAGAAAAAAGCAGTAGATTTATTTTTAGCGATATCTTCGCCTGTTATCCTTTGTTCTATTCCTTCAAACCTATTATTAGCCCATATCAGATCTTGTGCTTTGTCATAATCGGTATCTCCTGTATATCTTTCCCAAAAGAAAGAATAATTACCACTAGAGACTATAACATCTGTAACATCTCTAGTACCTCTGTAAACTTTACCATAGAGTTTTGTTTTAATAACTCCATTTCTAGCAGTAGTGCCAGCAGTAGACATGACTTCGAGTTTGTAGTATTGTTCTACATCTCCTGGGTCTGTACCACCACCGCTTCCACCACCGCCACTGCCTCCTCCAGCATTGACTATGGCTTCAAGTTTTAACAAGTCATCTATGGTCGCAATTCGTTTCCCTCCAACTGTGGAATTTTTTCGTAAGTCCATATCACCGCCTCCTATGACAACATTGTTAATACTGATTTTGATAATTTTTCTATATCTTCAATAGATTTACAATCGCTATATAACCATAAATCTCTATACAAATTATTTGCAATGTGTGTATATCCTAAATTTCCTGATTTTCCAAGCACCATAGTAGTTGCTTTTATCGGTATATCGTATTGATACTCAAATATTTTTTTTTCGTTTAGATAAATTTTAAAAAGTCTATTTCTTTTTGTTATAGATAGTCTATAAAATTTTTTCATATCTAGATTTACAATATATTCTTTTTTTTCTTTTCTAAACTCGGCTTTTATTAGTTTTTTAGATTTATCATATACAATTGAAACTATTTTACCATTAGTATTTTCTATTGAAAAAATAAGATTATTATCTTGTTCAGTATTCAATTTAAAAGAAATTGAAGCTGTAAAATCAGATATATTGCTATGTACAGGGAGTATGACGTTATCTTTAACTAAAAGATAGTCTCTATATAATTGACAAGATGAAATGTCATTATATCTTATTCCTTTTTCTAAGTATTCTAGCAAAATTTCATCTGTGGGAATCTCTTTGAAATATAAAACAGAGACCCCTCCTACGTTATATACATCATCAACTATTGTTTCGTTTAAGACAAAAATTGGAATTTGATTATTACTACATATTTTTCTAACTAATTTTTTAAATTCATCTGTTATTGTATATCCAACAGAATCTATTGCTATAGCATTAAATTTTCCTTTACTAAATGTTTCAGAAGATAAAGCAAAGTTATCTAAGTCAACATATGAAATTTTAACATTGGCTTTCAAGTCTAAAAAAAATTTTTTATACAAATCACCATCTTCTGCGTTAATATTTCTCACACATAATACGTCTGTATATCTAAAACTTTGTACACAACATTGAAAAGTTTCATCTAAAGGAAAATAATAAGTTAAATTTTTTTTTATAGGAGGAAATCTTTCACTATTATTACCATTAAATGTCATATCTATAGTCATTTTTTTACCTCCTTGCTTATGGATTTAATTTAGTATATGTTATTCTAAGTTGAGGAACCCAACTTATTTCTGTATTAAAATTTTTAATTCTATTACCAGTACTTATCGCTAAGTATATTGCAGGAGTTACTGTAGCTCCTCCCCAATATCCATATTCATCGCCTAAACTATCTGATTCTCCTTCAAAGAAAGCAAAACCTTTTGCTGTTCCGTTTTTGAACTTTTCAGCTACGTCATTATCCAAAACTTTCCATACCTTCTTTTCATTTCCAGTACCTTCTACTATTGAACTGTTAGGATTCCTGTTCCAATCTAAGAGTCCTGTTCCATAACCTGTAGTCCAATTTGGGAGAATAGTTTTATTAGCTAGTCTATATATTGAATCTGTTCTTTGAAGAGATGGTCCTCTAAACCATGTAGCTGAAAATAAGAAATCATTTTCTTTATCATTAAACATTTCTGTTCTTTTTATTTTTGTAGGTTTTGTAGCTTTATTGTGAAGCCACACATGACCTTTTCTAATTGGTTCTTGGTTTACACTTGTATGACAAGCATGCAGATTTCTAAAATAAACTTCTATTCTTTCCACATTAGCGTTTTTTAATTGTTTTTGTATAGATTCTGAATCAAACCCAACCAACGAAGCGCCACGCCCATTAGGGTCCTTTGACCACCAACCTTGAAACATAAATTGAACTCCCCTAGTATATCCACAATTGGTTTCGTCTTCCCTTTGATATTTTGTACCGTGCTTATCGTTAGAAGTGGATAAATTCATATACCTATAACTGTTACTCCATGAAGCAAACCAAGTTGTTTGGTATTTTCCTTCATTTAATACTGTGTATGAAGTTCCATCATAGTACTCAACAGGAAAATCAACCCATTTGCTTCCGTTCCACTCTAGTGCAGAGATATTTCTCCATGCACCTTTAACGCTGTTATTGTACACCACATTAACATATTCTTTAAGTTGGGTATCTTTGATTGTTTTTGTTACAACTTCACCAGCCATTCAAATCACCACCTAAGAATTAACTTGAAACAATATCGTTCCAACAGTAGGATTTGATGGTTTTGTTTTACTTATCACTATTGGTCTGTTTCCTATTTGGAATGCTTGAACTTTTGTAGTTCCATTTACTGTTAAATTTCCAGTTACAGTTCCACCAGCTAAAGGCAAATATGGATGGGTATGGCTACTACTAGCTTTACTGTCTAATTGTTTTTGTATATTTGATTTTATACCATCCAAACAATCAAGTTCAGTTGTTGTTATCTCAGAAGGTACCACTTTACCTGTCCCGTCAGTAACTATTACTCTATATGTTTTGCCATCAAAAACACTAGGAAGAGTATCTCCATGTGTGTGATTTCCTCTAGCTACGTCATTATAGCCTGTTCCAAATTTAGCACTTATTGTAACATCATTTCTAAGGCTACCGCCTCCTTCAAGCCCAACACCAGCTTTTATTTGTCTAGAAGGATCTACAAAATCTCCATCTTGTGGACCACCAGTTTTAATACTTGTAGTAGTACTAGATGTAGCAGTTGGAGCAGTAGCCATTGTTTTTATATCCCAACCATCTCTCCATAAATTTTTACCACTATTACTGTTATTTGTTACAAGTATATTTTCTAGAGATATATTTATATATCCCCAAGTTAAATTTTGAGCGCCAAATAATAAATATATTCCATCAGAACTATTTCTTGCAAAAACTACATCTGAACAAGGAATATCACCTAAAACATAAGCTGAACAATTTTCCCAACGATTATTAGCTAAAGAAAGCACCCCTGACGCAGTTAATAAAAATCCTTTACCAGTAGATGAAGATACACCTTTTATAGTTAAACTTATACTTTCATTATTAAAAGCTATAACGGGTAGCTTCACCATTACATATCCTGTTACTGTAGAAGTTGAGACAAATTGTTTCATTTGAAAGCAGTTTATACCATTATTATTTACATCAACTCTCCTTTTTGCAAAGTTTTCGATTTCTAGGTTATCACCTATAGTCTCTGTAATATTTATAATCTCTTGATATAATTCATTTATAGCGTTAACTATGTTTGTTTTGTTAGTTGTTTTTAAAAATGTTATATCTCCGACATATACTAAAACTTTTCTCCAAATATCTTCAAGTACTGCGCTATTAGCATCATAAACATATTTAGCTAAGTTAGACAAAGAAGTAAGTCGTCTATAATCTACAGGCTTTGTTATATCGCTAGTAGGAACTAGTGGTTGTATTTCTGTTATAGCCCCTCCATTTACAACAACATGACCTAAGAAAACCTTCCAAGTTCCCTGAGCATCATTTATATTATTAGCTAAATGTATAGTAAAAGTTTTTTTATAAACTGAATATAATCCATATACATACCAAGTTCCATCTTGAATATTTTCAATACTCATTGGAGCTTCACCATCTACTAAATAGTATTTTATTAAAGTTCCGTTAACTATAGCTTCGCCTTCATCTAAAGTCTCTTTAGTTTGTTCATCTAAATTTAAAACAACTATACCATTATCTTGAGCTGATATATCAAATCCTTTTATTACACCGTTAGCTCCGTATATTCTGTCTATCTTTTCATTAAGTTTGAAACTACTAAGATTTTCTCTGTATCCTTGATTAAAATCTACTGACACTTATATCACCTACCTTTATTATTTAATTTTATAAGTCCATATAATTTCTAGAGAATAGCCTCTGTCTGCCATTAGATACATATAAGGGAATGTGTGTTTTGAAAATAAGTTTTCAGAAGTTTTAGGGTCACTACTCATTACCATGCCTACACAGTTTACTATCATGTTTACTTCTGATGATTTGAATAAATTATAATATCTTATTGAATGAACGTTTGCCCAAGAAGCATTAGCCATAGTATTTTGACTGTCTGTTATAAAACCTAAAACACCGTCTTCTTTATTTAAAAATTCAATTTTATTAAATCCTTGTTGCTTAGGATTACTTTTTCCATCTCCAATTATTGTAGATAATGTATCTTCAGGTCTAGGGTCTTGTGGAATCCAACCATCAGCATTGCTTATACTTACATTAGTTGGAGAGTTCATATCTCTTCCGATAATGCAACCCACCAATCTTATATCTGTTCCGTCATAAATATTTCTAATCATTCTATTTTTACCATTATCAACAATTAAATTTTCGCCTCTATGTTCTTCGATTATATTTCCGTCTTTATCTCTTAATATTCTGTCTACAATTCCGATTGCTTCGAATTTCTCATACTTTTTTTTTGAATTTGTATTCATTTCGCTTCATCCTTTCTTTATAATTTCCAATTATTTCCTTGCTAATAATATAATATCACAAACAAAAAGTTTGTGATATTATATTTATCTTGATACTGAAGCTTCTATAAAGTGAGAATAGATTTCTTCGCCTTCTATTTTGCCTTCATAATATGTTCTCACTTTATAAATATCAGTTTTTATATTTTCAAATTTTGTATCTTGAACAATTATTCTATCTTCTCTATTTGAAGAATCTATGCCGTATTTATATATAAGTTTGTTGTTTCTATATATTTCATAGCATGTAGCACCTACTCCTGAGTTATTAAACCCTATTTTTACACTTCCATCACTGTAAGCTGCTGAAAGTCCTGTAGGAGCTTCAGGGAATGTATTTAAGAATACTCCTATATTTTCGTACATAAATTGATTTTTATTAAAACTTGTATCGTCTTCATAATAGTTAAATGAATTTTTAGTAGCTGCGATAAATGGTTCTTCATCAGTTTTTAAATTTTTATAAGTATCAGAGAACAGTCCTGCTGTACAATCTAATATATTTGTTGTAACAGCTGGAATTATTTCATCTCTGTCTCTTCCGTCATTAATTTTAACATGGTCAAAAACTTCAATTTCATCAATAGTATCACCATCACTATAAGCTATTTCATTAACATAATCTTCAGGTAAAATATCTTCACTATCCGAACCATCACCTCCAATTATCTCTACCCAAGATAAAAAGAAGTAAGAGTATGTTGGCTTAATTATTTTTATATAATTAGCAAACATGTCTACTTTGGATTCTTTGTCTGCTATGCCTGGAGTTGCATATCCTCTAGGTAAAGCTACAACAAAATCAAATTGAGATAATGGTCTACCTTTTAAATAAGAAGCTTCTGCTACATATTTTAGTTTATCTATCTTATTAACTACTGTATATGCGTAGTATTTTTTACCTGTAACTCCGTCTGTACATATTAATTGTATCTCTACAGAATTTATATCATCAATAGAATCTCCAGTTCCAAAAGAAGGGCTATCCACAGGTAAAGTAAAAGTATCATTTGTTTCTCCTGGATATTCTTTATATATTCCGTCTGCTGCATACATCCATTGATATGTTGGATTTTGGATTCCAATTGGGTTTGCAACTAATACTGCTGTATCATCGTCAATTAAAATTCCATTTTCAAATTGGAATATAGTGTCCCCACTTATAGAAACACTTTTGCCATCATTTGTTATAAGAGATGGTGTTGGAGCTGCTGCCTTCCAATAGTAATCTTTATCATTTTGTCTAGAAAAAGCATCATACATTTTAACACCTTCATTTTCAAACATTTCTTGTAAGGCATTATTTATATCTGTTAAGATAGGTCCTTTAGAAGCTATCTTAACAAACAATTTATTTAAAGTATTATATTCTACTTTTTCTACAACTTCTGAGAAAGGTTCATATTTAATTCCTAAATAACAACCTGTTCTTCTCCAAGCCATGTCGTAATCAAAAGTTATATTTCTTAAAACTATATCAGGATTTTCTAAATCAAACTTTAGCATGTCTAAAAAGTACAATCTATTATTTCTGATTACATAGTCTGTACCTTCAATCATTTTATGACCATGATAATACAATTCTGTACCTTCAGATATAACGTTAGCTTTGTATCTTTTTTCTGTTTCGCCTTCCATTGCTAAATTTATATAATCACCTGTTATAAGCTCTACATATAAACCCATTTGATTTAATATTGCTATTTTTTGAGAAGGAAGTGCTGAATATTTCCAATACTCAATTATTTCTTCTTGAGAATAAGAATTGGGTATGCCTAAAATAAAAGTAACTCTAGGCATACTAGCAATTCTAGTAAATGTATACATGGCTTCGCCAGCATCGAATCCTAAATAAGGAAGTGTTCTTGTTGTTTCAGCAGTATTCAAAGTTACATTCCTAAAAGTATCATTAGTCCAATTGATAAGCATATCTATTGCATGCATATATGATACAACTATGGTTTTCATTAAAGTATGATCTACCACGTAATCTCCATAAAATGAAGATAACGTAGCATACATGGCTTCGTAACTTTTCTCTTTGTCAAACATCTAGCTCACTCCTCTCATTTGCTGTTCTTGTTGTTTCTTTTTATTATTTATATATGCAAGTCCTCCTCCTATAGTTGTTGCTCCAAGTGCTGCTAAACCTAATTTACCTTTTGTACCTAATTTAAGTCCTGATTTAACAGTATTGTTTGAAATAGGTGGTGTAGGTTTTGGAATAGAATTTTCTATATTTTTAGTAGTATTTTTTATATTATCTCCTATACCTATTTTAGGATTAGGTTGATTGACTTTTGTCGCATTATCTTTTATGTTTTGTTTGATTGAATCAACCTTAGAATTATTGATTGCATTATCTTTTATGTTTTGTTTGATTGAATCAACCTTAGGTTGATTATTTACTTTCTTAGGTTTAGGCTCCCATTTAGGAAGCTCTGGTTTTTTAACATTTTCTACACCTTTTTCTGTAACTGTTGTTAAAAGACCTCTGTCTATATCCTTAGTTCCTATTAATTGATTTTTATGTAAATCACCCATATGTTCAGTTACTAAGTTCATATTGCCACCACTTCTTTTATTTTTGAGAGTTCCGTAGGCTTCTAATTTGTTAACTTTGTCTGTATCGCTCATTATTTTCTTACGAACATTATCTATATTTTTTTCATTCTGATTTGGGTAATTTTTTTGAAGTCCTCTTCTTACTTTATCATCTAATTTATCTCTAGTTACTTTTTTATATTGACCTACATCACCATAAGTAACGCTTGTACCATGAAGTTCTGATGGTCTTTTAAATCTTACAAGACCATCTTCTGTAGCTGGATTATTTATTCCACCTTTGGTATATTGCATAGCTCTTTTTTTATCTGCAAAATAAGTTCCTTCACCAAAAACGCCATCTACATTTTTACTTTTAAGCGCACCATTTTCCATAATACTTTTTTTAGCGTCTAAGTTACTAGTTCCATGATATATATTAGGGTCGCCTGTTTCTCTAATCGCTTTAACCATAGCTTCGTCGCTACCATACATTCTTCTAAGCATCTTTCTATATTGCTTTTTTCTTTTTGCATCGTAACTTCTAGCTAATTTTTCAAAATATAAATAATTCATTCAAACACCTCCTAGTATGCTATTTCTACTATTTGTAATTTATTAAGTTTGATATATTGTAAGCTATTTGTTTCAATAGGAAGTTTTTCATCAACAAATTGAGTTGGAACATCATAACCGTTAAGATCTGTATCAAAATCCCCTCTTTTATCATCTATAATAGCATCATTTAATTGTTCTTCAGTCACAGGATATATAGCTTTGAATGGCAACTTAACATATTCAACCATATCTCTTATAGCATAATCTCCAGCATATAAATCCGATATTAAATCTGATTCATCTAAAGATTCTCCTAAATTAAGGCTTTCAATTCTATCGTTTATTATTTTTGTAATTCTATCATCTAATTCATCTGTTAATAAAACTCCGTCTTCAGGTTTAACTTCTATTTTTATGTTCACATATTTAACCCCTGCTGGTCTTAGTAATACATCTGTAGTTATAACTCTATTATCTTTTTCATTTATTATTTCATCTAATTTTGATATTGTTTCATTTTTAGTGTATGTGTGTATGATAGTATCACCATTGAAACCTAAATTTTCTGCTTTCAAGTCAACCATTAAAGTTTCCATTGTTGTTCCAAAATAAGTTAGCTTATCTTCCGAAGGACAAGCAGGTGTATTTCTGACTACTGAATAAAATTTAGTCGGATAATTAAGAACATCATATATTTCACCACTAGTTGCGTTAACTAACGAAACCATTTGATTAACAACAGGACCGTCTAATGTATATCCCATTGGTTCAACTGTAAAGTACTCAGAATTTAAAATTTGTCTTTGATAACCAGTGTAATCTTCGTCTGCATTTACACTTCTTGTATCATAGAAATAATATACTATTAAATTACGAGTTTCAGATGCAGTATCTCCTTCACCTTCTGTATATAACGCGTCATCAGATACATTAATATAGTGATACTCAACATTGTTTTTTGCTGTTTGAAGTCCTGAGTTTAAAGCATCATCTGTAAGTAAAAACCAAGTATAGTCTTCATAGCTTTCTGTTTTTGTAGGAGTTGTTTTATTAAAACCAAATCCAACATATTTACGATTTTCTTTTATATCACTCATGTTAGTTCCGTAAACATCATCTGCATATTTTATCCACATATAATAAACTCTACCACTAGAATCTGTAGGCATTTGAACTCCGTTTTCTTCATTAATTCTAGCCCATGAATAATCAGATACATCTTCACTTTTTATACTTGTATCTTTTTCTATAGCTATTCCTATATATGTCTTATCAACTGGAGAATCTGACATATTAACACCGTTTGCACTGTCTGCAAATTTAATCCATGTATATAAAAGCTCAGGATATGTGTGAAATGTATGAGTTATATTATAATTAAACATTTGAGTTAAAACATTTTCTTTTGTTGTATCATCTGTGGTACTTTCATATTGATTTATCAACTCTTGAACAGCATCTTGGTTACTTGATTTTATTAAAAGAGTACTACCATTCCATTGAGGTATAGTTATCAAATTTTTATAAGCTAGTTTCTTTTTACCATTAGTTACAGTAGATTCTTGCGTATAATTGCTAACTTGTGACCCTTTTATATATATATCTACTTTGCCACCTATGTGTCCTTCATATTCTGTTCCATCTTGAGAAGTGTATCTTCCTTTGTCTCTATGCATAAATTTATCTCTAAATCCAGCGATATACATATCTTCTACTTCTTCTCTATTTTCAAGTATTAAATTTCTATATCCATCTTCTGTTCCTATAAAGTTGTTTGTATAGAAATCTCTTATTCTTTCTAAGTAAGCAGTAGTTTCTTCTCTATCTGCTCCACCTGAGAAACTAGTGTAATTAGTAACACCTGTAACTCTTGAGTTAAAAGGAGTATTTATAGTAGTTATTTCTTTTGCCTCTATGTTACCTTCTGCTCCTAATTCTTCTGCTTCTACTGGTACAGGTATGTCATATACAAAAGTATTATAATTGTATAATGACGAAGCTTCAGCAGAACTAATTTCGAAAGTATTTATTGTTCTAAAATTAATACCTGAATCGGTAGATACTAACGTACCTTGTGGAACTATAAATTTTGTATTTCTAGGTATTTCTGTAACTTGAAAAGCTACAGAACCTGTTGCTTTGCTTCCAGGTCTTCTACTTATAAAATAATTGTTTTCAGCTTTTTGAGCTACAACATCGTTGTCTACTGAATCTTCTAAATATCCGTAGTTTACGAAGTCCATAGCTAACTCATTTTCATTTATAGTTTCTATCAAAGGTTTCAATACACTTATTAATGGAGCTACTTGTAAATCATATAGCACACTCCCTGGTGATACATCAATATCAGGGTGAGCTTCTCTTAATGTATTTACTATATAACTCTCAATCATTGTTTCTAAGCTGTCTGCAACAATTTGCATAGCCATAATTAATCACCTCTCTTATAGTTCAAATGCTTCTTCGACAACTACTTGTTGACCTTTTTGATTATATACAGTCAACGCTAAAGATAATCTTAAAGTACCTACATCAAACGAAACATCATCAACTTCTATTGTGTCTAGTATATCTCCATCTTCATACTTAGCCCCATTTAAAATTTCATTTGTCTGTAAAGCTTTGTAAGCATTTGTAATTCTTTCTACTTCAGATACAGCGTATGTCTCTAAATCATCTAATTCTATATAATTCTGTTTTAATAAATTTAAAAATTCAGATCCATAGCCAGTATCTTCATTGTAAGGAGTTAGAATAAACTTTATGATATCCTCAGTTATTCTATCAATTCCTGTTGCTCTACTTGGTTGCTTAGTTGTTAAATTTTGAAAACATCCATACCAACCAAGTCCATAACATTTTTCACATTCATTTGGCAAATAAGTTTTATATTTTATCTCTACTTTGGAGTATTCTACTACATATTGTTTGTGAGCCACAGGTCTGTTTTTACCAAGCCACCTAATTTTATTTCCATCGAATAATTCATAATCCATATGCTCTAAAAATTCTGCATAATTTTCTGTACCTTCTTCTCCTTGATAAACTTTAGATATTGATTTAACTACATCTTTGGCAGAGATTGTATCTGAATCTGAGATATCATCAATAAGTATCTCAGAACAATACACACTCATTAATGTTAAAGAACCATTGGTCTCTTCTTCAGCAGCATATAGACTAAATGAAGCTGGTGTAAAGTTTTGAGTAAAACTTAATTCTAGTACATGAGATGTATATTCCAATTCTGCAACTGAAACAAGAACAAACTCATTTTTTGAATTTATATTTTTAGCCTCGTTAACAGTGTCAATTAATTCACCATCTAAATAAAGATAAACAGGACCTTTAAAATCTTGAGCTGATGCATAGATTGTTGCATCATCACCGTAAAAAAATATTGCACATCTACTTTCTGAATTTACGTTAGTTTTAGAAATAACTTCGCCTTTGCTATTTTTATTTTCGCGCCATTCACCATGATAAGATAATTTTTCAGAAGTAGGTAATAATACAACAGACTCTCTTACTTCTTGTCTATATAGCTGAACTGTTTCAGTTACTTCTGATTCTATCCTTTTTGTGTGGTCACATCTTTGAATTATTCTAAGACTTTGCATCTAACCACCCCTTTATTTCTTCATTTGTATGTTTTTCTAAGAAATCTTCATTATTATCGTTTTTAAATATAATTCTTATTTCTATAGCTCTTTGAATTATATTGAATAAATAATCTTGAATTTCTTGAACTTTTAAACAATCAGATAAAGCTTGTGATGTTTTTTGAGCAGCAGTTGTATTTGAAGAACTCCTATTGTTGTTATAACCTATTTGAACATTGTAATCTTGTGTTAAACTTATAGGAATTTCTGTTTGGTTCAAAATATTTTTATATACCATTCTTATATTTAAAAAATCAACTACTGTAATATCGTTATCAAACATTTTAAGTAATGTAACATCTTCTTCATTGTCGTAATCAATTGTAGTTGATGTTTTAGCTGATAGTTTATCTTTAAATTCAGAATATAAGGAATTAATTTCATCTTGAATGCTCTGAACATCTTTTACCATATTTGAGTTATTTTCAATATTGTTTACCATACCTTTGTTTACATTGCTTAATTTGCTATTTATTCTATTTGATAAATAGTATCCTCTTAAAACTCTTTGTCTAAGAGGAGACAGCATTTTATCTATTTCTTTTTGTATTGATTCGCAAAGGCTTCTATAGTGAATCAATTTATATAATTCATTGTTTTTGCAAAAAGAAATAGCTATATTTTCATTATTTGTCATTTAATCACCTTCTATCTAGTGACTTTTAGCATAATCTTGCATTTTCTTTATAGCATTTTTATAAGCTTGTTCTGCGAAATATCCACTCGAATATCCATTGTTTATAGCAGCATAAGACCAACTACTTTGTTTTGCTCCAACCCTATCATCATATACTCCTGGGTGTCTATCTCTTACTAAACCTTTTTCTTGTTCTGTTAAAACATTGTTAAAAGCATTTTGTAATAAATTATTTGTTTCTTGTTGTTTTAGAACTTGACCTGCTGTTAAATCACTTTTATTAAGAACATCTGAGAATGTAATATCTTCACCTTCTCCACTAGTTCCCATTAATTTATCTCCTACAAGTTCTGTCCTAGTCATATCCTGTATTCTATTTATTATGTCTTCATTGATTTTTTTCTTAGATGTCTTCTTTAATTCATTAATTACATTTGCATTGCTTGTGTCTAAACCTAAGCTATCTAATTTATTTTTTGTAGCTGCTATTTGTGTTTGAAGTTCTGAATTGACAGAAATAAGTCTTGTATTATTTTTTAAAGCATAGTTTTGATTACTTAGATAACCCATGATGCCTGTTGTTATGTGAGTGCTTGGTTTAGCTCCTTTGGTAGGATTGTAGTTCATTATAGCTGATGTAAAGCCCACTAAAGCTTTTTGATTCAAACTTCTAGGGTCTAATCCATAGGTGTTACTTCTTTTTATTGCATCTTCTATAGTTCCCGCAAATATTTTTCTAAGTTGTCTTAATACCATTGGATCTTGTGTCATTTGATATTTTTTAATTAATTCTATTTCTTTATCCTTGTTGTATGTACCTGTATTTGGCATCTAATCACCTTCTTTCATAATATTCATGTTTGTGACTGTCATCTTGGGTGTATTTGTTAAATCTATTTTTTTAGAGTCTATTTTAATAACGTTTGCTTCTATTTGAATAGACCCATCTTTACCGATTAGTATTTGGCATGGTCTACTTTCGCTGTTTATTTTTATTCTGTAAGCTGCTTCGGGATTTTTAGATTCGAATATTGACAGTCTTACCTGTTTATTATTTTCATCTAAAACATTTCCTTTAGAAATTTCAAGAATAGGCTTTCTTTCTTCCAGTTCAATATAAGGGTATAATAAGTCACCAATACCTTCTACCAAATCTTTGTTAGATTGGTTAGATTTTACATCTTCATCATACCATTTTTCATTATTGTAAACAATGTCGCCTTCTACCCCTGAAAATCGCTCCCCAGCTACGTCTACTGTGTAATTACTTTCAGATGCTCTGACTATCATAGTTTTATCTAGAAATAAAGATGAATTTTCCCCTGTATGTATATCAACGGTGTTGTCTTCGTTCATTTTTATATAAGAACCAAAAGGTGTTTGAAATATCATTTCACCTTCTTTTGCATTGCTTACAATGTTTGTTACATTGTCGTGGTAATTTAAATAACCTATTATAAATTGATATGCTGTATTGACTATGGCGACAAGGGCTATACTACCTACTTCAGGCATAGCAATAATGCCACTTTCACCACTCTTGTATGGCGAAAGTATTCTTACACTATTAAATATCTTATTGCTATTTGTACCTGATACTATACATACATTCACTGTTTTATCTGTATTTATTTTTTCGACTCTAGCTACTGCGAGTTCCTGTGTAGTCTCTCCAGTCAAGTCTATAAGGGTTTTTATTACCTCCGATGGTAAATTAGTATTAACTCCACTCATTGTCTCACCTCCTAATTAATATTATAGCATGAGGTTTAGGACAATAAAAAAAAGACACGATAGTTAATATCGTGTCTTTTTCCGATTTTGCCTTTTACTATTTCAGTAAATTTATTTTTACTTTAGAATGTAGCGGGACTTTTTTCAAGTAGTATTTTACTAAACAATTATAACATAATTTATTTTTTATTCCAATCATTATTTACATAATAAGAGTCCATTACACTTCTCAAAGCTTCACAACCAGCTTTTATAACATCTCTACGTCTTGTTACTACCTCGGGAGCATTTTTATAAAGGCTGTCTAGCTGTGATTGTATCTCTGATATAGTGTAAGAATCTGTAAACATTACATCTGTTAATCTACCTTTGGCATCAGCAGTTTCTATTTGCACACCTTCTGATAAAGAAGTTTTTTCAGAGAATCCTAAATCTTTGTTTATCTGAGCTACTGTTTTAGTACCACAAACACCGTCAACTTTTAATTTTTTAGCTTTTTGATAAGCTTTTAAACGTGCTTCTGTTTTTGCACCAAATTTTCCATCGACAGTTATTTTGTCACCTTTTATTGTTCCGTCATCAATAAATTTATTTAAAATAGCTTGTAATTGTTTAACTGTATTTCCTGATTTACCTCTTTTAAGGCTATTGTCACATATAAGTCTACCACTTTTCCATGACATTTTTGTATCATCTGAATCTTGTAATCTAGTAGTTTTTCCTGTCCCAGTTGTAGAACTAGAGTTATTATTATTTGTTGTAGTCGTCTTTTTAGAACTTGTAGAAGCCTTTGAAGTAGATGGTTTTGATGTAGAACCTTTTTTATCTTTATCTGAAGATGAACTACTATTTTTTTTATTTTCATCAGTTACACTTTTATCGTCATCAGGATCAGTTTCATCATCTTCTGATTTTTCAGTAGCTTTTTGTTGAGCTAAAACCTTATCATAATCATGCCTTCCAGTTATAGCTTCCCATTCTTCTTTTTCAAATATTGTTTCGCCAACTTCGTTTACTATGTTGATAGTAGGATTTCGTAAAGCAGAATCCCCCTTTAAGTCTTTATAGATAGCAGTATAAGGACTTTCGTGAGCCACTATCACACCTTTATCTGAAAGTGTTGATTCTATTTGTTTTAATTTTGTCTTGTATGAATTAAAGTCACTTTCACTATCTAAAACAGTACCGAAATCTTTTGCTGATTTATAATATTTATCTTTTGTAAAAATATTATCATCATCACCTAATGAACCGAGCTTTTTATTTTTACCTGTTTTTAAAAAATCTATTCTTCTTCTTCCATAGGATAAAGTTAAATTTGTATATGCTCCTGAAGATGGGTTACCACTATGAGTAATTGAATCTATGTAATATATTTTATCCTCATAAACAGGGTCTAACCAAATATTAAAACCTGGTCTAAGCCAAGGACAGCCTACTAATTGTAAATTACAAGTATCAACTCTAGCATTATTAGATTCTAAGTAAAATTTAGCATATTGCTTTAATACTTCTGTAGCATCAGCATTGTCTTCACTTTCCATATCGTAGAAAGCTCCTGCATTTGTAAACTTAACAAGAGGTTGGTTTATTTGAGCAATATTTGGACCATATTTTTTTTCATCATAACTTGCCTCTAAAAGTTGAGAAAATGTTACTGAATCATAATCATATTCTTCGCCAAATTTAGTACCTATCCAAGCATCTGTACTACCAGTAGCTCCCTCAGCGCTAACACTTCCCATATTATTAGCCATTTCATTTGAAGCATCTCCTAATCCACCATCAGCACCAAGAAGATCTCCTTCAGCCGAACCATTATCTGATGCCACATTACAAGCTTTACAAATTCCTTCTACTATTGCATTCGCAACAAGTGTTGAATAAGATAATTGTGAAGTATGAGAAATTCCTGTTAAAGATGAACCACTTTGAATTTGTTTTCCACCTCTATATAAATTACAGTCAGCTTTACTCCTAATGTTTATAGGGTGAAATTGCATTGCAGCATGCCACCCTTTAAGTTGTGCATAGTTTGCATTGGAATGACTTTTTCCACTATTCGACTTATTATCTATTTTTTTCATACCTTTTACATAACAAGACAATGTATGGTCACCCAGCATTTTAGAAGCTGAACCACCTGAGTTAGTTACATAACAAGCTCCTCTTTGTCCACTACTTGCTGAATAACTAGCATGTAAATCTATAAAGATACAATCTTTTTTCTTCCAACCTCTCAATGCAAGCATATCGCTTATGCGTTTGTTATCTTCTGCTTTGTCTTTGTTTCTGTATTTTACTAAAACACAATCAAAATTATTTTTTTTTAATCTTGCTATTAATATGTTAGCTATATAATTAGTTACCCCTCTTTCATTCAAACCATTGGCAGAAACTCCTTTTGAGTTTTTACTTCCAGCAGTATCTATTACTACATTTCTCATAGCCATAATAAAATCCCTCCTAATACCAATCTGAAGCAGTCATTATTATTTCCTTAGAATCCCCTGCTCCTAATTTTGCAAAGTTATTTTGTTGATAAATTTGTCCTGCTCCCCATCTTAAAAATCCAGTGTCAACAATCATTTGAGCAAGAGCAACGTAAACAGAGATATTTTCTTGTTCTGCTTCTTCTATGTAAATATTTACAAATTCTTGTATAGTCATATTACCACTTATGTAGATAGGTTTACCTTGTGATAATAAAGAAAAATAATTTCTCAGTTTTTCTTTATTGTAAGAAGTAAGAGGTGTTGACAATGCTAAATTTACATTCACATCTTCTTCACAAAATTCAAATATACTCAATAAACATTGGAATACTTTTTTAGGATATAAATTATTTCTATTTTTAATTTTATCTAAGTCACTTACTGTACCAACAAACAAATTATCTTCTCTAAATGAAGGATCTACACATCTATTATTTGATATTAATTTATCTCTTACTAAACCTGATAAATGTTGGATGTGCGCTCTGATTCCTGTTCTTACATCTGAGAACCAAATTCCATACCCTTTTAATTTAGAAAGTTTATCTGAGTTTCCTTCACCTACTATTAAAGAACCGTCATATCGTTTTTTAGGATATCCGCTATTATTTACCACTGTTTCATAATCAAAAGCATCATCAGAAATATATTCATTATTTAATTCTATATCATCAGTTGATGCATAAGTAGCAACCCTAGCTTTTGATTTCGAACTAGAATTAGAACTAGAACTACTGCTTGACGAAGTTCCCTTTATACAAGGTTCATCAAAACGTCTTACTAAGTCATATTTATTAATAACTGACATAACCATGTTTGCGTAACCTCCAGTAGCTGCGTCATCTCCGTCAGTCCAATAACCACCTGCTTTTAATGCAGCAAGTGCTTTTTTAGGGTCTGTTTCTCCTCTTATTCCATGTTTTGTATAGTTAGATTGTTGTAAAACATTACAAACCCTATCATAAACACACGCTTCAACACTTTTATATTTTCTGTATGCTGTAGTTTTCCCTTGATATATTTCTTTAGTAGGGTCATTCTTCCAACTACCTGCTTGAATACCAAATAAGTTATTTGCTCTTTTAGCAACTTCAGAAGTACCAGCACCAGCTTCCGTATAACTTTGCCCACCAGTTATAGAAGGTATTATTTTTGATTCATTATAAAAACTAGCAGCCATTTTAGTTATCGCATCAATTCTAGCTTTTGCATTATATTTACACAAATCTGTAGCTTGGGTATTACCGTTTCCAGTGTATTCACCACCCATAACTCCATCTTCGCCTCCTGTACTTTCTCCTGTACTAGCTCCAAGTGGTGCATATCCCATTTCAAATCCGTCAACAGCTTGTGCATTAGACCATGCACCATTTGACATATAACATCCAATTGGAGTCCAAAGTTTCTGAGCTATATCACTATTTGTACCAGTTTGGAAAGCTTGGTCAAGTCCACCAGTTACAATAACTCTAGTTAGAAAGTTGTCATAATTACTACTATCAGACATATTAACTATTAAAACTGGGTCTATAATGTGATTAAGTAATACTGGTTGACTCCAGTAAGGTGGTTTAATTCTTATTACTCCGTCTCTATCTTGGTAAAACTCGAACATTATTTTTGAAAATATATCATTCATAAGAACATACATTGTATCTGTGTTTGTTTGGTCAGGGTCAATAATATAGTCCATAACTTCTTTATTTATCATATCTTCGTCTATGTCTGCCATTAAATCCATTCTTTCCCAAGCACCGTCCCAATAACCTACTCCTCCTCTGTCAGAGTAAATTTTATTAGCAGCTAATGCTTGAGTTACAACTAAGTTAATAATTTCTTCTAATTTTTTACCTTTAAAGTTGATTATATCTCTTTGAGGTAGTGTGATAACTTTGCTTGTGTCTATACCCATAGCTTCCCAAACGAATTTATCACTTGGGTGACTATTAACAGTATAGGGAATTACGATTGGTGCTATTGTTTTGTTTAGCCAACTCATATGATCTAATGCAGTGAAGGCTAAACTATTCTGTCCTTGAGGTGACTTAGTTCTACTCTTAGTTTTTATGCTACCATCAAAGATTAAAATAAATTTTTTAGTAAATGGATTTTGCATAAATATTTTTACATTTGTCATAGCGTCAATTGCGCCTAACATATTTAAAATTAATTGAGTTTTCTTTATATCTTTAACATCGTAAGCTTTTTTTGCTATATCTTCCATGTATATAAATTCAATATTAGCTGTTCCAATATTACCGTTACAGCTTAAATTTACTGTCCAGTTTTTAACTAAGTCGTCAACTCTAACATTATCAAAAAATATAGCATAGTTACTAGATGCTTGAATAATTGCCATAATTTATCCCCCCTTATATTATCTAGTCATTGCTTTATATAAAGTACTTGCCATAACCTTTGTTTTAGAAGTTGAATCTGTATGAGTAGATATTTTTGCTTTAGAACCACTTCTTTTAACATTTGATTTTTTCTTACCAAGTCTACCTATTGCCCCTGATACACTTCTTGTAACCTTGTAAGAAATACAAGTAAAACTCATTGTAAAGTTGTATAACGAAGGTCTGTTTGCGTCTTTTGTAAAGTTTATACTATTTAGAATACCTTCATATCTAATACCTTCTAATTGAATTTTTATAGTAGAATTATTATAAAACAAACCTGTTCTCGTACTTTTTTTATCAGTCATATAATTTTGCCATTCTTTTATAAACGCATGCTTCTCAGGGTTTGCATCAGTATCTAACATTATCCCTGTTACAGTTAAATTTACAGGATTTTCACCATGTCTAGCTATAAACCAACCACCTGCTGTTTGTTGAAGATTAACATTGTTTGAAAATACTTCACTAAAACCAGTAGGCGAAACAACTGTTTTAAGTACTCTAGTAGAACCACTTTTAGTTATTATGATTCTAGCATCAGCATATCCTTTGTATGGACCTGTATCATAAACTCTAGTCCAACCTTTATAATCTCTCATTTTTTCAGAATTAGTTTTACCGGTGCTAGAAGATGTAGCGTAATTTGTAGTTTTAGAACTGCTAGCAGTACTTGAAGAAGAAGTTACTACTGCTTTTTGTGCATTAGTTAACATTGTAGTTATTGAAGTTGAACCTGCTTTTGAAGCTGATGTAGTGTATGATGAAGATACTAATGCATCTGCTTCGTCTTGGAAAGTAGATAATAGTTTATCTATTTCTTCTATTTGAGTTGATGCATTATTATAACTTGAAGTTGCCATTTCTTTTGCAGCAGTATAAGCAGAAGCAGGTATATAAACCTTAGTTCCACTATTTAAAACAGTTTTAGAAGATGCACTAGAACTAGATGGACTAGATGATGAACCTGATTTTTTCAAAGAAGGATTTAGTGCTAATAAATTATTACTTGTCATAGAAAGTGATGATGCTAACGAAGATACAGTTGTTGCTTTAGGTAAAACTATTCTTACAATAGAACTATCTTCTGTTCTTTGTATAAATTCAGTTTTTTCTCCATAGCCATAATAGTTGTCACTTTCGTATAAATCAGATGCATTAATACCATTGATGTAACCAATTTGAGCAACGATACCACCTGACCCAGTGTCCATACCTCCACTACCTGGTCCAGCTATCCAACCATTTCCTAAGTTATCTGTCATTGTATTTGAATAATCTATATAAGGAAGTTTTCCATGTTTTGTCCATTTTCTCACTTTATTTCCAGTAGAGCTTACATTTCCTAAAGTAGAAAGTTGCGCACAGTTATCCCATCTAGGTGTTGATTCTGCACATTGATTATTTCCGACGTATGCGCCTATATGTCCTGGAACCCAAACACATTCACCGACTTGTATATTTTTAAAGTTTGTTGAGCCACCATTAGGACATTTTGATATCATAACTCCTGAAGTATCCCAAGGGACTACACTATTTTTGCCTAAACCTGAACCACCATTTGTTTTTGATGTGTCACCACACCAACCCCATAAAACGGCTCTTAAAAGTCCTGAACAGTCGAAAGCCCAGTAATTTTTGTTAAAAGTTTTAGATAATTTTGCATATCTGCTTGATGTGTAAAACCACCCAAAACTTTTCTTTAATTGACTAAATAAAGAAGAACTTGATTGTTGACCATTAGAACCATAATAATAAACTGTTCTATATCCTGATATAACCCTCTTTAAAAGCGATGCAAACGTTGTGGCTCTGCAAGCATAGCCTCCCTTTGCTCTAGATGCTTTTAAAGGTTTTAATGCTTTGCCAGCAGGTACAATTATACCTGTTTTTGTTTTTGTGTAATTAGAACTAAATCCATTAACAGAAAAAGTATCAATTTCATTTTCTTCATCTTCTTCTTTTTCTAAATTTGTAACTCTTTGTAAGAAATCTTCTATAAAATCATCATCGTAATCTTTTTCTGAAACAGGAATTTTGTTTATTTGACTTTCCATAGAAGTTATGCAAGCCATTAAATGGTTTCTTTTATCATCATATTCTCTTTTTTTCAATTTAAGAGTTCCCATAGAAATACCATTATATTCTTTTGTACTGCCAGCTTTACTGTCTAGCTCTAGATAAATGTTATTCATTTGATTCAGAGTTCTTTTAATTTCGCCATCTAAAAAATTTATTTTATTATTTATTCTGTCCATTTGTATTTCTTTAGAAGCTTCACTAACTACAGCCATTTAACTTCCCCCTTTCTATTTAGTAAGCGATGTTACTCTTTGGTCTAAGTTTTTACCTTGTTGTTCTAATTGTTGATTTACTTTTTCTTGTTTTTCGTGATTTTCTTTAAGAAGTTTAAGAGTATTATCTGTACTTTTATTATTACTTTTAAGAACATCATTTATTTGATTTAATTGGTCGCCATTTTCACTTAAACTATCGCTAAGTGCATCTGCTGCGCTCTTATCACCTTTAGCACTTGATGAAGTATATGCTACTTTTTGAAGTTCATTCACCAAGTTTTCTATTTCTGTTACATCTAACTTATTATCTTGTATAGCTTGTTGATACACTTCGTTATCAGACATATCTTTGAACATTTCGTTAAATTCTTTTATTAAATCATTATCTTTGCCTTTGTAGTCTTTTGCCAACTGTTCTGCTAATACTTTTGGTAATTGGTCTTGTATTTGTTTTTGGCTATCTAAACTAAGATTTTGTATATTTTTAGGATCTGCTAAGTCATCTAACTTCATACCTGAGAAGAAACTTCCATAACTACTAACATCTACACTATTTATAAGTTTTTTCCTATAGTCATTTCCTCCTATGTCTTGTGCTAATTCTAAGTAACCAGTAACAGCACTTTGAGTTTGTCCTTCTGAAGTAGATAATTGATTTAATAATTGCTTTTGTTCTTCTTCGCTTAATTTATCATTTCCTTTTATTACTTTTTTAAGTTTTGCTGTACTATTTGAATCTACACCAAATAAAGTAGCGTGTTTATTGACAAGCGAAATTTTTCCTAAAAGAGACTTGGTTAAATCTTCATTACTATAGTCGCCTATTTGTACAGCTTTATCAGCTATGCCTGCTTTTTTAAACAAGTCTTTATTATCAGATATCTCATTATAAACATCTGTGTAATTGTCTATATTAAATCCAGCACTACCATACCCTGCTCTCATAGCAGAGTCTCCTGAAAAGAAGTCTAAAAGAGTATCTGCAAAAGGAAGGCTAGGTGCAAAGTCATCTGTAATAAAACTAGTAACATTCTGAGCCGCACTCTCAGCTTTATTCTTTATACCTTGGAAAAATCCAACAGATTGATTTTTTGAAGAATTTCTTCTAATACTACTTTTGCTTTCACTTGTGCTAACGTTATCCCTTACATTGTCTCCAGCACTGCTAGCTGCGTATTTATTGTATTCATACATTACCCTAGCATCATTTGCATTTAATCCATAATGAGTTAATGTTTGGGCTGCACCTTTTGCTGTAAAATTTAAATCATCACTAACATAGTCATCTGTATATGTATAAGCATCTGCTAAACTGTTTATGAATTTAGATGTATCTTTTGAACCTAAGTTATTAATCATATAACCATAAAGTTCTGTACCATTCATTTGCTGCATTTGAGCTAATATAGTTCCTGAGTTTTTATCAGAAGCCATCCATTTTTTAGCTAATTCATTTGCCCCATTTAAATCCCCTTTAGATAAGTATTGATTTAATTGTGCCATACGCTCTTGATTAAATCCGACTACGTTACCACCGTCAAATTCAGCAGCATAAGCTAACATACCTGCTGCAACACTACCAGTTGCACTATTAGGATCTATAAGTTGACCATTTATTCTAGCTATATTTTGAGCCATATCTTCATTCGTCCACTTATTATTCAAAGCAGTATTATAAGTAAATCCATAAGCTTCTTCAACTTTTTCTGCATCTTTCCCTTTTAATCCTTGTCCTACAGTTTCCATAAAAGAACTACCTAATGCAGTTAATTCAGTAGAATTAGCAAGTGATTGAGTAGGGTTGACAGAAGTACCTCCATACAATTGACTTTGTAATGTACTAGATGCATTATATAAATCGCTTACATCCATACCAGTTAAGTCTGCTACTGCTTTTAGTTTATCAATCATTAAAGCTTGTTCTGCATCTGATTTTATACCTTGTTTATTCATGTCAGCAAGCATTTGGCTCATTTCTTCATATGATAAATTAAGAGTCATAGCTCCTTCTTTTACAGTTTTAACTAATGAGCTAAATTTCTTTTTGAAACTATCTAGATCTGATGTAGATTTTAGCATTCCTGATTCTGTTACATTTTGTAAAATTGTATTAATTTCATCATCTGTCATATTAAAATCAGTATTAAGATTAGCTAACCATTTACTTGCATCTTTTCTTTCTTCAGCAGTAAATCCACTATTTACTTTGGTATTATTTGTTTCCATTGAATTTATAAATTTATAAGCATTTTCCTGTAAATAAGTAGAATAATCTTGTCTATCTTGCACTTGGTCTTTTATTATTCCAACAGCTCCTGAGCCAGCAGAACTACCAACGGAACTACCAAGAATACTACCAGCGATATTACCTATGACTGCACCAGGAGGTCCACCTACAAAAGTACCAAGAGCAGTACCTATAGTACTACCAACGCTCATACCAGCTATACCGCCTCCGATACTAGCTGCTCCTTGCGCAACATCTAAACCAGCTCTTTGTACGGCAAATTTAGATTGTTCTTGAATAGCTTCAATACCTTTATCACTAGTTCTACTATAATCAATATTATGATATTTAACTAGTGGGAAATTGGCTATTTTATCAAACATCTTTTCAAAGAAATTTTGGTTACTTTCTTTCATTTCTTTTAATGTAGAACTTAGTCCGCCTTGTATCTGTTGTCCACCTGATAGAGCCATAGCTCCCATGCTTATCGCTTGATTCAATGGATTTGTAGCTACTCCAGCTAATGTACTAGGCATACCATAAAGTTGATTTCCATAAGCAAATCTACCGTTTAATCCGCCTAATGGTTGAGTGCTTATAACACCGCCTGATGGTACACCATTTACTGCTACAGGTGAAAAAGTTGTTTGCGTAGGAACTTGACCAGCAATAGTCGTTGTTCCCATAGGAGTTGTCAATCTTTGAGTTTGCAGTTGTGATGAAATTTTTTGAAGCTCATTTAACTGCATTTGCTCTAAGTTTATCTTTAATCCCTCCGAAGAATCTCTAGAAGCACTTCTAATATCCTCCATTTCCATAATATATTTCACCTACCTTTGTCTTTAATCTCCCATATTTTTCTCCAATTCATCAGCAACGTATTCATGGAATCTTTCTAAATCAATTTGTTCACTTCCATCTCCCCCTAGGTCGTCTCCAGTTATATGGAATGAAGGTGGAATAAACTCTTTCATTTCATTCCATAAATCTTCGAAATCTTCTTCCTTAATTTCTTCTCTGTCTTTTTCAAGTTGTCTTGCACTAAGTATTTCTTGTCCCATTTTAGGATTAGATATACAACCTGAAATTTCATTAGATTCGAACATATATTTAATTAAAATTTTTATTCTTTCATCCATAATTTCAATTAAAAGTTTAATTAAGTCAGCTATTTCTTTATCTTTGTCTTTTTTCATTTTCTTTACTTCATGATAATGAAAAAGCCACTGTACGCTCGTAAGCTTTTGGAATCTTTCTTCTGTAATGACTCCGTTTTTAGCGTTTAGTACAGTAGCTTTTATTGAACCTAGAGGGGTATCTAAAAATTTTCTATCTTTTCAGATAGTTCTTCAGGTTTTGTATAGAAGTCTAATTGCTCATTAGATAATTTCACATATTCTTGTTGTAATTTATCTAATAAAGAAGGTGGTAATTTTAAATATTTTTGATAAAGTTCTTCTACTCTAAGAGCGTTTTCTTTATCTGTTAAATCTTCTCTTTTTATATCTATTCCATTAACTGAAATTGTAGCAGTAGCTAATTCACTTATTATTCTAGCTCTACTTGATACATCTCTTACCCCTTCTACAAAAAGTAAAGGAATTCTTGAATCAGCTTGTAAAGTTTCCCAAGTATCTAATACTTTTAATTCAATTGTTAAGTCTTCTGTTAATTTTACTTCTCTTGTCATATAACCTTTACTGATTATGTTGTCAAAAAATAAAGTTAAATCTTTAGTTATTTTTTCTTTTTCGAGTTCAGCTTGTGTTTTATTTTTATCTAAAACAACATTCTCGTTTTCATTTTTCTTATCTAGTATTACATCTTTTTCGCTCATTTTTTATCCTCCCTTTCTATTTAAATTATACTCTATGAAGAAAAAAAAATAAACAATCGAGAACCCCCAACTGTTTATTTTTATTTTTTCTAACTATAATTTTCTGAATCTGCGGCAACATTTAATCTTGTAACATCTTCATATAATATAGAAACTTGTTCTGCTATTACTGATTGTCCAGCAGATAAACTTTCACTTCTTGAAGTTATCCAACAGTTTCTAAACACTCTACAATAGAAATTAGCATTTTTTGTAACTGTTAAAGAACGACTAAATTTACTTCTGTTTATAGGGAACATAGCGAACATTAAGTTAAGAGGTTTATCTATATCTTTTAAACTTTTCTTGATATATTGTCCATATTCTCTATTTGATGTAGCGTAATCTTTAGCAATACCTCTATTTACTTTATCATAATAAAGAACATTTACTAAATCTCTACCATAAATCAACATTCTTTGTAGTGATAATTGTCCAGTAGTTCTTCCTGGTACTAAGAATGGAATTTCTGAACCTAATTCGAATACCATGTCTACTTGTTTTTGTTCACTCCAACTGTAAGATTGAATTAAACCTATTGGATAGAAAGGTTCTGTTATAGTTAAGTTAGCATTACTTCTTCCTGAATCTGCTGGTTGAGCGTACACTACGCATCTAGAAGCAGATAGGAAAGAACCTCTGTCATAGTTTATAACGTTTGAGTTTTTCCAAGCCCAACTTGTAGCTTTGTCTGTTGTATTTGAAGCAGCCATATTCTATTCCTCCTTTCTATTCTTACTGAACGCTACTTTCGATAGTTATGTCAATTCCATTGCAAGGGTAAGGTGGATAAATAGTTACAACCATTACTACCCTATCTAAGTCTGTAGAGTCTTGATGTATGTCTGATACTTCACCAGCTATCAAGATACCATTAGCGATTTCACTATCTAATGTAGTTTCAGCAGATGCTTGTATTCTAGTTAATAATTCTTCATTTATTAAGTTAGTTTTACCAACGAATTGATCTAATGTGTTTCTTAAAAGCTTACCAGTGTAATCTTTAATTGTTGTAATAGAAGTTTCTCTATTTTCGATACTAGATGTATCAGTTGTAATAGAATGTCTGATTGTATTTAAAGAGTTGCCACTTGAAGCTCCTTTTTCTAATAGTACAACACCTTTTTGAGCCAACATATTTCTTTGAGTTCTTAATGTTGGAACAATTTCACTTATTGTAGCAAAACCAGCAAGAGTAGCTTTAGTTAAAGAAGATGCTATCCCCATACTAGCTTCTCTACCAGCCATAGCTGCGCATATGAATGGTTCAGAACCTGCAACATCTATTGGATCTAATAAGTCTCCTGTAGGTAAGTATATTGAAGCATTGTATTTATTTAATAAATTTATTCTAGCCTCACCTAATCTTGAAGCATAACCACCAACTTCATTGTATAAATCTGTGAAATTGTTTATAGTTCCAACTGCTGCATAACTTAATAAAGCACGTCTTTCGCCTTTTTCTTCAGGAGAAGACATTAGTTTTACATGGTTTATTACAACTTCATTTATATTATTATTTAAATCTAATGGAACTATTCTATAAATGTAATCAACAGCCTCTAATTTAGATAATGCTATAGAATAATCGTATTGGTCAGGAGTTAATTTAGAACCTGTTTTTGTAAAGTTTACTTGTAAACCATAAACAGAGTTACTTCCGTTTAACTTAGCTAAATAAAGACCTAATGCTAATCTGTTTAATTCTAGAGTTTCACCTGTGTGGTCTGCGTAAGATAAGCAATCTCCATAAGTAGTAAATATTTCATCTACCATAGTGAAAGCTTTTAAATCATATTGCCCTGGATTGTTAGTTTCATTAACTGGATATATAATGTCAACGTAGTAAACAACACCTGGGTCAGGTTTTCTAGATTTTCTTAGTGAGAAAGTTTTACCATCTTCATTACCTGAAGTTATTGTTTCATTACCATTTTTGTAATTAGTACCTGTTGCTCCTGAGTAATATAAATCACCAGCAGTCCAAGTTATTTTGACCATACCTTTTTCTGTAATAGCTACTGAATAGTCAGCTTGTGGTAATGCTAAAGCTGAACTACCTTCGTCTTCAGCCTCAGAGATGGAATCATTGTATGCAGCGATTGCTATGTAACTTTCAGTATTTTTAATTCCTATTTCATCATAATAGTCACTTGATACACTTGATTGACCAACTCTTAGGATAGTAAAGTCACTATTTGGAGCATATATTTCTAAAATATCAATATCACCTTCGCTGTTTCTTTCAACAGTAAGTGTTTTTTTCAGATATCTAGCACCTGAACCAACTATACAAGGAGTTAAAAAAGGTTCATTCCCTGTGGCAACAGTTGCAGTCGTTTTATATCTGACTTCAATTCCTGGTTCTCTATATGCCATTTTTCTACACCTCTCTTTTTATAATATTTTTGTAAAATTATCTTTATCTTCATCAAATGGAGCATAAAATCCATCTTCATTAGATACAGTTCTAAGTATTGCACTTAAATTTTTTAAGTAATTTGGCGTTTTGTAGTATTTCTCCCCAACCCAGTGTATATCCCCATTAATACTAACTGGTGTCATAAAAGTTTGATTAGGCTTTGAGTTGTACATTGAAGTTGTGCCTTTTGATATGCTTTTAATATTTAAGTTCAATTCATGATTGAAGAAATCACATGCTTCAAACTTTAAAAGGTTTACTAGTTTATTAGCTAGGTCTTTGGACAAACTTGAATTTGACGCAAAACATATTAGTGACATACCGTAAGGGACAACTGTAACATAACGTTCTCCTACATTAACGCGTTCACCATCTACTTCTTTTATTATAGCATTTGTATAGTTATTAGACAAACTAGTGTCAGATATACTATAACTTATGCCAGTAACAACTATTTGTGGTGTTTTAAATTCCATTTCCTTATCAGGATAATCTGTAGTTATAATTACTTTACTTTGTACTGGATCTACATTGTAAGTAAAATCTTCATCTTCCATAAGAGTACTTCGTAGACCAAGTATGTAATTTTTCTCTAGATTATACTCTAAATCATTGTTTCTATTGTTACTAAATATCATATTTAATCACCTTATCTTTATCTACTTCATATTTGTAAGATACATCAGAACGAGGTAACTTAGTTAACGTTAAATCTTGTCTTAAAATATACTCATTATTTTTTGTAGTATGATGTATAGAATTTACCTTATATCTATCATTTTTTTCATTAATAAATATATCTCCCTCATAAACAAGTGGATAGCTTTCTATCCATACATTTATAGAATTTTCACTGTTTTCAGTTCCTTCCATTCTAGGATTTTCAGAACTAATACGAACAGGAGTCATATAATTGAATTTAACTTCATAAGGTCTGTGATAACCTCCATAATACCCTGTTCCAAAACAGCAAGGACAATCATATCTCGTTGTTTGATTTCTTATGTCATCCCAACAATAAGGACACCTTTCTCCAAAACGTTTTTTTTGTAGAATATATCCAGTAGTATTATTTATTATATTTAGATATTTTTTTTGAATTTCTCTTATATAACCAACATAATTTTGTCCACCTATGATATCTTTTTCTGCCCATTTATTGAAAAGAAATAACAAAGGAGCGGGAGAAGACACTTCTTGAGTATCACTTTTACAAGCATAGATTTCGTAGTAATATTGAATATCTGATTTATAAGCATTGATAGTGTCATCTAAAAATTCAAATAAAGTACCGTCAACCATTGCAATAAGCTCAACGTCTTCATCATTTTGCAAATAAAGTTTATGAAGTTTTCCTTGCCTTTCTCCTTCTTGAAAAGCATCGTAGTCAAACGTAGTCCTGTAAATTCTATAATAATAATTGTCTAATTTTTCGGTAGTATCTTCTATATCCCATTTTAGCAAATATCCTTGAGGTAAAAAAAAGTTATATCCAGTGAGAGTTAATATTCGTATCATTTTACATCCTCTCCTTTTATACACTATTTTGAATTATTGTAATCTATCATGTATTTTTCAGCTTTCTTAGCTGCTTTTTTATTATAAACACCACTACTTCCATATGGTACCCCACTTGCAAATCCCATAACAGAAGCTTCGCCTGAGTTATTTCTAAAATCTCTTGTTGGCATATTTCTTGCTTCTCTAGGCACTATAGCCATATTTGCTGATTCTTGAGATAATACTTTAGGAGATATGTGTGATTCATATGATGCACCTTCTCCAATACCTTTCCTACGATTTATAGTACCATATCTTATTTCATCAGCTTCATGCCTTTCTGTAATTGCTTGAGACCATTTTTTTCCGTCTTTATCTCTTCTTGGAATTCGTTTATAACCAAGCCTATCTTGTAAAGTAGGGTCAGCTTTCATAGTCTGATTATGTTCGCCTTTAGGTGTAAAAACAAATCCATTTTTTTTACCTGTTGAATTATAAGGTTTAGAACGTTGTATTGGTGAACTTCCTGAATAAGCAGCCATTTCTTTCCCAGGCATATTTTTATAAAACTGAACTTCACTTTTAGGTAAATGTTGTTTAGCCAAATTATATTCTTCTCTTACCATTTCAGCTGTAGCTGCGCCAGCTTTGTTAGGCTTTCTTATCATTTTTGCATCATATTTTTGTAATATATTGTGAGTTCCTCGTCTCAATCCTTGCAATTCCTTGTTTTTATTGTATACTCCAGCGTCAACCAATTTTTTATAATTAACATCACTTAATTGTGGTAAAAATTTTTTCCAAGCTCTAGAAGCTATTTTTTCCATAGCTAATTTTTCTATTTGTTCTTTATAAAAGTTTTTCACATAATCACCCCTTAATATAATTCGTCCCACCAATCTCCTGCCATTAAACCAAATTCAGAACTTATTCCATAGAAACCAGCTCCATAACTTCTAGTAATTTCTGAATTCTTGAATGATTTTTTGCCTTGAAGATACATATTATAAAGCATTTGAACCCAACTTTGATACATCGCACTTTTATCAAACATATTTATTGTAAGTCCTGCGTCATTGTAATTTAATTGGTTTCTAAGTTGTAGTAATCCATTTGCAATTAAGAAGAATACAACAGCTCCTTCTACTAACAATCCTGTGTCAGGAAAATTTATTAAAGTATAGTTAGTAATAGGTGAACCAGCATTTAGATCTCTGATTGCTCTTTTAAAATATCTGTGTACATGTCTAGCGTCTGCTACGTTTTTTTTGTCGTCTAAAATATTTTTTTCAGGACAGCAATCGTAAATTTCTGTTCTAAAATCATCAAACAAAGAAATCATTCTTGCTCTCTCTTCTTCATCTGTAAATGTTTTTTTCATATATTCATCACTTGCAAAGCTATCTTCGTATTCTAAGTTTTCATTGTCAGCCATGTTTACCACCTCTCTTATTTAAAGAAATATTCACCTAACAATGTAGCTTGTTTTTTCATTTTTTCTTGTTTTTGTCGATTTCTTTTGTTGATTTCATATTCGACCATTCTTCTTAAATTAGCTATTTTCTTGTCTGTGTTTGCAAAGGGTGAAACCCAAGAAACAGTTTTACAACCTACGTCTTTAGTTACTTCAGGAACATTGTCAATTATTCCTTTATTATCATCTACAAATCTTTTTGTAGCTTTTTTTAAACCATCTACTTTATCTTTAGATTCTAAAACATTTTCTTTCAAATTATCTATGTTTTTATCTATAAGTTTATCGGTATACATTTTTTCGTATTTTGAGTTAGTTTGCTTATCTTTATCATCATGACTGGCTAATTGTTCAAATCCTTCTTCTTGAATAGAATCAAAGCAACTATTTAAAATTTCTTCTGTTAATTCGGATATGTCGTCATCTTGATTTTCATCTATTGTTGTTGCATCTTTTTCTATATAATCATCTGTATCTGTTACTCTGACAGGTTTGATATAATCTGACATGTTAAATGGTTTGTTGTCTTTCAATACAGGTGGATTATAAATATCATTTTCTAATTCATATTGAATATTAGCCATAGATGCTTCTATTTCAGATGCTCTATTCATAATCTATCACTCCTAAACTTCTATACCATGTACTTTTTTCATATGGTTTTTGTAGCCTTTTTTTGTAGCGTATTCTTTTCCACAGCCTTCTACTTCACATACAAATTTACTTTCTTTTTCTTCCTCTTGTATATCTGTATCTTGTAATACTTCTTCTTTCTTTTCCTCACCTGCAATTTCTTCTACAGTTTTTTCATTTTCTTTTTCGATAATTTCAGGAATATCTTTTTCTTCTTCAACTTCCTTTTGTATTTGTTCTTTTTGTTTGAATAAGTTGTTAGGGTTTCCTTTATATTTTAAGTATTGCCCTATATCAATAGTAGAGTCATAATAAGAAGTGCTATTTTCATCTAGATCATTTGTATCTAAGATTTTATAAGAATAATCTTTGCTATTTATAAAATGTGAAAAAGTCACATTCCTACTTGTAGGTATCTTTTTAGGAGTATCATAAATACAAAAAGCTACAACGCCTTTTTCTCCTTTTTTCAATATATTCTTTTCAATATAAGAATCAGATGCTCTTAATAAATTTGAAACCCCTCTTTTTAATTCCCCTTCTGTTAAATTTGTTATAGCCATTTTAACAGGAGTAGCTCCATCATTTATTAAATTTTGTCTGAATATATTTATTCTAGCACTTGGCATTAACGTAAAATCTATTCTATATCTCATGTACTTCTTGTCCTCCTTTTTTAATATATAATTCTACCTATATTTTCCTATATTATATTTTTTTTTGCAACTACAAAAGGCGCACCTTTTACAGACGCGCCTTCTTTATTATTTACTTTGTTATTCCTATAATAATCCTGTTTGATAAGAACCATTATCTTTTGGTTTTTCACCATGTTTACCGTAAGTACCATCTTCAGTACCATCAGTAACGTCAGTTCTTATACCTGAAACAACTTTAGCAGCTCCTATGTTTTCTGCGTTTAATACTAATTTAGCGCAAGCTTTGTGAGATGCTATATAGAATCCTATAAATTCGAATAAGAATAAACCTTTTTCTAATTTAGTAGGTGTTTCAGTTAATTTAACAGTTAAGTCTTTTAATATTGGCATAGTACCAACATAATGTTGTTCAGCGAAAGCGTATACAACATTTTCTTTTAATAAAGATGAAGTTATTATTGGGATACCCCAAATAGAGTATTTAACACCCATATCTAATAACTCTCTTTGAGTTAATTGGTCAACTTCATCTTGTCCCCATAATAGTACATCGTCTAAAGTCGCAGGGTTCATTACGAAGTTAGCTATTGGTACATCATGTTTTGAGAAAGGTTTTTTAATTGCTGCTAAATCTTCTTTTTGTAAATTTGTTCTATTAGGAACGAATTTTATTTGGTCTGTATTGTTTTCTAATAATTTATCGACCATTCTAAGTATTTTCATATCTTCAAGTTTTGCTACAGATATACCAGCTAATTCTCTAACCCTATCTAAGTAAGCGAATCTTTGAGTCATTAATCTTTTTAAATGAATTGTGTGTTCGTCAGAAGCTAATGTAATTATACCTACGTTAACTCCGTCACCTTCGACTTGGTATCTTGGAACTTCAGAATCGTCAGCAAAGTAAGCTGCGTGAGAGTTTAAATCTTTTGGATAATAAACATATGGTTCATTATCTATAATGTGTAATTCTTCAGGAGCAACAGTATGAACTGCTAATACTTTTCTACCGAAAGCTTCGTAGTCTCTTTGTTCAACTATGAATGGTGGTAATTTTTCTGCTGCTATTTTCTCGAATCCCCCTGGAGTGTCTAGCATTTTTGCTAAATTATAGTCAGCGCTCATTAAATCAGAGCCAGTTTTTATTTTCATTAATGATGACATTAGTCTACCCCCTTTTTTTAACTTATATATAATTGTTTATCTTTTAATTTCCATCTTGACCTTTGTGGTCTTGGTCATCTTGACCAGTAGAGCCACCTGCTGCTGGTTTGCATAAACATTTTTCTATACTAAATATTCCTATGCAAGCTTTTCCTTCTTCACTAATCATGTCTGTTTCACCAACAGTTGCAACAGCTACTGCACCAGTTTCACCTTGATTAGTAAGTTTACCTTCGTCTCCTATATATAATAGTTCACCAGGTTTATAAGTTTGAGTATTATCAAAAGTATCTTCGTCTATATAACAACTATATGTACCAACTAAGAAAGCCCCCTTACATGTTGCAAATCCTTTCTTAGGTAATCTATTAGGAAATACTACTAAGTATCCTTTTTTACCTTTATCGGCTAATGTTATTTCACCGTCTGTATTTAATTTGCAATATCTACCTTCTTTAACTTTATCTACTACTGTTGAGTTGATATTGTAAGTACCTACAGGATATCCGTATCCGTCAAAGATTCTTTGTTTCATTACAGACATATTTTATCCTCCTTTCTATGCAGAAAGTATTTTTGTCATTCCTGTTGAAGCATCTTGGAATAAGCACCAAGCAACTACTTTTGCTGCGTCAGCAGGTAATGTAGCTTTTACTAATTTACCATCAGCTCCTACTTTCATAGGTTCCATAGGTTGTATAGTACCTGTTACTTGGTCAGTAGATACACAGAAAGCTCCATGTAAAAATGCTATTTTGTTAACACATTTACCAGCTACTTGATTTCTACCTTTTCTTTTAGATCCTATTGCCATCCAAGCCATAGAATCTCCATCTTCTGCAAGAACAATTTTTTTCTTATCGTTTAGTTTAACATATTGTCCTTCTTCAATAGTTTCTATACTATCATCTATGTCAAACCAACCTACTCTGTATGCATAAGCATCATATCTACTATCAAATTTAATCATTAGCTTTTACTCCTTTCTTTTTATGAATATTGTGAAAAAGCTTCTTCCATACTAAGTTTCGCTTTTTCATCAGATTTCCCTAATATAAATTGTAAACTATCAACTCCATCTTTGCAATCAGATGCTTGTTTTTCTAACTTTATATCATCTATAGTCTTTTTAAAAATCTCGAAAGATTTCTTATCCATTTGATATAAATCTTTGACTTTGTTTTCATAATCAGCTTTTTTAATCATACCTTTAGTTAACATTTCATTTGCTAACTCTTTTGCATTTCTTTCTTTTGCCTCATTTTCATAGGCTATTTTTATTAAACTTTTTTCAATTTCTAATTGTGAAACCTTTTCCATCAAAGATTTGTTTTCATAAGAAGCTAACATAAGTTGGGTACTAGCTTGAGAAGCTAATTTACTCATTTTGTTTAAGTAATAACTGAAGTCTTTAGCAGAAACATTAGTATTTTCTTCTACACCTTTATTTTCCAACATGAATGAAACTTTGTCAATAACACCATCTTGATTGTATGATGCTTGAGTTTCTATATCATTTAAAGCTTGTTGTTCAGGTGTTTGATACTTTAACTTTTCCATCTTATCTGCAAGATACATACCTCCTGCAACTGGGACTGCGAAGTTTCTCGCTTTTCTTACAGGCTCTGAAATTTGCGTTACTTTAAAATCTGCAAATTCTTTTGCCCCACTATTATTTCGAGGTGCTAATTCAACTTTTTTAGTCCCTACAAATAAATTTTTAGTTTTTCCTGGAGCATATTTATAACCAATACCACCTAACTTCATATCTAAATTAGTAATACCCTTATCTAATTTATCTCTTTGTTTTTTGGTAACTTGGCTTATATGATTAACTCTTTCTTTATTTGGAGCTATCACATTTCTGCTTATATTTTGTTTAACTTTTTTAGGCATAGCATTGTAGGCTTTTTTACCACTCCATGCCACTCCTTTTTTTGCACCACTAGCCAACATTCCAGTAAGACCAAAATCAGTTTGCTTTGTTTCTTTTATTATTTCGTCAATAGGCTTTTTTGTCTTTAGTCCTGATTTTGAAATGTTCTTTGAAAGTTCTTCAAGGTTTTTGCTAACGTATTTTGCATCTTGAGGTGTTTCAAAAATTTTTCTACCAGTATTTTTTATTGTTCTACCAATATTTTTAACAACTGGTATTTTTATACCTGCTTCCTTTTCGAAGCTTTCGTAGTTAGAGATGTTGCTCATTAGCAATCACCTCCTTCTTATTCGTAATCGTTTGCTTCAAAGTCACCTTGAACTCTAGCATACATTGTGTTCACAAGGTCTTGTGCTGCAACTATTCTAGGTATTTCACAAACAGTTGCTATTTTTTCGCAAGTTTCTGCTATTTCGCAAGCACATTTTTCTGTACCTGTTAAAGAAGCTACATAATCTACAAAAGAATATCCATCTCTTTCTAGGTCATCTTCTATTTCCTCACATGCTTGTTTTATCATTTCAGCATTTAATTCTTGTTCTTGACCCTCATCAGCTAATTCATCTTCTAAAGAGAAACTAGCTTCTTCAGCTTCTTTTGAAAAACTTCCTAATTCTTGAGCTAATGCATTAAGTTCTTCTTGGTTCATTCCATTTAAAGCTTCTAATGTTGAATCTGCTTCTTCTGAAGCTATTTTTTCATAAGCATCGTATTCTCCATTTAACATTTTTTCATAAAAATCTAAAGATAAATCTTGTTTTCTTTCCATTTTAATACCTCCTTCTTATTAACTTAATAAGCCTTCTGTGTTTATAATAACCCTAATTGGTTATTTTTTCAACTTTACTAGAATACATTGTCTTCTACAGGTATAACAGGAGTGACTTGTTGGTCTTGTTTGTATCTATTGGCTAACTTAGAACCACTAATAGCTAATGCTCCAGTGCCTAATACACTCTTTCTTGCTAAGTCTACATTTCTAGCCTCTGTATCAAATTGATTGTATTTTTGTTTTTGAAGTCTATTTAAGCCACTTCCTTTACCTAATACTCTCTGACGGAAATTCAAATTATTTTTCTGTGTTTCTATATCTTTAATTTCTCTAGCTAAACTTCTAGCTCTAGACCCTGTTAAAAGTTCTACACCTCTACCCAACATAGTCGAACCTAGTTTTTTTTTAAGCCTGCTGTTTTTTCCATAAACATATTATCCAATAAATCAGAAGCTTGTTTATTTTGGTCATATATATTTTTAGCGACTAATCCAGCACCAACTCCTGTACCTACTCTAGTTGCTAAAACTTTATTTTGTTCTGCTGCTAAATCTGATTTAGCTGCTTGATAAAGATTTTTGTTATTCATCATATTATTATACATTTGTTTGTTAGCTCTGTCTGTAAAGTTATTTGCCACAGGTGAATTTGTACCACCACCTAAATTAGCTTTTCTAACTTTGTCATATTGTTTCCCAGCATCAAAGAAATTTTGTTTAGCTGTAGCTGTAGCATTTTCTAAGTTTTTGACATTACTACCTGTTAATAATTCTTTGTATCTAGCTCCTGCTTTAGGTAAAGTCTTTGGTAAAGTAGAAAGTTTACTACCCACATTTGCTAATATAGTTTCTATACCAGCAGTTTTTTCCATATACATATTATCCAATAAATCAGAAGCTTGTTTATTTTGGTCATACATTGTTTTAGCTGCTAAACCAGTACCACCTGCTACTAATCCAGTTTTAGCTGCTGCACCTCTTACAGTTTTTGATAAATCTTGTTCATGCTCAAGATCTTGTAATTTTAGTTTATATTGACGGTCTAATTTTTTCTTTTTACCTGTTATTTTTTGAGCTATATTCAGATTGTCTCTTTGTGCTTGTAAATCCCTAATTTCTTTTTTTAATGCTCTGCTTCTAGAACCAGTTAAAGCTCCTGTTATGACTTTTCTTGAATCAGGGTTTTTTAACATTCTTGCACCAGCACCAATATTACCTATTTTCGTAGATATTTTATCAGCTATTGGAGTAAAAACTACACCACTCATAGCAGCAGTCTTTTCCATATACATTTCATCTAGCATATCAAATGCTGTCTTTTCAGATTGTTTATGTTTCTTATATATATCTCTAGCTGCAAGACCTATTCCTGCACCTGCTACAGGTACTCCTGCCATTAAAAGATATTTTCCTATCTTTGTACCTTTGGTTTTACTTACATCAGCTAATGGACTATCTGATGCTATATCAACTACTTTTTCAGATATTTTTTGTCCTGCTTTTGATTTTTGTTTATTAACACTTACTGGTACCATACCCATTGCTTTGTCTGTTTTGAAAGGAGATTTCTTATAAGGATTTTGGACATATTCTCTAGCCAAATCACTTTTATCTTTAAGTGTTTGTCTCCTGCTAACTTCAGGAAGTAGCACTTGTTGGTTCTTAGGACCTACAACACCACTTTTCTTTTTAGGTCTTTGTTTAGCATTTTGTTTATTAACCCATTCATTGTAATTCATTTTATCTTGTCTAGCTTTTCTAGAACTAGCTTCTTTTTCTAGATACATTTCGTCTAGCATATCAAATGCTGTTTTTTGATTAGCGATACTATCATAAGTACTCTTTGCCATTTTTCTATCACCCGCTTCCATCAATATTCCATCTGCTATACTTCCTAATAAATGACCCCCAGGATTTAAAGGATTACCTGCGTTGACTATATCTTGGGCTACATTTATTGCAGTATTTCTGACAAACCCTTTTCTTCTATTGTTTTTTTCTTTATTTGTCATCAATTATACCTCCTATTTAGCAGCTCTCTTTCTTTTGCTTAATTCTTCTTTAACCATATCTTCTAAATCAGACATTGCTTTAGATGTTTCTTTTCCTGTTCTGATTATATTGTCTCGAGCTTTTAAAGCATTGTCAACATACTTATTTCCTAACAAAGCTCCTGCTGTACCACCTACTAAAGCTCCAGTAACCCTTCTTAATGGTTTATGTTGTTTTTCATCAGGAGTTAATTTATTTACAGTTTTATCTCCTGTGATAGCTCCTGTAACACCACCTATTACAGTTCCACTATTTACTAATCTTTTATCTCTTAAAATTTTTCTTACTATATCAGATTTGTCAGACGCTTCTTTTGGCATAGATTTATATTTTCTCTTATTTGATTGAATGATAGCTGAAGGAGTGTCTAAATATTTTGTAGCAAAAGGATTGTTATGACCTCCATTTGAGAACTTACTTACACGTTTGTATTCTTCTTCTGTAGGTTCTCTGTGAAGTTCTTTTCTACTTTTTCTTTCTAGATAAGCCATATCACCTATAGTTTTACCTGGTAGATATCCAGCCTTAGCTCCTGTGACAGCAGCTCCTGTCCAAGCTATAGCTCTCCTTAAATGTGGGTCAGCAACACCTTTAGCAACAGCTTTCCCTAATTCACCTTTGGCACTAAGTTTCTTTCCTGTTTTACTAACATTTTTTGCTATTTCTTTTTTCAATTGAGGTGAAAGTTTTTGATATGCTTTTGACAATGCCTTGCTTTGTCCCATAGCTAAACCAAGACCAATACCTCCACCTATTACAGAACCATGTACACCGTTTAATTGTGACCTAAAATTATCATCTACTCTATGTTTTATAACCTTAGTTCTATCTTTATCGCTGTATTTAGATGGCTCTCTATAACTAATTGATTCCTCTGCGAGTTTCATTAAGTCCTTCATATTCTCATACCCCCTTTTTTTTAATATTTTCCCAAGTGATTACAATGATTATAATGTCGTTCATGTTGCTCAATTGGTTGAGTGGGAAATTCTCTAATTCTTTCTACTAACTCTGTGATAGTACCATTTCCACCTAATTCATGATATTGTTTATACATTTCTTCAATGTTTTCCATTTCATAAATAGGACAGAAACCTTTTTCTTGACACTTGTTATAAGCTTTTATTATATCGTTTCTTAATAAAGCTCTAATACCATCTTCTATTGCTGTTGTCCTTTTCCTCATGTCGGTAATTTTACTATATAGACGACCTATTAAAGCTCCTAACAAAGCAAATAACCATGCCACCCAGTTGTTGATAATAAAATCATAAATTTGCTCCATATGTCATTAACCTCCAATCCCTTCGACTTTACACTTCCATTATATAGTAAAATGTAATCTATCACCACCAAAGAGACTGGAGCATATTTACAATGTATTAACAGATTATCTCCTTCTTCTTTGTATTTTTCTATTCGCCTTATCTCTAATATCTTTTAAATAATTAAAGAACATTTGATTATTTCTATCTTTGTTTTGCGCTATTTCGTATATAAATTCATCAGGAGTAGGAGTTGGGTCAGGAATAAAACCAAGTATTTTTGGCATTGTTGCAATATATCTATTAACATTAACATTTCTGTCTTTTTTATCTCTATGAGAAAGACCACCACTTCTTATACCTCTAGCTTCCATTTGATTCATTTTTTCAGGATTAAAGTGAGGGTCTAATACTGCTTCGAAAGTAGTATCATTAAGAGATAAACCTTCATTACCTGCTGGAGATATAATCATTACTTTGCTTTTTCTATTATTGAAATCTCTTACATTTTGTTGTCTCATTTCTTCTGTTAAATCTTTACTTTTTCCTATAAATTTACCATAAGGAATATGATTTTGTCTTAATCCTTCTTCAGCTACATCTACACCACCATTTACTAAGTGTGTTAATAAAAGTGCTTGACCATCAGGAGTCTTTTTTAAATGTTTTACTATATCTTCTACGGCTTTTTTTGTTTTTGGAGTATTTCTGTAAGATTCTGCTAAACTCATTCCTGGAACTACTGTATTAGCAGAGTTCATTAATTTTCTTTCTTCAATTAATGCAGAAAAAGCATTGGCTATCTCTTCATTTTTCATTGTTTCAAGTCTTTTTCTAAATATTAATTGTTTTACTTTTGGGTCATCTTTTAGCATTTGTTTATAAGCTTTTGCTTGAGCTTTAGATAAAGGAACTTTTACCAAGTGAACATTTTTATTAGGCATATTAGCAATATCTTTTATATCTTTATAATCTACATAATCTAAATGTTTTAACAGTTCTCTTTCTAGATCTCTCTTGTTTTTAAATCCTACAACAGGTTTTCTCCTTTCAGGTAAGTCTGCATATTTTTTGCTATTTGACCTTCTTAAATAAGATTTGTCAAAATCATTTTTACTTTTACCTAATACATGATTTCCACCTGTGGCTACGTCTATAAGTGGTTGAACATCAGATATACCATTTGATATAACTGAACCTGTAAGCCCTATGTAATTATTGTATAAATGTCTAGTATTTTTAAAAGCATTTGTTGTTTGTGTACCTTCATTTTTACCTCTATGGCTTTCATCTGTTATTACAGTGTCAGCTCCACTTTCTTGTAAATAACGTTCAGGATTTCTTCTAAACATTTCATAAGAAACTATATTGTAATCAGCTTTAGGGTCAACATCACCAAACACCTTTTTTCTTCTTTCTTGTTGATTTCCAATAATGTTGTATTTGGAATTCGTGAATTTGCCTACACCTTGTTCGGCAAAATTAGTTCTAAGTCCTGCTGGGACAACAACTAAAGCTTTGTTTGCTTTGCCTTCTTGTTTCATTTTTTCAAACTTTGCTATCCCTGTAAGTGTTTTACCTGAACCAACAGAATGAGCAATAACTAGTTCGTTAGAAGGATTGTCTACTACACGCTGTTGGTGAGGATAAAGTTTAACATCACTATTTAACGCAGCTTGTTTATATATTTGTTCTTTATAATAATTTTTCATTTTTTCCTCCTATCTACACAGTATTCCTTGTTAAATTAATTGTACCATTACTGTTATGTAAATTAGGCGCACTAAAAGAATTATTTAATGTATTCTTTTTTAAATTTAAAAAATTAGAATTGTTATTTCTTTTTAAGTTAATTGAACCATTACTATTATGCAAATTAGGTGTATTTAAGGAAGTATTAGTTTGTGGTTTTACAGGCTTAGGAGCAACTTGTGGTTGAGATTTAACTGGAGGTTTTAATTGTAAATGCTTAGGAATCTCCATACCATTTTGTCTATAGAATTTACGTTGATTCTTAGGGATTTGTGCCTTTTCCATTTTATTAGCTGCATTACGTTGATATTGTCCACTTTGACCATAAACAATTCCATTATTTCTCAAATCAGCCATTTCACCAGCACCACCTCTTGCTGTTTCCATGTATCTTCTTACTTCTTTAGGAGCTGAGGCTACATTTGCAGATTCTCTAGCTAATACTTTAGGGCTATTATGTCCTCTAAAGTCCGTCATTGCAGCAACGCCACCTTCTTTATCTTTAAGACGTTTTTTCTTGTTTGATAAAGCTTGGCTCTGATATCTAGCTTCATCTATCTCATGTCTTTCAGTTAAAGCTTGTTCATATCGTTTGTTTAGTTTACCTTGTAAAGGTTTTACACCTGTATCTTTTTCAAATTGCTTTCTTTGATTTTTTGGTATATAACTATATCCTTTTTTGCCATTTAAAGATTTTACAGATTCCATATGAGGATTTATTTGACTATGTGGACCACTTGTTTTGGCATCATCTATAAAACTTTGTATATCATCTTTTCCAAGTTTTAATCCTTGTTTTTTCGCATCTGCCTTAACCAAACCTCCTGCATATGCACCAGCTTGGTTTGGTTTTCTTAAAACTTTTATGTCATATTTTTTTGCGATGTTTGCAGTGCCACGACGTAATCCTTTTATATCTTTTTCATAATTTAAAACACCTTTATCTATCAAAGTTTTTCTTGCTTTATCACTTAAAGTTCCAATATGTTTTCTCCAAGCTGCGATTGCTATTTTTTCCATAGCTACTTTCTCTATGTATTCAGAAGCTTGTTTTTGCAATTTATCATAGTGATATTTATAAGTCTCTCCAGTATCAGTTATTAATCCTAAATTACTTAAATTAGATTCTAGACCTTGCCAGTCAGCCCATTGTTTTCGAGATAAACCATATCTATTACTTTCAAGTTTTTTAAATCTATCCAAGTCTTTTTTAGTTTGAGGATTTGATAATGCTTGATTCCTTTGTTCTATTTTCTTTTGTTTAATCTTTTCATTTATTTTTGCTTGTGCTTTTTCTTTACGCTTGTCATGTATTGAACTACCTATTAAACCTAATCCACCAAGTCCCACTGCACCTAAAACTAGATTCCCTTTTGCCTTCTCAGACATAGCTCTTTTTTCCATGTTGGCTTTTTTAACAATTTTTCTGACCCTATTAACATCTTTATTTAATTTTATATTATATTTTATAGCATCTAAAATACTATCGTTAGCTCCTTTATTTCCAAAAGCTTTATCTCTTTTTAATCTTCTATAAGAAGATTTTAAAAGTCCTGTTCCTTTTACCACGACTGGATAATCTTCGAAAAGTTCATCAGGAGCAGGTAAAAACTGAACACCATTAACAACATAATGTTTTTCAGGATTATTTCTTGCTACATCTTGAAGATAATTCATTATGTCCTCAGCTCCATAATCTGCATGTTCATTATATGGACCATGTTTTTCAACGAAATTACTAACGACTCTTTCATCTTCGCTAGTATCATATCCATGTTGAAAACCATCTAATTCCACATTTACGATTTGAGGGTGTTCTTTTTCAAGCTTATCTACTAATGTAGTTTTTCCACTTCCACTAAAGCCTGTAACAAGAGTCATATTTTTATTTTTACCACTCTTTTTAACAGCATCTTTTTTACTTAAAATATTTGCTCTTTTTTCCATAAACTCCCCTCCTAAACTAAATTCTTAATCATTTTCTTCACTTGTCTTTTTTTAGCAGTATTTTTTATTTGTTTCTTTATAGTGTTTACATTTTTACCTACCAAATAAGCACCACCAGTAGCCATACCTACACCTGTAGCATATCTTCCTGGGTTATTTTGAACATATTGAGGGTGTTCTTTAAGTCTTTGTTTCAGTCTGTCTTTAGGGTCATGTAATCCAACAATTTCATCTTTTGTTATATTTTCTTTAGTTCTGCCAGCTATCTCTTTTCCGTAATTTTCAAGTAATTTGCCTTTACCTTTTGTCCAACCACCTTTTTCATCAGGGTCAACTTCGAATTTATTTTTCCATTTGTCATAAGGAACTTTTATTTTAAAGACTTTCCCTTTGTCTTCAAAAGGATCTATCCAAGTAGCTCTAGATGTAGCATTTCTTTTTCTACGAAGTTCTTTAAATCTTTCTTTATCTTTTTGTCCTTGCTCTGTATCAGGAAATTCTATTTTCCACTTATTACTACCTTCTTCATGGACTGTATATTTATTTTGTAAATCGTCTAATTCTTTATAATTTCCACTTCTTCTCCAATCATCGGCACCTTCTGTTATTTTTGCATAAGCTTTTGCTTTAGATTTGTGAGCAGTAGCATAGACACGACCCCTACTAACATCTCTATAATGGTTAGCTTTTATACCTCCAACATCACTACTACCACCACTACCACCTTTATCTGTCCTTAAACCTTGTTGTTCTATTAATTTAGCATTATTAAGAGAAGTACCATGATACAAAGTTTTTTCTCCAACAATCCTATCTTTAGAACCGTACATAAGACCAGCGCCAGCTCCAACTCCAGCTGTCGCTTTTAACATATTTAAAGCTGTTTTACCATTCATTCTTATTCACCATCCTTAAACTCCCCAACCTTTTTCAACTTTATAGCCTGCGTCTACATAAGTTTGCAAATTCTTTCTTGCTTGCTTCCTTATACTGTTTTCTGCTTTTTTACCTATTTTTTTATTCAGAACTGCTTCTTTGCCATATGGTTTTCCAAATCTAGTTGGAAAATCATATAATTCACCACTACCTGTTCTTAATTTTCTCATATATTTTCTAGTATTAGGTGGAGCTATTGCAACGTTTGCTGATTCTCTAAGCATAACTTGTGGATTTACATGGCTTGTGTGTTGTGTAAGATTGACTGGATTTCCTTCGATCATATATTTGTCTTTTGCTTTTATTTTTGTTCCATACCTTGCTTCGTCAGCTTCATGTCTCTCTAATATTGCTTGAGTCCATTTTTTACTCTCTCTATCCTTTCTTGGAATTTTAGGTCCATATTCTCCTATTCCTATTCCATTTTTATATGCTTCGCTTTGAGTTAATTTATTATAGCTATCTTTAGGCATATACTGTATATTTACTTTACCTTTAGCACTTTGAGCTTTGACCTTTGTTGAACTAGGAATTGTAACGGGTCCATTTTTTGATAACAAATCTTTACCTTTTTCCCCTTGCAATTCCTCTTTGGCAAACTGTTTAAAAGTAGGTCCCTTGCCTCTTTTAGCTATAATATCAGTTTGCTCTTGTAAATAACCACCTAAAGCTTCAGGTTTCCTTACTCTTTTCACACTATTTGCTTTATTTATCATGTGAGTTCCACGTCTTAAACCTCTAAGTTCTTTGTCATAATTTAAAACCCCAGCATCTACTAGCTTTTGTTTAGATTTATTACCTAGTAAAGCAAAATTCTTTTTCCAAGCTCTAGTAGCTATTTTTTCCATAGCTACTTTTTCTATTTGTTCTTTATAAAAATTCTGCATCTTATCTCCTTCCTTTCCAAATAATTCTAATTTTATTTTAACGTAAAAAGAAGGGTATCGCTACCCTT
>ERZ808278.127-NODE-127-length-61821-cov-4.537140_pt1 | contig 61821 bp, 59 predicted proteins | sample MGYA00521239_ERZ808278 | MGnify/ENA primary metagenome ERZ808278 (study PRJEB31516, sample SAMN03275600) | gut metagenome | biome: mammalia-associated habitat; material: feces | host: Papio cynocephalus | place: Kenya | collected 2012-07-17 ... | reverse complement strand
TCGGTTAACCTCTTTTCAACCACGCGACTATCGCGTGGTTTTCGTTATACAAAAAGAGCCACTGCTTTTACAGTGGCTCTTTTGGGACCAAAGTTTTTGGAAAACAAAAAGTGTTTTCTCTCAACCGCCAAGGTATGCGCGCTGAATGCTGTCGTCATGCAACAGTTCTTCTCCGGTACCGGTTTTTGAAATTTTACCGATTTCCAAAACATAAGCGCGGTTGGCAACTGCCAATGCCTGCTTTGCATTCTGCTCCACCAAAAGCACCGTTGTACCGCTCTCATTGACCGCTTTGATCATTTTAAAGATATTACTGACATACAGGGGGGAAAGTCCCATACTCGGTTCATCCAAAAGCAACAGTTTCGGATGTGACATCAGCGCGCGGCTCATCGCAAGCATTTGCTGTTCCCCGCCGGACAGTGTGCCGGCAATCTGCTTTTGCCGTTCTTTCAAAATCGGAAATTTTTCATAAATATCTTCTAAAGTTTTTGCGATCTCTGCTTTGTCTTTTCTGGTATATGCGCCGAGACTGATATTCTCTGCCACTGTCAATTCCTGAAAAATCCGACGTCCCTCCGGCACTTGCGCCATGCCCATCGGCACCAGTTTATGCGCGGGGACATTGGTGATATCCTGCCCGTCAAAAACCACTCTGCCAACCTGCTTGGGAATCAGATTGCACAAAGCATGCATGATCGTGGTCTTTCCGGCGCCGTTTGCACCGATCAGTGCCACGATTTCCCCTTGTTCGACATGGAAATCCACACCTTTGATGGCTTTAATCAAACCGTAACTGACTTCTAATCCTTCTACTTCCAGTAATGCCATGTCTGTCTCCTTTCCGCGCTTACTCGCCCAAATATGCTTTTACAACATCCGGATGATGCAACACGTCCTGCGATTTTCCCTGTGCCAACACCGTGCCGAAATTCAACACGGTCAAACGGTCGCAGATGCCGGAAACCAAGTTCATATCGTGTTCAATCAAGAGGATGGTCATATCGAAATGGTCGCGGATAAAGCGAATATTCTCCATAAGTTCCGCGGTTTCCTGTGGGTTCATACCGGCAGCCGGCTCGTCAAGCAATAACAATTTCGGTTCGGTTGCAAGCGCACGCGCAATCTCCAGTTTCCGTTGCTTTCCGTAAGGCAGATTGCAGGCAAGATTATTCCGATCCTCCAAAAGTCCGAAGATGGCAAGCAATTCTTTGGCTTTGTTCCGCATTGCCAGCTCCACATCAAAATGATGCCCCAAACGGAAAATACTTTCCAAGGGATTGCACCGAAACTCCGGGCGGTTATGCAAGCCAACCGTAACATTCCGCACCACGCTCATATTATTGAACAGACGAATATTTTGGAACGTACGGGCAATCCCCTTTCGGTTGATCGCGTCCTGCCGCATCCCCTTCAATTCTTCTCCATCCAAATAGAACGTTCCTTCTGTGGGCAGGTACACACCGGTGAGCATATTGAACACCGTGGTTTTTCCGGCGCCATTCGGTCCGATCAATCCGTAAATTTCATGCTTTTTAATATCCAGATTCAGATGCTGAACAGCCTTCAAACCGCCGAATGCAATGCCCAGATCTTCTGTATGCAACACAATATTCTCACTCATGGCTGCTCCTATCCTCCGGCATTTTGGTATCCGGTTCATCGCTTTGCGTTTTCAGATCCGCAGACAACAATTCATCCATCTGAATTTTCGTCGGAATCCGATCCCATGATGCGGAATCATCCAAAATATCTCCGGTTTTCCGTTTGAACAACCGCTTGCCCATATCACGGAAATTGAATTTTTCCCGATATTTGCGCATGGCGGGAGCGTTGTTGAAAATGACCACAACGATCAGAATCAACGCATAGATCAGATACTTCAAGGCGGCAAGGTCGCCGGAAAGCTGATTGGTCAGCGTCAGATTCAGATAGGTCAAGAAAGCGGCTGCGATGATGGAACCGTTGACGCTTCCGATACCGCCAAGCACCACCATAACCAAAATCTCAATGGAATAGTTATAAGTAAAATTCGTATACTTCACAGGAGACACGGCGGCGCCATACAATACGCCCGCGATCCCTGCGAAAAATGCCGCGATCGTAAAAGCAAACAATTTATAATAGGTAACGTTGATGCCCATGGTTTTTGCGGCAATTTCATTATCCCGGATCGCGGTAATGGCACGCCCGTGTTTGGAACGAATCAGATTTTGTACCACAATTAGCATGAAAATGACCACAACGAAAGTCACAATAAAGAGACTGTATCCGTAAGGTTCTTTGTTGGTCAATCCACCGCCGCCGCCGAAGATCGGCACGTTTTTGCAGATATTACCGACAATTTCGTTGAATGCCAAAGTAACAATGGCAAGATAGTCGCCTTTTAACCGCAGGGCAGGCAAGCCGACCAACATACCGAATACTGCCGCAAGTGCCCCGCCGATGAGCATACAAATACACAGGCAGGCGAGCTTGGAAGGAATGGCTTCGATCAGGAGGTTATACAGAAAGGTCCCGAAGTATGCGCCGATGCACATAAATCCGGCATGCCCCAAACTGAGTTCTCCCAAAAAACCGACTACAAGATTCAATGAAACTGCCAAAATAATGCTGTAACCGATCTGATTGAGCATGGTGGCGGTGGAACGCTTCATCACGCCGGTCTGCCAAAGCAAGGCGCTTAAAATCAAAACGACTGCGAGGATGATGTAAACGATATAGTGTTTCCATTTGAAACTCTGTGCAACTTTTTTGAAATAAGACATTTCTTACACCTTCTCTCTGCGACGTTTGCCAAGCAAGCCGGTGGGTTTTACCAACAGAATCACGATCAAAAGTCCGAATTCAATGGAAATGGTATACGGTGTCAATACGGGGATACTCATACAGATTTTTTCAATCACGCCCAACAGCACACCGCCGATCATCGCACCCGGAATACTGCCGATCCCGCCGATGACAGCCGCCGTAAAGGCTTTGATACCGGGCATAGAACCGAGCGTCGGGTTTACGGTTGGAATCGACCATAAGTAGAAAAAGCTTGCGCAAGCTGCAAGTGCGGAACCAATCGCAAAGGTGATCATAATGATCCAGTTGACATTCACACCCATCAGCTGTGCCGCACCGCGATCTTCCGAGACTGCAAGCATGGCATGTCCGGTTTTGGTCTTGTTGACAAAGAGCGTCAGCGCGACCATGATAATGACGCATACACCGAGTGTAATCAACGTTCCGCCGCTGATGCTGGTGCCGAATAACCGCACCGGTGCAACGTCAAACAGCACCACCGTACGGGATTTTGCGCCAAAAATCAGTTGCGCCACACTCTGCATCAGGTAACTGACGCCGATCGCCGTAATCAGCACCGCCAAAGGCGATGCGCCGCGTAGCGGGCGATATGCCACTCTTTCGATGGAAATTCCCAAAATGACACAGACAAGGACAGACACCACCATCGCGAGAATCGGGAATCCGCATAATGCCATGGTAACGGATACCGCATATGCCCCTACCATGATAATGTCGCCGTGGGCAAAGTTCAGCATTTTGGCAATGCCGTAGACCATTGTATATCCCAGTGCAATGAGCGCATAAATACCGCCCAGACTGAGTCCGTCAATCAGTGTACTCATGGAAATCTCCTTCAAAATACAGATAATATAATAGGCAAAAGCGGGAAACCGATTTCCCGCCGAAAGTGTACAAAACAGGGATAACCGCACCTGAAATTTGCCATATGCAGTTATCCCGTTTTTTACGTCAGAGGAATTATTTCTTCAGTTCTTTTACCTGCGGAGCCTTGGTCGGTACGCCATCCGCAGACCAAGTCATTTTACCGGTCGCACCGGTAAAGGTGAAGTCCGCAGAGGAAAGCACGCCGCTCACCTTCGTGCAAAGATCGGAAACAGACATCTTGGCATCGGTGACATTCAGCTTCTTCAGCGCTTCATAGATGACCATAACCGCGTCATAGCCGTCTGCCGCAAACTGGTTCGGAACTTCTCCGTTGTATTTTGCCTTGTAAGCATCTACAAATTCCTTTACCGCTGCGTCGGTGCTTTCTGCATCAAAAGGCGTGATATACCGGATCGTGTTGGTCACGTTGGAAGCCAGCACATCTTTGATACCGTCAAATCCGTCACTACCGAACAGGATCGCATTGCATCCTTTTTCTGCCGCTTTACTTGCGATCAAAGTTGCTTCCTGATAGTACATCGGCAAGAAGATGATGTCGCAGTCCTTGAGCGCGTCTACCTGCGTAGAGAAATCAGTCTTGTTGCTGTTATCAAACTGACGAGCCGTGAATTCTTTGCCGAGCGCCTGCATTTTTGCCGCAAACGCGTCATAAATGCCCTTGCTGTAAACATCGTCCGTGTTATAGATCACACCGATCTTGGTGTACTTACCGTCTACGATATATTCTGCCGCGATTTCGCCCTGCTGCGGATCGCTGAAGCAAACCCGATAGCCGTTCGGACGGTCTTTGATGACTTTTTCCGCGGAAGCAGAGGGCGTGATGAAGAACAGATTGTCTTTCACGGCTTTGCCGCCGAATGCGTCGCAGGAATCAGTGGTAACTGCGCCGATGGAGATCTGCATTCCATCATCCATCAAGCTATCATAGTTATTGGATGCCTGTGTCGCGGTTGCCTGGTCGTCCAACATGTTGAATTTGAACTTAATCCCGTTGATACCGCCGGCAGCGTTGATCTTTTCAATCGCAATCTGAGCGCCGCGCTGTACCGAGGTACCATAGGTGGCAGCTTCACCGGTCAAAGGTCCGGAAGCACCGATATAAATTACCGAATCATCGTTGTTATCGCCGCAAGCTACGAGCGTAATCATTGCAGTAGCCAGCATTGCAATTGTCAGAACGACGCAAAGTAACTTTTTGCTTGTGTGTTTCATGATCGTATACCTCTTTTTTATAAATTTATTTTTTCGGTAATCGGCTCAGCTGACACCGCCCACCGCAAAAACCGCTGGCTGATAAAAAAACGCGAAAGGGCATTGCTGCCGCAATGCCCTTTCCCATGTAAATCTCGTACATTCCGACGGATGGAATCCTTGGATTTCTCACACTGTATCCGGTGTGACGACCGGTACATTCATCCCTGCTCTGAGATGAGTGGCGAGAGTCTTAAAAAATTCTTTTTAATAGTATACCTTTTTTTTCGGGGTTTGTCAATTTGCATTTTGCATTTTTTTACATAAAAATGCGATTTATTTTAGTCAATCTGCACAATCCCCGATTCCATCAGTACCGCTGTACCCGAATCATACCGTCGATGGTCGCGAGCTGTGCGTCCACACTTGCGGGAACTTCTCCGTTGATTTCCACAATCGTATATGCATAATCCCCGCGGGAGCGGTTGAGCATATTGGAGATGTTCAGATTCAATTCCGCAAAAGCGGAAGAAATCTTTGCAAGAGTAGCGGGAATATTTTTATGCATCAGGCAAATGCGCAGATCGCCGCTGTGCGGCATAGAAGCATTCGGATAATTGACGCTGTTTTTGATATTTCCGCAACTCAGATATTCAATCAGTTCTTTCGCCGCCATCACTGCGCAGTTGTCCTCCGATTCATTGGTGGACGCACCGAGATGCGGGATTGTGACAATCCCCTTGACACCCAAAATGTCCTCGGTCGGGAAATCCGTCACATATGCCGCGATTTTTCCGCTTTCCACTGCCGCTTTGACATCTGCCGCGTTGATCAGATCCGCACGGGAAAGATTGATGATCCGGACGCCGTCTTTCATTTTTGCAATGTTTTCCGCGCCGATCATCCCTTTTGTTTCCGCAGTCGCGGGAACATGCAACGTGATATAATCGCAGGACGTAAAAATCTCATCATAGCTTGCGGCTTTTTTAATGGAACGATTCAGATTCCATGCGCCTTCTACGGTGATATACGGATCGCATCCGTAAACCTCCATTCCAAGGTGCGTCGCAAGATTTGCCACCAACGCGCCGATGGCACCGAGTCCGATAACACCCAGTTTTTTTCCTGCCAGCTCCACGCCTGCAAATTTGGACTTGCCCTTCTCCACCTGTTTTGCAACATCTGCGGTTCCGGCAAGGGACTGCGCCCAATTGACACCGCCGACAACATCACGGGAAGCGAGCAACAATGCGGCGATTGCAAGCTCCTTCACACCGTTTGCATTCGCGCCCGGCGTATTGAAGACCACAATACCTTCTTCCGCACAACGGTCAATCGGAATATTGTTTACACCGGCACCGGCGCGTGCAATCGCTTTCAGATTTTTCCCGAACGTCATATCATGCATCACGGCAGACCGTACCATGATCGCGTCCGGATCCGTCACATCTTCTCCGACCTCATAAGTATTCCGATCAAAAATATCCGTACCGACGGTTGCAATTTTATTTAGCAGTTGAATCTTCTTTTTCATATCCGATTCCTCCGTCCTTACGCCTTCGGGTTTTCGGCGGCGAATTTCTTCATGAATTCTACCAGCTTTTCCACGCCTTCGATCGGCATCGCATTATAAATAGAAGCACGCATACCGCCGACAGAACGGTGTCCCTTAATATTGACAAAGCCTGCCTTACCGGCTTCCGACGCGAATTTCTTATCCAAATCGCCCTTATCGATCACAAAAGTGACGTTCATCATGGAACGGGCATCCTTCTCTACCGGCGCAATGTAATAATTCTGGCTGTCCAAATAATCATACAGCACAGCTGCTTTTTTCTTGTTATACGCCTCCATGGCTTTCAAGCCACCCATATCCAGTAACCATTCATATACGAGCTTCGCCATATAGATCGGATAGCACGGGGGGGTATTGTACATGGAATCGTTATCCGCCATGGTCTTCCAATCCAGCATGGTCGGCGTAAACGGCTTAGCGTTGCCGAGCAGATCTTCTCTGACAATCACGACCGTCAGACCAGCCGGCGCCATATTCTTCTGCGCGCCCGCGTAGATCACACCGAATTTGGTCACATCCACCGGCTCGGAAAGAATACAGGACGACATATCCGCAACCAGCGGCACGCCTGCGGGCATCTCCGGCGCATCCTGCCACTTGGTACCGTAAATGGTATTGTTGTAGCAAATGTGGACATAATCCGCATCCGGGCGGAAATCTTTTGCCGTCAGTGCCGGGATATAAGTATTGTTTCGATCTTCGCTGGAAGCGACCAAACGGATGTCATCAGAATACTTCTGCGCTTCTTTGTATGCTTTCTTGGAAAACTGACCGGTGATGACATAATCTGCCTTGCCTGTTTTCAAAAGGTTCAGCGGAACCGACGCAAACTGCGTGGACGCGCCGCCCTGCAAAAACAGCACCTTGTAGTTATCCGGAATGTTCATCAGTTCGCGCAGAAGTTTCTGTGCTTCCGTGATAATCGCTTCATACGCAGGAGAGCGATGGCTCATCTCCATAACCGACATGCCGGTATCACCGTAGCACACCAGTTCTGCCGCTGCTTTTTCCAGCACCGGTAAGGGCAACATCGAAGGACCAGCCGAGAAATTGTAAACTCTGTTCATCATCTTTTACCTCCTGATTATGAACCGATCATGGAAAACAGATAATTTTCATCCATGAACATATTACTGATTATTATAGCGCGTCTTTTTGGATTCGTCAATGCTTTTTGCAAATTTTCCGTAAAAATTATAAAAAAACTTTTTACAAACGAAGTGGGAGCGAAACGATACCGCACCGTCAAAAGTCCACCGGTACGCGCGAGCGGTACGGCAAAGTCGGATTACGCGAGCGGAAAAACGGGTTAGAATTCCGATTCCCGCCCAAAAAGGCAGCGTTTCCACCGAAACACACGGCAGAAACGCTGTCATTTTTAATCTTCTTCGCTTTTCCGGTACGCGCTTTTGACAGCTTTCCGGAATAGATCCATTTTTTATCGTGCGAAATCCGCCAAATTCTCCAGCATGGAGGATAGTGACATACAAGCACGGTGTAAGGTACGTTTGAATTTGCAGGGCTTTGGCTGTTTCATCACACACATTGCGCCAACGCCTGCCGCTGTTCCGATCGCCATTCCGAACAGCACGCCTTTGATGATTCGTTTGGTCTGCATCTTTACAGTTCTTCCTTTCCGGCAAAAATTGCAGACTTGCATTGACTGAGATCAACGCACAGTGTCCGCGGATATAGCATGCGTTTGACACGCGGATTTTATACGAACGCTTTTCGGTTTCTTTCATACAATAAAACCGAGGTGTTGCTATGAATATCGTAACTGTTGCGCCAAATGACACAATTTATACTATTTCCGAACAAACCGGTGTTCCTTCCGCGTTGATCCTTTCCGCAAACGGGCTGACCGATCCGAATCGCCTGTCCGTCGGGCAGGCGATCCTTGTACCGCAGATCGCGCAGACCTACACTGTCAAAGAAGGAGATACTTTATCCGCGATTGCCGCAGAAACCGGAACGTCCGTACGGACACTTTTACAGAACAATCCCACGCTCGGCGGCATCCCGACTGTCTACACCGGACAGACGTTGATCTTGTCCTATGCCACGCCAAAACAGGGGACGCTTGCGGTAAACGGCTATACCTATCCGTTTATCGAACCCGCTGTCCTTGCCAAAACGCTCCCTTATCTGACCTATCTGACCGTATTCACTTACGGCTTCGACACCGCCGGCAATCTCATTGCACCGGACGACGCAGTGGTTCTTGCAATGGCAAAGGATTACGGAACCACGCCGATTTTGTTGCTTTCCACTTATACGGAAGAAGGATTTTTCAATAATAATCTGACCAAGCTATTGTTTGCGGATACGCAATTACAAGAGCGTCTGCTCACGCAGCTTGCTCAGGTCATGCAGGAAAAAGGATACGGCGGGGTGGATTTTGACTTTGAGTATATTTTTGCGGATGATGCGCAGGGGTATGTGGACTTTATCCGCCGTGCAGCGGCGTATCTGAATCCGCTTGGCTTTTTTGTCGTCACTTCACTTGCGCCGAAAACTTCCTCGGATATGCCGGGGTTACTCTATGAAGGGCATAATTATGCAGCGCTTGGGGACGCATCGGATGCGATCGCACTGATGACGTATGAATGGGGTTATACCTACGGTCCGCCGATGGCGGTCGCACCGCTTCCGAATGTAGAGCGGGTTGTACAGTATGCGGTATCCGAGATTTCCTCGGAAAAGATTCTGCTGGGAGAGCCAAATTATGGATACGATTGGAAATTACCGTTTGTGGCAGGCGAATCCAAAGCGCAATCGCTTTCCAACGTGCAGGCGTTGCAGCTCGCGTTGCAGGTGCAGGCGCAAATTCAGTATGACGAGCGAGCACAATCTCCATTCTTCACCTATTACGACGCAAACGGCAACCAGCATGAAGTTTGGTTTTCCGACGCGCGCAGTGTAGAAGCTTCGCTTGCGTTGATTCCCAAATACGGTTTGCGCGGGATCGGGATCTGGAACATCATGCGGTATTTCCCGCAGCTTTACAGCGTACTCGCGGAAAACTACAATATCTTATAATTTTTAATTTTATAACCAAATCTCCGCTCAAACCGATCGGTATGGCGCATCCGAAAAAAATTTGCTTTTTCGGATGCGCCTGCTGTTTTTTGCATTTTGCGATTATTTCGGTTTCCCTTTGAAAAACAAAGCGACCAGATACCCGAATACCAACGCCGCTGTAATCCCGCCGGCAGTTGCGGTAAGTCCCCCCATCAGCGCACCGATCGCGCCGTATTCATCCACGGCTTTTTTCACGCCGTTTGCAAGGCAATATCCGAATCCGGTCAAAGGTGTGGTTGCGCCGCATCCGGCAAACTCCGTAAGCGGCTGATACAATCCCACCACCGTCAGCACAACACCCGACACCACATAGACCACCAGAATCCGTGCCGGCGTGAGCTTGGTCTTATCAATTAAAATCTGTGCGATCACACAAAACAGACCGCCCACCAAAAACGCCCACAAATAGTTCATGCCGTTCCCTTCTCCTTCCGTATCCGGATCAAATGCGCGATTGCCGGAATACTGCATCCCTGTTGTACACTTGCCGGACTCATCAACGCGCCGGTCGCGATCACCAAAATGTCCCGCAATTTTCCCGCGTGGAACTGTTCCGTCAAATAACCGGCAAGTACACTGGCACAGCATCCGCAGCCGGAGCCGCCCGCGTGCATATCCTGCCGGGTGCGGTCGTAAATCAAAAGCCCGCAATCCGTATAATTCTGTCCGAGCGGCGTTTGGTTTTTTGCCATCAGCTCCGTCACAATCCGATGCCCTTCTTCGCCGAGATCCCCCGTCAGAATCAGGTCAAACTGATCCGGCGCACATTTGCTTTCGGCAAAATAGCGCGTCAGGGTGTCGATCACTGCCGGTGCCATTGCCGCTCCCATGTTGGTCAAATCCTTCACCCCGGCATCCAACGTTCTACCGGGTAGAAATTCGGTAACATACGGTCCGCTGTCCGCGTGCCCAAGTAAAAACGCCCCCGCGCCCGTCACGGTCCACTGCGCGGTCGGACTTCTCTGCCCGCCGTATTCCAACGGATACCGGAATTGCCGCTCTGCGGAACAGTTATGAGAGGAGGTCACTGCCGCCGCCATTCCAAAGATCCCGTTTCCCACGCCGAGCGCCGCCAGTCCGATGGATTCCACCGAGGTGGAACATGCGCCGTACAATCCAAAAAACGGAATATCAAAGTCCAAAAGCCCATAAGAAGAACCGACACATTGATTCATTAAATCACCCGCGAACAACGCGTCCACATCCGTATGCAGGATTTTGGCTTTGGACAGGGCAAAATTCAACGCAAGCCGCTGCATTTCTCCCTCGGATTTTTCCCATGTGTCCTGTCCGAATGCATCGGAATCATCGTGATAGTCAAAATATTTTCCAAGTGGTCCCGCGTGTTCTTTTTTTCCAACCACCGAGCCGGTCGCAAGAAACGCCGGCGGATCCTGAAAATAATAAATTCCGTGTTGCATACCTGCCTCCTACGCCAGAATCAGTTTCACAAGATAATATATGATCCCGTATACACTGGAAGCAAGCGCGCCATACAGAATGACCGGACCGGCAATGGTAAAGATCTTGGCGCCCAGTCCCAAAATCAGCCCCTCGGCTGTGGTATCGATTGCAGGGGCAACCACAGCGTTGGCAAATCCCGTAATCGGAACAAGCGTACCGGCACCGGCGAATTTGGCAATTTTATCAAAGATGCCGACGCCGGTCAAGATTGCGGCAATCAGAATCAACGTACAAGGGACCATCACTTTGGTTTGTTCTTCGGTAGCGCCCAGATACGGATAGAGATGCGACAGTCCCTCGGCGCCTGTGCAGATCGCACCGCCGACCAGGAATGCAAAGCAACAGTTTTTCAGAATCGGAGATTTCTTTGCGGTTTTGTCTGCGTAAGCAGGATAGGTTTTTTTATCAAATTGCATAAAACCGAACTTCCTTTCTTGCAATTTCCTATTGCAAGTATGCCCGTAAAACCCAAAACAACAAACGGAAGTTACAGGAAAAAGCGGCGAAAAACCGCCGCTTTTTCCTGCGTTTTGCATTTTCTATTTTTCCTGACAAAATCAGAACAACGCGGCACAGAAATTCTGTACCGCGTTTGCCTATTTTTTGTTATTCCGCTTTCAGCGGACGATTCATCAAGGTCCGGACGGCAACCGACGGCTTCTCCTGTTCAAACAGCACCCGATAGACCTCCGAAACAATCGGCATTTCAATTCCGCGCTTCTCGGCTTCCTTGGCAATCACTTTACAACTGTAAATTCCCTCGACGGTTTTTTGATTTGTCGCAAGAAAAGCGCCGGCATCGTCTGCCTGCCCGATGGCAAGCCCCGCCTGATAATTGCGGGAATGCGGACTGAAACAGGTCACAATCAAATCCCCGACGCCGGTCAGTCCGAAGAACGTATCTTTTTTTGCACCAAGCGACAACCCATACCGCAGAATTTCCTGCATGCCGCGGGTAATCAACGCGGCTTTGGCATTGTCTCCATAGCCAAGTCCCGTCAACATACCGGACGCCAGTGCGATCACATTTTTCACTGCCGCGCCGCATTCTGCTCCCACTTCATCCGTCATTCCGTACAGACGCAGATAAGAGTTGGAAAATAACTCCTGTACCTGTTTTGCCACTGTCTCGTCAGGACTGACCGCGCAAATGGAAGTCAGTTTCCGCAAAATCACTTCCTCTGCGTGGCTCGGTCCGACAATAGACACGACCGGATGTGCATTTGCACAGGTGCGACGGATCGTCTCGCTCATCGGCAGATCGGTGGCGGGATCAAATCCTTTGGCGGCATTGACCAACAGCGCGTCCGGCTCCAAATACGGCGTTGCCTGTTTGACCACAGAAGCCATGGCTTTGGTTGGCACGCACAGTACCACGGTTTCGGCTCCCGTAAGCGCGGCAGCAAGATCTGTCGTGGCAACGACTCCCTCCGCAATGGGTGTACTTCCGAAGTAGGCGCTATTGGTGTGAAGGGTATTGATCTCCGTCACTTCCGTTTCCTTAATCCCCCACACCCGCACGGTGTGTTGATTATCGCAAAGCACTTGTGCCAGTGCCGTTCCCCAGCTTCCGCTTCCTAAAACCGCTGTTCTCATATTTCTTCTCCGCCTATCTTTTGCATTTTGCACAAAAGGGGCAAAATGCTTTTGTTTTTCTTTATTGTAACACAGCATACGGATTTTGTAAAGGAAAATCGGAAAATTCACACAATGTCTTGACAAGAGATGCAAAAAACGGTATGATAAGAGCAACCTTTCCTTTGGAGGAACCCGATGAAAGAACCACGTTATCTGCCAAGCCCCAAACCGCCCAAAGAAAAAGTACACTGGAAAGGCAGTGTACTGCTTGCCCCCGTTCCACCGGTCATGGTCACGGTCGGAACCATGGAGGACGCCAATATTCTGACCGTCGGTTGGACGGGGATCGTCTGTACGCACCCGCCAATGACCTACATTTCCGTGCGTCCCTCGCGCCATTCCTATGCTTATTTACAGAAATACAAAGAATTTGCCATTCATCTGACGCCTGCTCATTTGGTACGGGAAGCGGATTTCTGCGGCATGTACACCGGTGCAAAGATAGATAAATTCGAAAAATGCCATTTTGACAAAGAAGCGGCACAGGCGATCTCATGCCCCTTGATCGCGCAAGCACCGCTTTCTTTGGAATGTAAAGTCAAACAGATCCTCCCGCTCGGCACGCACGATCTGTTTCTTGCCGAGATTGTGGCAGTCAACGCAGATCCCGCACTACTGGACGATCTTGGGAAATTGAATCTCTCCCGCGCCAATCTTGCCGCCTATGCGCACGGCGAATACTTTGCGCTGGGGAAGCAACTCGGCACATTCGGCTTCTCCGCCGCCAAAGGCAAACCGTCCGGAAAACGACGGTCAAAACCGAAGAAAGTCCAAAGCAAATCCTGACAACGGATCCGATCAGATCTGGGGGGACGATTGCATTTTCCATTTATGGATCTGATGAAAATAAAGGAGCAATCCCAAGCCGCCCGCTGCGGTTTCCGCAATGGGAAACGCAAACCAAGTGGCATTCAGTCCGATTCTGGAAAACGCATAAAAAACCGGAATCATCACAAAAATCTGCCGCGTCAGAATGATGAGCGTACTGGAGCCGCCGCGCCCGATCGCCTGAAAAAAGACCGGCAACATCAGGGAAAACGACGCGCTGATGAAGCTGCATCCGATGATGGGAAACGCGACTTTTCCGATCTGCAATACCTGTTCGGATTTGGAAAACAGTCGCATCAATGCTTCGGGAAAAACAAGAAAACACAGAATCCCGACACTCATACACAAAACCGTAACGAAAAGCGATTTGCGCATAGTCTCCCTGCATCTTCCGTAATTTGCCCGCGCATAGTTGAAACTGATTACCGGAACAATGCAGGTCTGCAAACCGATAAGTGGGATAAAAAAGAAGCTCTGCGCCTTATAATACAATCCGAGCACCGTGACCGCCGCATCGGAAAACCCGGCTAATATGGCGTTGAGCACCACAATATACACCGAATACAATGCCTGCATCAGAATGGACGAATAGCCGTAAAAATAGATCCGCCCGATATTGTGACGGAGTTTATGCAACCGCGGAATTCTATGCATCCCGCCAAATCCCGTAATCAATGCGGACATAAACTGCCCTGCGACCGTTGCATAAGCGGCGCCGGCAATGCCAAGCTCCGGAAAAGGACCGATCCCGAAAATCAGAAGCGGATCAAAAATCACGTTGGTCAAAGCACCGGCAACCTGTGCGACCATTGGCAGGCGCATCTGTCCGCCTGCCTGATGCACTTTTGTGAAAATGCCCTCCAAGAACGTGAACAGACTTCCGATACAGACGATCCTGCCATAGGTGATCGCATCGGCTACCGCACCCGGTTCTTTTGCGGACAACATCACATACGGGCGCAAAAGGAACGTAGACACTCCCGCAAAGATCCCATACGAAAGTATCGCGAGCAACATGCCGGTTCCGGCGGCTTCTTTTGCTTTTTCGGTTTCGCCGCGGGCATATTTGCGTGCCATATAGGTATTGACGCCGACGCCCGTCCCGACGGCAAGCGAAACTATGATATTCTGAAGCGGATAAATCACCGTCACGGCAGTCAGCGCGTCATCGGCATATCTGCCTAAAAAGAAACTGTCTACAATATTATACAACGCCAGAATCAGCTGCCCCAGCATAACCGGCGGTGCAATTTTCCACAGGATCCTACCGATGGATTCGGTACCGAAAAAATCTTGTTTGGTTTGCTCCATGGAATGTTCCCTTCTTCTCTGCACAAACGGATCGTTCCCTTTTTGGCAACTGCGATTATAGCATGTACCGCGAATTTTGTCAAGTAGGTCTGCAAATACGCACGCAAAATCAAAAATAAGCCTTGCGATTTTCCGCAAAATGTGCTATACTGCATTTGTCTTGCAAAGTTTTTCTTGTATATTCTATATTCAAAACCAATCCGGAGGAATGAAACATGATTACAGGACTTCACCATATCGCCATTCTCTGCACAGACCGAAAAGCGGCACTGGATTTTTACTGCAACGCATTGGGCTTCACCATTGCGCAGGACTATAACCGACCGGAACGAAAAGATGAAATTCTGATGCTGGAGGGGTACGGCTTTACCATTGAACTGTTTATCGAAGCCGGCAGACCTGCTCGTCCGACAGAGCCGGAAGCCTACGGGTTGCGGCATCTTGCGCTTCATGTAGAGGATATCCGGCAAACCGTCGCCAAAATCGAAGCGATGGGCTATCCGGCGGAACCCATCCGTCCGAATCCTTTTACCGGAAAGCTCCTGACCTTTATCAAAGATCCGGACGGCTTACCGATCGAATTTCACGAATAAATACATGCACCGCTTCCTGCTAAGCAGGAAGCGGTGCATGTATTTCAACCGCAGGTTGCGAAAAATCCGTTCAGGCGTTGCTTGCTTTCGGAGGGATTTTTGTGTTATACTGAGGATACAAACAAGCGCGCTGTTTGAAAGAAAAGGAGGAAACTGCCATGTCTTTTTCCATTGGAACCAAAATCAAAACCCTACGCAAAGCACACGGACTTTCCCAAGAGCAACTGGCAAATCGACTCGGTGTGACTGCGCAAGCCGTTTCCAAATGGGAGACGGGACTGACACTGCCCGACATCACGCTGGTTCCCGCTTTGGCAAGTTATTTTCAAGTGACGACCGACGAACTGTTTGATTTCAAACTGTACGCGTTACAAGCACGGATCGCCCAAATCTGCAAAGATGCCGCCGCGTTTCGGGAAAGCGATCCGCAAAAAAGCCGCGCCATCCTGGAGCAAGCCCTGCAACAATATCCCGACGATGAAGTATTACAGAACAATCTGTTGTACGTCATGGATTACACCGCGCATCCGGAGGAAACCATCGCGCTTGCCCAAAAGCTTGCCGGACAAACCGCGCAGGAAGAAATCCGCTATGATGCGCTTCGGTTTCTCGCATACGCCTATGCGGCAAAAGGCGAAACAGCCGCGGCGCGCGCCGCAATCGAACAGATTCCCGAATTGTATTTCACCAAGCTCACCGAACTGGCATTTTGCCTGCACGGCGCGGAGCGGCTACCCGTCGCGGAAAAGCAAAAATGGATCTCCTTTGAAAATTTACTGCAAATGATGGGAAAGCTTGCACAGAGCTATGAGGAGATCGGGAAAATTCCCGCCGCGATCACGGAAACCGAGCAGGCATTGCACCTTCTTTCCGTATTTGCAAAAGAAGTGCGTGCGAAAGATTTTCAGAATTATGTCACTTATTTTTCCGACTACCGTACAAAATTACAGGAAGCCGGCAAAACATCGGATACAGCCCAAAAATGAAAAAACCATGTAAAAACCGCCGCATCCCTTTGAATGGCGGGCTATGGTTGGGACAGGTCGCTTTTTGCGAAAATACCGAACGGTTACGAAATCATTTCGTAAAAAACAGGTTGCAAATCGGGCTTTGGTATGTTATGATAACAGTAAAGTATCCCAAATGGAGGAAATGCTATGTCTCTGACCTATCAATCCAACGGCGGCGCCGCAATCAACGAAAAAATCCGGGAAGCAATCGCAGACGGAAGCCGCTGTATCCAAATCCGCGGCAATTATGAAATTGAACAGACCATTGTGATCCCATCGGATTTCACCGTTCTTCTCGACAACTGCAAACTCCGGATGGCAGACTATACATTCTGCAACATGTTTACCAATGAAGGATGTCTTTCGGAAACGGGACACACGCCGGAGGGTGCCGATCACAACATCGTCATCGAAGGGCATGGAAACGTTGTGCTGGACGGTGGGAATTTCAACGGACTTGCCGAATGCAATCACGGAAAAGACGGCAGACCGCATATCAGCGTGAACAATCTGCTGTTATTTGTCAATGTGGACGGATTTCAAATCCGCGGTCTGCATATCCGGAATCAGCGGTGGTGGGCAATGAATTTTGTGTTTTGCCGGCACGGGCGAATTCAGGAAATTGATTTCCGGTCGGATGACCGGATGATCGATGAGAACGGCAATCTTGTCCATGGGCTGAGCTGGGAAAAATATCACGGGCATGACAGCGTATACCTCAAAAATTCGGACGGCATCGACCTGCGCACCGGATGTCATGACATTGTGATTGAAAACATCACCGGATTCACCGAGGACGACACCATCGCGCTGACCGCGCTCAACGCTTCCACGGAAAAACTGCATCATGTGGAGGGACTTCCGACCGGTATCCACAACGTCATCATCCGGAACGTCAATGCCGCGTCTTTCTGCGCCATTATCCGTCTGCTCAATCAAGGTGGACCAAAGCTGTATAATATTCTGATCGACGGCGTAATGGACGCTTCCGCGGATGTGGAGTATCTGGAGCGGGGAGAGAGTGGGGTACGCATCGGCGATCCGTATGAGGGATACGGCGGAAGGCAACCCTATCCGGATGAAACGTTTCACATCACAGTGCGAAATGTCTATTCCCGCGCAAAAGCCGCTGTCCGGATCGCGGGAAACGTGAAGAAACTGACGCTTGACAATATCGCGGCGTTTGATGGCGGTGAAAAGATTGTATTTGACAAAACCGCAACGATCAGCGATTGATCTGAATTGCACTGGCTTTTCTTACAGCATATTATACAGCATATTATAACGAAAAAGGCGAACCGAAAATCGGTTCGCCTTTTTCTGTCAAGACCGTCTACAAAATAGAATCCATATTTCTTTTCTCCATTTCCATACAATTCCACACGAGCCGTGCCGGAATTTTCACCGTTTGCATCCCAAGGCAAGTGCTCCGCATCCTTGTCCGCGCCGTCTTTCGGAAAAAGCGAACCCAAACGTTCCGAACGCTTCGACCGCTGCTTTGCTTCGGATGCAACCAGAAGAATCGCCCGGCTTCTCCGTTTTACGCGTGTAGGAACGTAAACTTCTCCCATGGAATGTTGACCGGTTCTTTTTTGGTAATAATCGCGTCCACGCACATCAAAAGCGGGAAATCCGCAAGATGTAGCTGCCCTGCGCTTGCGGCAATGCGAATCGCGCGTGCCACCCGCTCCGCAACCACAAGGGATTCCAGCGTTACCCCGTTCAGCTCCGCTTTGGCTTCGTCAATATTCAATCCGCGCCCCAGCAGGATCCCGACCAAACGGGTTCTTCCTCCGTAGACCGTTACATACAAATCTCCCGCACCAACACAAAGATTTTCCAGGGTTCCCGCATTCTGATAAGCCAACAGTTTCGCCATTTCCTTTGTTGCCTGCCCGAAAACCGCCGCCTGCGAATTAAAATGCAGTTCGCTGTCTATGCCGAATTTACGCTGATTCAATCCAATCGTGAGCGCAATACCAAGCGCATAGCCGTTTTTCAGCGCGACCGCCGACTCGATCCCGACAACATCGGTAGAAAGACTGATATGGTAGTAATCGGTTGCCATGATCTGTTTCAACCGCTCCAGTGTGCGGAGATTTTTCCCGCAGAACGTTACCTCCGTCTGATCGTGTGCCACCAATTCATAGCTTGTACACGGACCGCCGATGGCGTTTAGTTCCACATGGCTTCCGATGGCGTCCAGTTTTTTCTGCCAAACCTCCGGATAGCAAAGAAGCTTTCCATCCGGCATATCCAGCAATCCTTTGGTCACGCTTAAAACCGGAATAGAATCCGGAATCTTCGGCAGAACAAAATCGCCAAACCACTCCACGCCGAAGCTGGACACACCGCCGATGATCAGGTCTGCGCCCTCTATGGCATGCTCCATTTCTTCGATCTGATAGTAGGTCACGCCTGCGGGAAAATCCGTTTTGAACTTCGGATGTCTCCCGGTTTTACGACAAGTCTCGATGATCTCGCGATCAAGATGCGTTCCGACCAGTCGGACCTCATTTCCGTTTTCCCGCGCAGGAAAAGCCAGTGCCGATCCCATCATACCGGCACCGATGATTGTAACAATTGCCATATCGTTGTCCCTCTGCTTTCTTTGTTTTTCAGATGTTTTGCTGTCACAAGTATAGCATTGAAAGTGGCATTTGTCAAGGAAAACAAAGCGATATTGTTTTGGCTTCGCATGATTTTACCTTTTTCACACACACCTGATTCAAGTGCATATTTTTTTTCGATATAAGAGTTTGCAGATAAGCCATACGTCATAGCCGAATATTTTTCTTTTCCACGATTCTTCTCACATCATCGGCACAGTGCGCTCCGAATCTCACGGTTACAGTACCGTTGCGCTCTACATTTGCACATCCGCCGACATAAATATCTTCGTCGAATTCTTCATCAAAGACAGCAGGCTTTTCCTCAGAAAGACGCATATCAGCGATTTCAACTTTTTCCTTCAATAAATGTCCATAACCAACATAACCATAGGTAATATAAAGGTGACAGATATCGTGAATATCTTGCCCTTTCCCGCATAGCCTTTTTATGATTTTTCCGATTGTTGTCCCCCTCTGCTCAGAGTCATAAAGATTAGCATCTCTATTCCGGAAATCCTTCATGAGTTTCAGTTTCAGAACGCCGTTTTTGACCATGCGGCAAAAGTCTCCGCCATCCCATTCAAGTTGCTCCTCAAATGTCAGATCAATCTCGTGGATTTCGTCCTCATATACCGTTACCGACTCGCAATTTTCAAAATCCAGATCCATCCTCAGAATATCTTTCTTTGATATATCCGGCAGGTCGATATAAGCTGTATCGGAATCGGCGGGCCCGTATTTCTGATTCGGCTCAAACTGCAAAATCAGAAAATCCCTCTCCATGTGGCAACGAATATCCCCGAAAATCATGTCGTTCCAATTATTTCCATTATAGAGAATCAGGTGGTCAACGTCATTTTCCTCTGCACATCTTGTCTCAATATAGGATTTTCTGTTCTTCCTATACACCTCAGGATCATATAAAAAGGCGGTTCCATTTGGAGATGTTCGCTTTCTGGACGATATTTTCAGTTTCACATATCCGCTGTGCCCCACAAAAGAGGCAGTGTCCTCATATCGAACCAATCGGTCATATAAATTTAACCAAAGGTCGGTAAGCTCGCCTTTTTCAATTCTCAAAAAGTTTCCATTTTGGAACACAATACCAAGATGTTCTACATTCTGAGTACGATATACTTTCTTTTCAACGAAATAACGCATTTGCAACACCTCCGTTTTGCTCTCAAATTCATGTTCTCTCTTAAAAAATTAAAATTGTAAAGATTGGGCGGGGATGAAAACGAGGTTGTCAGTTCAAATCCTGTTTTTTGAAAATCAGGTCAAAACGCAGCTCTTAAATTCAAATATTCCGCGAAGTGCGCAAAATACTAAATATAGCAACAAAAAAGCACAAGATTCATTAAATCTTGTGCTTTTTATGTTTTGTAGCTTTTTCGTACTACAAAGATGGCTGGGATAGCTGGATTTGAACCAGCGTAATGCAGGAGTCAAAGTCCTGTGCCTTAACCAACTTGGCGATATCCCATTGCACGAAAAGCATTATACCATTTCCTTACCCCAATTGTCAAGTGTTTTTTTAGAATTTCTCAAAAAAATGCAAAATTGATTTTGCACGGAGCTCTGAATACAGCACACGGCCACGTTCTGCCATACCGCAATGAAAATTTGTAATTTTTTTTTGAATTGCGGAGGAAGTCTCTTGTTTTCGGTTGACAAGATGCAAAAAATGGGGTATAATACAAAGGAAGATCGGTTTATACGATTGAAATTTCTTTTTTTGGGAGGATACTTTCATGACTGTTACGAAAAAATCTTTGATCGGCGATGTGCTGGACTATGATGTGGATACCGCACAATTTTTCTTTGAAATCGGCATGCATTGTCTCGGTTGCCCGTCTGCCCGCGGAGAAAGCATTGAAGATGCTTGCGCAGTGCACGGTACGGATGCAGACGCTTTGGTGGAAAAGATCAACGCTTTTCTCGCAGGCAAATAAGCTTTTCGGATGATCTCTCCCGTGTCAAAACGCTTTTATGCGGATTCGCACGGGAGTTTCCCTTGTGTATCACCAAAATAAATCTTCCTCTTTTTTCAAAAGAACACCGATGCAAGAACAGGCGGGCAAAACAAGATGAACGGAAAACCTGATGCAAGGCTTTTGACTGTGGCATCCTTAGTACCAGAGGGCGCTATCCTTGCGGACGTCGGTACAGATCACGCTTTTTTACCTATTTATTTACTGGAACAGGGAAAAATTCCGTCTGCGGTCGCTTCCGATTTGCGGGATGGTCCCTGTGAACGGGCAAAACTGCACATTGCACAGCATGGACTTTCCGAAAAGATCACCGTCCGCAAAACAGACGGACTGCACGGCTTAGCCGCGTTCTCTCCGACGGCAATCACCATCTGTGGAATGGGGGGCGAATTGATCGCGTCCATTTTAGATGCCGCGCCATGGGTTAAATCACCTGCAATTTCCTTGATTCTGCAACCGATGACAAAAGCGGACACTTTGCGGTGGTATCTTGCGTCGCACGGATTTCTCCCCGACGCGGAGCGGCTTGCCGCAGAAGCGGACGCCTCTAAAATCTATCAGATCTTCCGTGCCCATTATACCGGCGTTCCCTATTCGCTCTCTCCCGCGCAGGCATTGCTCGGAGACACACGGCAACTTGGTACTTCTCCGCTGTTTTCCCCCTTTGTGCAACGGCAGATCGCATTGCTCAACATCCGGATTGACGGGTTGCACGCTGCCGGACGGGACGCACATGAGGAAGAAGCTACCCGTGCGGTTTTGAAAGGATGGTTATAACGATGCGCGCACGAAAGTTTTATCAGGCATTGGAACAACGGATTCCCGCAGGACTTAGCTGTGCGTGGGATCACGATGGCATTGCGTGTCTTCCAAACCCGGATACCGAAATCCGGACCGTGCTGGTCACATTGGATATCACAGACGCAGCAATCGACACTGCCCTATCCGTCGGCGCACAAGTCATCCTTTCCCACCATCCGTTATTATTCCATCCGTTGGACGCGCTGGACGCCGACAACGCAACTGCGCGCAAACTCTTGCGGTTGGTGCGCGCCGATCTTGCCGCTTTTTCCTTTCACACGCGGTTGGACGCGCTGCCGGGCGGTGTGAACGACACACTGGCTGCTGCCCTCGGCGTTTCCGATTGTCTGCCATTTGGCGAGAATGCCATGGGGCGTATCGGCAATCTGCCGCAAAAGGAGCCGTTCTCCTGCTTTTTGCAACGGGTACAAAACGCGCTTGGTGTTCCGTCCGTCGCTTTTCTGCAAGAAAAAGCAGAGGTACAGCGGATCGCATTGCTGGGAGGAAGCGGAAAAGATTTTCTGAAAGACGCCCTGCGCATGGGAGCGGATGTTTTTCTCACAGGAGAACTGGGGCACCACGCATTCACCGACGCAATCGGTGGAAACCTGAACCTGGTGGAAGCGGGACATTTCTACACCGAGCAACCCGTATGCGAAATGCTTCTTTCGCTCATCCACGCCATAGACGACACCATTCAGGTGCAAATTCATCGGCAATACGCCGTAAAAACCGAAACTTTTCACATACAGGAGGCAACTTTTGATTATTCAGTTAGATGAAGCGAAGCGGACCTTAGGCGAATTACGACAGGTGGTAAACGATCTTGCCTCCGCGCTTCGCATTGATACGTTAAAAAATGAAATTGCGGAAATGGAAGAACGCACTTCTCAGCCGGACTTTTGGAACGATCAGGAAAATTCCGGTAAAATTCTGCAATCCATCAAAATAAAAAAAGATAAAATCGAAGCCTACGAGCGGTTACAGCAACGCTTGGAAGATGCTTATCTGCTTGCGGAAATGGGCATTGAAGAAAATGACGAGAGCGTTGTAGAGGAAGTGCTGGAAGAAGTGGAAGCCGTAAAGCACGAAGCAGAACGGCAACGCATTGACACCTTACTCAGCGGGCAATATGACCGGAACAACGCGATTCTTTCTTTCCACCCCGGCGCGGGCGGCACGGAAGCACAGGATTGGGCCTCCATGCTGTACCGGATGTACGTCCGGTTCGGAGAAAAGAACGGATTCAAAGTCAAGTTGCTCGATTGGTTAGACGGGGAGGAAGCCGGCTTAAAAAGCGCGACCATTTTAGTGGAGGGTACCAATGCCTACGGCTATCTCAAAAGTGAAAACGGCGTGCATCGGTTAGTACGCGTTTCTCCGTTTGACGCCTCCGGCAGACGGCATACCTCGTTTGCTTCGGTAGAAGTCATGCCGGAATTCTCCGATGAGGACTGCAAGATTGAACTGCGCGATGAAGATTTAGAGATCACAGCGCACCGTTCCAGCGGCGCGGGTGGTCAGCATATTAACAAGACCGATTCCGCCATCCGGATCGTGCATATTCCGACAGGGATTGTAGTCGGTTGCCAAACCGAGCGCAGCCAGCTCCAGAACAAGGAAACCGCGCTGAAGATGCTGAAATCCAAGTTAATGGAAATCAAGGAACGGGAAAAACTGGAGCGCATTGAAGATATTCAGGGAAACAAAACCAATATCGAATGGGGTGCGCAAATTCGTTCCTACGTTTTTATGCCGTACACTTTAGTAAAAGATACCCGCACCGGCTATGAGGAAGTCAACATCGGCGCGGTGATGGACGGCGAAATTGACGGTTTTATCAATGCTTATCTGAAAATGAAAGCGTAAAGTTCCGCGACAGCGGATCAAATAAGCACATACGCAAAATAGAAAGGGGAAATTTTTATGTTTAAGCATTCCAAATTTTATCTTGGCGTATCTCTGTTTGTACAGGCGATCGGTTGCTTTGTGCTGTTCTTGTGCATGTGGGCAAAGCATAAAAATCTTGCGCGGGCACTTTTGGCTGTTTCCGCAGCTTCCGGCGTCACCGGCGCGCTCTTAATTGCCAAGAACGAACAGGAAGAACGTGCGGAAATGGAAGCGCTCTATGACTATTCCGACGATTTGGAGGAAGCACCGCAGGGAGACGCGCCGGAAAGCAAAGAGGAAAAAGATCCGCCGCTCCATATTCCGGTGGACGAAACCGCAAGCGAATCCGATTTTTCGTAAACGGCATCTTGAAAAATGCGCTTCGCTGAAAGGTGCTGTTTAAAAATCTTACTTCTGCATCCAATTTTCCAAAAGAAAACAAAACCACAAGAAAATCAGAGGCATCTGCTTTTTGGCAGATGCCTCTTTTCTCTTTTTGCTGGAATCCGTTCTTTTTTCCGGCCTTTTTACTCCCATTTCGGCATGAGTTCCTGCGGGAAAAATCCGGCTTCTGCATAATTGCCATGACAAGGAACCAATTTGGAAAGGTGACGCGCCGCGAAAGTCTTCAGCACTTCCCAGCCGCACAGATCTGCATAGTGCAGATCTTCCGACCACATCTGACACGCGGTATACACGATCACTTTAGAAAAATCGGATTGCAACCGATTCCAAGTGGTACCGATCATACCAAGCAATCCGTATTTTCTCGCAAGCGCGCATCTTCCCCGGATATTGTCCGTTTCATTCCAGGACGCAAGCAACAGTTTTTTCGGATCCCGGTATTGCAGGAAATATTCCACCGACTCCGGTTGATCTTCCTTGATATTATACTGCCAATCCACAAGGCAGGCATCCGGCGTCAGCTGTTTTAAGTTTTCTTCGCAATTCAAACAATGCCCGCTCACATTTCCGCAGAACGGATAGGGGAATGTGTCATTGCTCAAGAACATATCCCCCCAAAAGATCGGCATTCTGCCATGCGCACGCACATCCTGTGCAAGATCGTTTAAGTAGGATACAAACGCACGGTTTTCCTGTATCTGATGTCCGTCCCAACGACCGTCTGCGGCGTAGGCTTCATCGCATCCCAAGTGAAAATAAGGCGCGTGGAACAATTCCATCAATTCTTTCCGCACCGCGGAAAGCAACGCGCGGGTTTCTTCTTTGCTGACATCCCAAGTCCAGCCGCTCTCCAAAAATAGTTCCTCATATTCCGGCGCTTGATCCAATAACACCTGCTTGCCCGTGCGGAAGCGGGAATACGCCGCATGTCCCAAAGAATTACACATGGGAATAAACTGCATACCGAACGCTTCTCCGTCCAAAACCAATTCCGCAATCTCCCGCTTGGAATATGCTTGCTCCCAAGCCAGTTCTTTTACGCAATCCAACTGTAACGTGCCCCAAAATTCCAGCACCATATGTGTACATTTCAAAAAGCCGCACATCCGGATCGCTTTTTTCAGCTCCGTAAGAGAGGTTTCCGGAAATACCGCAAGGTGCATTGCCCGCATCTGCAAAGCCGGACGATCCGCAAGGCGCACACAGGGTACGGAAAATGTTCCGGTTTTCCGCGCATACGGTTCTAACAATTGCAGAAAGCTGACAAACGCGTGAATCAATCCGACCTGCTCTGTATAAACGATCGTCACAAGCTCCGGTTGAATCTGTAGCTCATATTCATATTCCGTCTTTTGCGCCGGCAGTGTGATTTCTTTTTGTAAGGACAACGCGGCAGTATGCCCCGTCTCCCGATGACGGATCAGCTCCAGTTTTCCTTTTTGACAGGTGTAGTTTGCAAACCATTCCGCGCACCGCGCTTCAAACGCAGGCATAGAAAAATCAGCGCTGACATGCAAATACAAATGATCCCGAAAAGAAAACGCTCCGCTTTTTTCTTCACAGATACTGGGCTTTGGCAAAACGGTTCTCATAATCATCCTCCGTATGGATCGGTTTCCCAAACCAATCGTTTTTTCCAGTATAGCATGCGCAATCGGGAAAGTCAACCCCTTTCCGCACAATCCGACCGGATTCTGCTCCGCTTTTCCTCTTGCGTTTTCTGTTCTTGAAAAATCCCGTTGCTTCTGAAAAAAATACAACAGATTCTGCCGAATTCTGTTGGTCGCTTTCACAGAAAAACAGCAGAGTCCGCATTGACAATTACAGGTAGACATGCTATAATATGCACAGTATCTTCCAATTTTGCTTTTCCCCATTTCAAATTCACAGAAAGGAATCCAAAACCATGAACAAAAGAAAATTGCCCATTGTGATCCTGAGTTGGGTATTGCTTGCGTGTATGTTGCTTTGCGCATGCAACGACGTTGCGCCGGCACTGACCACCCCGGAGCCCGCACACGGGACAACCGATCCCGCCACCTGCCATCACACCCATGTAAAAACAGGTGTGAACAGCCGCGCTTCCACTTGCGTGGAAACCGGATATTCTGGCGATACCGTATGTGCCGATTGCGGAACGCTCTTAACCCCCGGCGTGGAGCTTTCGCTTTCCGATCATACCTGGAATCCAAACGGCGTCGTCACCAAAGAGCCCACCTGCACCGAAACCGGGACGATGACTGTAAACTGCAAATATTGCGCAGAAACCAAAACTGAAACCATAAGGTTGATCGATCATAAATTTACTTATACAGGCGTCAGCGACACAGAACATCGGGTAAGTTGTTCCAACTGTACCCTATCGCAGGATGCGCAACATACCCCCTTACATCCGAACGGCACCTATGTAGACGCAACCTGCGAAACCGGTGCTTATGTCCAATACGTCTGCGCATTATGCAACGAAACTTATTATAAAGAAGATCCCTCGCATCCCGCAAAAGGGCACACCTTCGGCGATTGGACCACGACTGTGACCGCAACCTGTACAACAGATGGTGTCGATGCGCGCACCTGCTCTGCCTGCAACACCGTAGAAAGCCGTACTTATCACATCGACCGTCATACATATACCGTCTCTATTCCCCAATATGCAAGCTGTACCGCGGAGGGCATCTTGCGCTATACCTGCCAGAACTGCGGAAACTATTATGAAGAAGCGATCGCAAAAACCGAACACACCTTCGGCAATGCGGTAAAAGACGGCGATTATCTGGTTTCCGTTTGTAAAAACAAGGATTGCCAATTCAAAAAATCCGTTTTGCAGATTACAACCAAAAACAACGTTCGTGTTGATGCGGACAAGCTTCCGCAAAACGCGCTGGAAGTCACACTTCCCAACGCCACAGTACGTCTGCCGAAGGAACTGCTCGACACCGTTCGGAACAATGCCAATATGGAACTGACAGCAGACACGGCAGATACAACTGTCGTAGAAGATCTGTTAAATCAAGCACAGGTATCTGAGGCGGACAAAGCCACCCTGAAAGATACGCCGATTTATGATTTCTCTTTCACCGCAGATGGCACTGCGGTCGGAACGTTTCCGGAAAAGGTGAAGATCACCCTTCCCTACACCTTACAGGAAGGGGAAAGCAAAGAGGGCGTCTGCATCTGGTATATCGGAGAAAACGGTCCGGTCAAAGTGGAAGGCGCCACCTATTTTGAACAGGACGGCTCAGGATATGTCACATTTGAAACGACACATTTTTCCTTCTACGCCGTCGTTTATGTCGAAACCGGCGTGATGCATTGCCGGAAATACGGGCACACTTATGCGCAGGCTTCAGAAGTCGTGGCACCTTCCTGCCTTGCTTACGGATATTCCGTGTACAGTTGCACCTCTTGCGGAGCGGAAACCGTCCGGAATTTCACTGCGCCCGCAGGTCACGCGTTCGGCGCCAAGACGCCGGTCGCGCCGACCTGCACGGAACGCGGCTATTCTTTCCGCGTTTGCAAAACCTGTCAAACCGTCAGCAAAACCGATTATGTAAAATCACTTGGTCATAAACTCACTTCCATTGCAACCTGCACACAGGACGCCGTTTGCGGGACCTGCCACGAAGTGGTTACCCCAAAGAGCGGTCACGCATGGACCGCTTGGGAAATCGTACAACAGCCGAGTGAAACAGTCGCAGGCGTCCGCCGCCGCTACTGCCCGAAGTGCGGTACGGTGCAAGATCAATCCATTTCCTCCTCCGGGGAGGCATTGGATTTTACCTCCTGCAATTCCTACACCGATTTGTTCCGGCTCTTGTGTGAAACGGTTTGCAAAGCCGGCGGTGAGATCGAACTCAGTTATGTATTCCCTTCGACCAAGATTGATACCGGTAAAATCAAGTTTGCCTGCAAACAGGATGGCGCGGATATGCTCGCGGCACTGACCTTTGAGTCAACACCGGCAGACGCCGTATCGGTATTTGTCACCATTTTGTACAAAAACGGGACGATCGCCGCCGTATATCAGGAAAATCCGGAATCCGGAGTATCCAAAACATCCTTAGGGGTAACCGATCTTGACGCGCTCCTTCCTGTGACGTTCCAAACGATGAAACAGGAAGTGGAAAGTCTGTTCGACTACTACAATGCCCTGTTGGAAGTGGCACTTGCCAAAGCGGATGTGACCTTGGAGGAATTCTTAAAAACCAACGGTTCCGCGCTCAATGAATTGCTTGCCGCCGCAGGATTACCGTATACCACAGCGGACGCAGTCAAATGCTACCATGCGGCAAAGACCTTATATGCCACCATCGTGACAACGCTCGGCTTCCAGACCGATGTTACAGGCAACGGGGAGACAATCGAACTACCAAGCGCGGCAGAATGGATCGCAGCCCTGCAAAACTTCCTCACCATTCAAGAGGAAAACGGCAATACTTCCTACCTATTCTCCTTACAACCGCTGACCGACGCGATGCGCACACTCAGCACATGGATTCTGACAAACAAGGATCTGTCGCTGGAGGACGCTCTGTTTGCGCTTTATCAGGAGCGCATTCAGGAAATCTATCCCACCGCGACCGACACAGCGGCATTGGAACAGATTCTCCGCACAGAATTCCCCGGCACACTGACCGTCAAAGAATTTTTCAGCAAGCTGACCGCCCTTTTGGGAGAAAACTTACAGGAACTCCCACTGGAACCGCTTCTGCAAAAATTGGACGCGTTCCTGAAATCCCAAATCGGGGAGGATTTTGATCTTTTCGCAACCCTGCTTCGCTATTATCAGGATTCTTCCCATACCGTCAATGATTTCCTAACGGAAGTAACGGACGGCAAACTCACCGATCTTGCCGACGCCTATGACAAAATATTCGCCCTGTTAAAGCAACAAAAGTTTGGCGATCTGCCAATCCCTCTTCCGAAAAGAAACGGCACAGAAATTACCCTGCCGCTGTCCGAGCTTGCACAATATGCATCCCAACTGGATTTCACGTTTGTATTCTCCGTCACAGTAGACACAGAGCAGAATTTGAAAAGCGTCGTGCTGCACTCCGTTCTCAAAACAAGCATCGGCAGTCCCGACGGCAAAATACAATCATTCGGTCTACATATCTCCTATACGCGCAATCCGAATATACAGATCAATATTCCCAAGGAATTGCAGCCGTATTTTCAAACCCGCATCACCTACACTTATGATGAAAACGGGAATCTGGTGATCAAGGGATTGCCGAGCGGCGTGGATTTTGTCTATCGCGTGCAGGGGGAACTCTCCATTCCGCTATCGGAGATTTTGGAATCGGATCCGGAGATGAGCAAACAGTTAGGATTTCATGTTTATCGGCTCCCGCGCGAAATGTGGAATCACTATGAAAATACCTTATATTTAGATGAAAACGGCGTTTGCTATGTCAGAACATCCACTTCGGTTCCCAGTATACCGTACCGTACCACCAAAACCGTCGGATTGGGCGCGTTTTTGAAAAATCCCACGGCATATCTGCCCAAGGCAGGCGCACAGGCAGATGCCATCCTTCGTTGCAAGGACGACACGGAAGTGGAACTGTTCTACACCCCTGCCGGCTATGTCTATTTGGAAAACGGGACTTGGTATGTCTTAAATCTGAAAAAAGGCGATTCCCATTACAGCGTAACAACCAATGGGGAAAGCAACATCACCACCTATCAGTTATATATCGATATGGATTCCTGCACGGGAATGCCCTATTCGGAATTTACCGCTTTGATGGCAAGCGGAAATTTTGAAAGTCTCACTCCGATCCAAGACACCTATCGGTTCTCCGATCTTACGGAAAATATTTTCGTTGCAACCTATACCATTCAGGGTATCACCACAAAAGTCTATCTGCTGTTAGAAACGGATGGTTCGCTCTCCTGTGTCCGCATAGACCATCTGCCTACTGCGCAAAAATACGCGTTCCAAAAAACCGGACTCACGGAAGCCGATCTTGCGAATGCGTTCCGTATTACAGAAACCGACAGTCTGCATGTAGACGGAAAAACCTATCGCAATATCAGTCTGTATCTGCCCGATTATTACATCAAAATCGGCAATGAATATCTGAATATCGGCACATTGGTGAGCTTTGCCGAACGCGAGACAATACTGGACGGAAAAAGCTTTTTCGACCATCTCCTATTGGAAGTCTCGGTTGTAAACTCTGTGCTGAAGACAGATATAACCGGACTGCGCGTCCTTACATTGGACAACGGTTCTCTGTTCTATGTATTAGGAACAGAAGAAATCCGGCTTTCCGTTCCCTCCTCCTCACAATCCGAGTCCAAAACCGTAGAAGCCATGTACGGTTATCTGCCGATCGGCAGCGGCTATTTCCTGCAAGCGTTTGTGTACACCGATCCGGCAAATCAAAAACAATCGCTCTATCTCAAAAATAATCATGCAAAAACCTTGTCGGCGACCTTAAATACAAGCGCAAGCCTTTTCTCGGTTGAACCGTATCCTCGCAGATCCGCAGACGGCACGGTGACCATTGACCACACGTTCTTTGAAAAACTTCGTGCTTACTGCACGGAGCCGGGCAATCTGTTCTACCTCACGGCTACCAACGGCACACCGTCCAACACTTCACCGGCGGTATATGCCTATACATTTCCCGGATATTTTCAATATCTGCCGTATTCTCCGATTTCCAGCACCACAAGCCATGTACAGGAAACTCCTTCCTGGGATCTGCTGTTTATCCGCGACGCCAAAAATCCGCGGGTAGTGTTAAACAAAGACGGCAATTTAGAGATCATCTTCGGGAAGCATGACGAACCGATCTATCTGGGAATCCGGAATCTGGAACTTCCGGCGGCAAAAGATACGGATTATATGGTCGCGCGCCCCGACATCAGCAGTCAGCTCGGCGGCTTACCCATCTATGCGGTGAAAACCACTTCCGGCGTTTCCGTGACATACTTGTACACGGGTGGAAAATATTATCAATACGATATTCAACGCATGGATCTGTATACAGCGTATGCAGAAATCAGCCTGGGAAATTACCTTGACAATTACGCGGCAATGATCCGGAACCTGGAATATTATGCGCAAAGTTATGAGGAAGATACCGATCAACCAAACGGCGCTGTTTATCGCGGCTTTTTCTCCATCGGTGCATTTGACTTCCAGGGATACTTCCTGCAAAAAGACGGCAAACTCTTGATTTTACCGGACGCACACGAAATTTACGACGAAGAAGCGGAGACAGAAGTCCTGTCCTTCTCCACTTCCTGCACCTTCACGGAATTCGTCAACCGTCTGACCGTACGCAAAGCCTCCTCCTATAAAAATCAGGAAGGCAGAACGGTCAGTGGCACCCCCGTTTACAGAGATTCTTTTGAACTGCTCTTTGACGGCGAGCCGATCTGCAACCGATATCTCTCCTACTTGGTGAAGAACACAACCCCTGTCCTTTTGAGAGACTGCACTTATACAACCTCCTATACGCTTGTGCGGCAAGAAGCGGTTATACCGGAGAATTTTGACTACCGGCAATCCTACACGGAAGAATTTGCAAACGGTACTTTCACCTTCGTTACATTCCACCGCACCGATACCCAAAATGAGTACTACACCCTGGCAGGCGGCAAGTTCTATCGCGTCTCCCTTTTGGAGGAAGAAACCGAAAATGGGCAAATGCGCTACACCTTAATGCGAATGAACGGCGGGTATGCAGACAGCAGCAATTGGATCAAAGAGCACTATACCGTTTTGAAAAACGGCACACAGGTGCTGTACTGGACGGACAAAACCATAGGAGAAGCGGTCACTGCCTATGCAGTATACCGTGACGGCAGCTATTACATCGGCACGGTCCAATCCCATGAGAACGGATTCATCACCTTTACGGAAGAACCGTCCCAGCCTTTGACTGCGCAACAACTGGAGGGATTGCAGAAGCGGAAAATTGCCAACAGTGCCTATGGAGATGTTTATATCGTCACCTACCTTGCAAGCAGCACGGACTATACCACCTACTCCGGTTATCTGAAGCTGTTCGGAGATTGGATGATCTCGGCGGAAGTCACCGTCCTTAACCGTACCGGCGAATGGGTACACATCGAAACAAATTTCAGCGACGCGACGCATTTTGTTTCCTACGATCCGAACAGTGATGCATTGGCGCTCCGCTCCTATTTCACGCTGTCGGCAGATGGTCTGTCCGCAACGCTTACCCGTGAAAACTGGGAAAAGCTGAAGCAGATCTGCGGATTCATTCCCACCGATAGCGGCTGGGATTCTCCGTATCTCGCCATCATAGGGATTCGTTCCAACCAATCCTATATGACTGAGAATTTTGCTTACATCGAAAGATTGTTCGCAGATTGGGACAGATCCTCTGAAAGAATTTAAGCTTTTCCAGGATCTATGCTTCACAGAAAAACACAAGGGCAACCGAAACGGTTGCCCTTGTGTTTTAAGTTTCTGCAAAATCAGCGAAAATACGTTGACGCTGCATGATTTTTGCGGAGGTTATGCCGGAAGATGAGACAGACGTGTTTTCACTTCCTCGGCAAACGCGGCGATCTGCTCTGCGATAAACGCCTGCGGCGTTTGATCGTTGGTAATCAAAGCGGTCATATCCATGCCGAACGATTGACTGGTGGAGACGTCTACCGCATGGCTTTCGAAAAACGTGGCATTGGCATAGCGTCTGCCAATTGCCGCAAGATCATATCGTTTGCCACCGGCGACCTGACTTTCATAAACAGTTAAAAGCCGTTTCGCAAGCTCCGGATTTTTTGCCGTATCAAAACAGATCTTGTCCTGATCGCGCATCCAGTCCAGATCCCGCCAGACTTCCAATCCGTAAAAGTGCTCCGGACGGTACGTATCCCGCACTTTCCGCAAAGCGGCAAGCGTCCGCAGCGCCACCGCGACATGGGTATCATGTTTATCGGCAAAATTATGTGTATATACGATCTTGGGACGCGTAGCAAGCAATACCTGTGCAATGGATTCCGTTGCCTCCAGATCTGCCGCATCCTTGAGCACAGAACTGGGATAACCCAAAAACACCTGTGCGCTGTATTTTCCGATCCGCGCCGCTTCTTTCTGCTCCTCAATGCGCGCCAGTTTCATTTGCTCGTCTGTATAGTCGGCAAACGCGCCGCAACGGGGAGAGCCTGCGCCGTCTGCGGCACAAACGCCTGTAAAATGGCGTGTCTGCTGTTCATAGCATGCGCTGATCGGACCGTATGCCATGATCTCAATATCATCCTGATGTGCCGCGATACACAAATCGGTCGTGCGGGCAAGCGCCGCTGTTTCTTCTGTCTGATCCGGTACAAAAACTGTTGCAAATTGCATTCCCGTTTCCTCCTGTATCAGTTGGTTTATTTCGTAATGGTGACTTTTTTCAAATTCCGCGGCTGATCCGGATTGAGTCCCTTCTGTGCGCACAGCGACTGCGCAAACATCTGTGCGAAGATCGCGTACAAGAACGGCGTCGTATATTCACAACCGGTTTCCGGTAACAAATAGCTGTGCGGCAATTTTTCGGCAAGCGCCGCGTCGTCGGTAATTACCAGCGGTTCCGCGCCGATGTCAATCAGTCTCTGCACCATCGCAAGGTTATCTTCTTCCGCATGTCCTTTCGGTGCATACAAAAGAATCGGGGTATCGGAATCCACCTGTGCGAGCGGTCCGTGATAGAAATCGGATACGGAGTAGCCTTTCATACGGATATAACAGGTTTCCTGAATTTTCAACATAGATTCCAGCGCCACGGGATAAGTCAATCCGCGGCTTAACACAAAGCCATCGCGCATATAACGATACGGAAGCGTAATCTGTTGCGCGTCCCGTTGCAGTTGGGTAAGTTCGGCAGAAATGACCGCCGGCAGCTTTGTAAATGCCTCCAGCAGTTCCGGTTTCTCAAACCAGCATGCGCAAAGCAGATACATTAAACCAAGCTGTGCAATGAAAGTTTTGGTTGCGGCAACGGAAGTTTCTTCCCCGGCATTGCAAAGGAGGGAATACTCTGCCGCTTTTGCCATTTTACTATCCGGGTAGTTGGTGATGGAAGCCACGACTGCGCCGTGACGCTTGGCTTCTTCCATCACGCCCAAGACATCTGCCGCACTACCGGATTGGGAAACGCCGATAACCAAGGTATCGGAAAGATCGGGCTGTGCGCCATAAAGCGTAACGGCAGAGGGCAGTGCGAGCGCCGCCTGCACGCCGCCCAGAATTGCCATCAGGTACTGTCCGTAAATGCAGGCATGATCGGATGTGCCGCGTCCGGCAAGTACCACATGGTGGATTTTGCGTGCACGCAATACTTCGCAAAGCGACGCCAGTGTTTTTTCATTTGCGCCGTATAAATCCGTAAGGACACGGGGAGATTCCAAAATTTCAGATAACATTTTTGTCATAATTTTACTACTTCCTTTCAATTTTTTTGATTCTCTTTTATTATAGCATATCTCTTTGTATTTTTCTTTACCGCAAAAGACATTTTATTTATAAAATCGGGATACTTGGACTTGACTTTTTTTGTATTTATGGTATAATACCCATTGGGAAGTTTTGCGTTGCAAGTCTTGGGACATACGTCTGCACACTGCCATACGCAGGGTTTCCTTGGTACAACGATTTCAAAAAAGGAGGGGGTTTCCATGCCGATTCGCGCCGTTTCACCGAATCATTATGAAAAGACCAAAATGCGCATTCCCCTGACTGTATCAGAAATCATATCCATTCATTATTTCGAATATAACGCCAGTTTTTCTTTTCCAGGGGAATCCCATGAATTTTGGGAAATTGTCATCGCAGATAAAGGCGACCTTTATCTGACCGCTGGCGATCGGGAATTGCAGTTGCACCCCGGAGATGTGTTTTTACACCCACCCATGCAGTTTCACAACATCCGCACAGACGGGCGCACCGCGCCGAATTCTATCATTATATCCTTTTACTGCGATTGCCCCGCCTTGTACGCCGCCGCAGATAAATGCCTACGCACGACGCCGACCATGAGGCAAGCGTTGTCCGCCATTATCCGTGAAGCAAAGGTCGCGTTTACCACACCGCTCGGCGATCCTTATACCGGAAAATTAATCCGTGCCAATGGAGAATTGCCGTTCGGAGCGGAAGAAGTGATTCAGAATTATCTGGAATTGATGCTGATTGATCTGATCCGCGGAAATTCCAAAGAAGCCAATCAGGAGATGCTGAATCACAAAGCAACCGCCAATCAGAGCTTAAAACGCGTGATTGCATACTTTGACGCACATATCGGAGAAAATCTGACGTTTGAGGAAATCTGTCGAAACTGTGCGCTTTCCTCCACTACCGTCAAGAAAATTTTCCGCACCACTTATGGATGTGGCGCTATGGAATACTTTATAAACCGTAAGGTGGAACGGGCAAAACAATTTATCCGGGAAGAAAGTTTGAACTTCACGGAAGTTTCTGAACGGCTCGGATTCAGTTCCATTCATTATTTTTCCAAAGTTTTCAAATCCAAAACCGGCATGGCGCCCTCCGAATATGCACGTTCGGTAAAAGCTCTGCTGGAAAACTCCAACGATCAGACCGATTCCGGTCAATCCTGACAAACGCAAACAGGCTGGACAAAAGGGAGCATCCTTTCATTCAGCCTGTTTTTATTTTTCTACTGCGCTTACACCGTCGCAACCTGTACTTCCGCAAGATCATACAGTCCATCCGGACGGCGGATCTTGGAGGTGAGCGCAAGCGAGAGCGGTGTATCCCCCTCATAAATTCCAACGGCAAACCGATAATTTCCGGGGGCAAGTGCCGGCAGTTGCAAGGAGATTGCAAAACGGCGTTTGCTTTCTCCGGAAAGCTCCCGCAAATCGGGGGCAGAAAACACCGGCTGATGTACAGTACCCGCCGCGTCTATCAAAGCAATACGCAAGGTGTAGGGATGATATGCCGGTGCAAACCCGCGATTTTCCAGTTCCAATACGATTTCATTTTCATGGTCCGCAAACAACGTGCCGCATTCCAAACCGCGCACAAAGTACCAAAAGCCCAACCGATTTGCCGCATATTCGGTAAAATACTGCATTTTGGGCAACCATTCAAAAAGGTATCCATGAAAACCGCAATAGGTGGCATGCCCGCGCCGCAGCGCCTCCAAAATCCGAAAACCATCCCCGGTATATTCCGACGTTGTTTGTTGGCAATGCTGGCATTCCAGATCCACCGGCGCACGCGCGCCGAGCAGATCAAAATATGCCGGACGGGCAAGCGTGTCATATCCGTAATCGTTCGCATAGGTGCTGACGCTGACAGAATCATCCCGGAGCCCAACGCCCGCAAAACGGCACAGATCCAACAGTTTGGCGGCGGCTTCCGGCGAGGTTTTTTCCGCTTCTTTGATCATATCGTCGTTGATCAGAATTCTGGTTTTGGGGAAATAGCGCAAGTGCATTGCAAGATGTGTGCGGAGCGTTTCGGGATCATAGACCGTCTGACTGCCAAACCAAGTGTGCCCTTCTCCCCAGGTGCCGAACGTTCCCACATCCACAAATTCAATTTCTTCGCGCCCGTCAAACTGTGCGCCGTAAGCTTTCATCAACCGCTCCAGGCACGCAAGATATACCGGATCGTGATAGACCGGCTCATGCACGCCGTCTGCTTTACCGGGCGGGCAAAGGATGCTTTTGGCGCCTTTTTCATACACCCATAAAGGCGTTGCCTCAAAGCTCCCCTCATAAGTACAAAGCCGCAATGCAAAGCGCAGACCATAGGGACGATAGCGCGCGATAATCTTTTCGATTTCGGAAAAGTCTATTTTTCCTTCTTCTTTTTCAACATCTATCCAATCAAAACGCAGATACAAATGATGCATACCGGGAAAATCCGAAAACGGATTTCCATCCGGAAGCTGATCCCGGTATTTCGCGCTTTGAAATCCGTTGTCTACATAATGATAATACCATCCCTTATGAGGATTGGCAAGTACGGTCTTATCGTCCGCCAGCCGCTTAAAATCGTAATACATAAAAAAACTCCCTTTCCGCAATCCAACTCTGATATGCTATGATTCTATCAGAATTCTTCCGCATTGTCAAGGGAGTTTCCGTAAAAAAGTAACGGTTTCGTCAGCGAAGTACCGCGACGCCGTAAGGTGCAAATTGCAGGGAGGTGTCCATGATTGCACGATGCAGGAAAATCGGCTGTGTCTGCGGTGGAACAGAACATTCCGCCGCACAGTCCGCACAGTTGACATAGATCTGCAGAACGGTTTCTCCGTCTGTCCGCGTAAAATGCAACACAGGCACCGGCGTATCCTGTAAAACGGAAATGGCACCGTCTTTCAAAAACGGATACGCATGGCGCAATGCGCAAAGCGCCTGGATCAGATCGTGCCGCTGTTTTCCTGTCTCTTTTTGCAGATTTGCCCAGTCGATACCGATGCGTTTTCCGTAAAAGCGATTGGAAAACATGCACTGCTCCAGCGTATCTGCCATTTCATTCCCGTTCCACAGCATTACGCCGCCCGGCAAAGTGAACATCAGTGCATGGTACGCGTCGCAAGCCGCCGTTCCCAAAACGACCTCTGCACGTTTCGGGTAAGTATCGCTTGCAATATCATGATTTTCCAACATGTTCACAACCTTGAAATGATACTTCTCTGCATAGGCAATTTGCTCTGTAAGCGTCTTTGCCGGTGTCTTAGCCGCAAACAACGCTTTCGGATCAAACCGCGCATAGCAAAGATCAAACACGCTGTCCGTGTGGGAAACCTGCCATCCCTCATTGAACATGACAAGTTGCGGATGCATTTCGCGCAGTGCGTTCACACTTTCCTCCCAAAAGGACAGCGGAACTTCGTCTCCGACATCACACCGGAATCCGTCCACACCATATTCCTCCACAAACATCCGCATATTGGAGGTAAGGTATGCGCGCGCCTCCGGATTTTCATAATTGATCCGCGCAAACGGCCAGCGATCCCCAACCGTGATCTGTCCATTGGCTTCCTGTTTGACATAATCCGGGTGCTCCCGAATGAACACTGCGTTCGCGCTGCAATGCAGATAAACCAGATCCAACATGACTTTCAATCCGAGCGCATGTGCGCGGGTGATAAACGCTTTTAAGTCTGCGTCGGTGCCGTATTCTTCATCCACATGGAAATAATCTTTGATTTTATAAGGATTCTTTGGATTGTTGGTACCGGAAGCAATCTGTCTTGGACTCCATGTGGCGCGGTCTTCACTGTCATCTTCACAGAACATCGGGCATAGATAAACAAAATCCGTACCAAGCTCCTTTAGATAGGGCAATAGTTGTGCGGCAGATGAAAGCGTTCCCTGCGGGGTGAACGCACGCAAAGAAATCTGATAAATAATCGACTGTTCGGCTCTGTCTGACATACTCTTTCCTTCCTCCGTTTTTGCAGGTAAATTCCCTGCTCTTTTCTTTGATTGTAGCACAAAGCGGCAGAAAATACAAGGATGAAAATTTGCAAAAAGGTTTGCATTTTCGCACTTGCTTTTTCTAAAAGAATCTGTTATAATTTACAATATTATAATTAAAAGACAATAAACACAAAAACAGCTACGATTCAAAAAGCTGAAAATCCCAACAAAAAACAGAGCCGGAGGGGTTTGAAAAATGTTACCGCCGTTTTATATTACGGATTTTCTCGGCGCGTTTGAAAATTTCCGCCGCCCCACTCGTTTTGCAACGAAGCCGCGGGATTTCTGCGTCTTAAGTTATCGCTTGGAAGGAGATGTCACCTTTTGGCAGGGAACCAAATCTTTTCACGCGCAAAGCGAAGATCTGGTGTTTATTCCACGGCATCTTGCCTATCGGCAGGAAAACCCCAAACCGGAACGGCTGATCGCCGTTCATTTTGAAAGCGACCGTCCGCTCCCCCGTGAAATCGCGGTCTGTCACGCTGCCTCCCCTGCCCAAACGGCAGACGCCTTTTTCACGCTGTTACACGCCTATGAGAGATCGCTGCCGCTTGCCCAACAACTCGCGGCGTTTTATCATTTGTGCAGTCTGATTCCCACGGGCGCGGCTTCTACCTACCCGCCGGTATTCCGCGTCGCGATGGCGTATTTTTCCGGGCACTATCTGCAAGCGCAGTTCTCCGTTTCCGAATGGGCGAAAAATACCGGCATTTCACAATCTTACCTGCGTACGCTCTGCCTGCAATACCTTGGCGTATCTCCGAATGCGTATCTTGCCTCTCAGCGTTTTGCGCGTGCAAAAGCACTGCTCTCCTCCGGATACTACACTGTGGGAACGGTGGCGGCACTTTGCGGCTATGAAAATCCGAAAAATTTTTCCACCGCGTTTGCCAAGCACTCCGGCTTTTCCCCGCGCGATTTTCTTTCGGGGAAAGATCCGTCCGTTTCCTGCCCTGTAAAACCACAAAAATAAAAAAACGCAGTCGATACCCTGCGTTTTGTAAAAACATCCTTATGATTGATAAAGGAGATTTTCATTATGCTCGGCTTTCCGGACACCTTTTTTGCCGGCTTTGATCTTACGATCTTACGTTGGTTTCATAAACTTGCGGAATGCGGCGGCATCGTTTTTACGCCGTTTTTCAGCATACTCAGCATGCTTGGAAAGTGGGGGCTTGCCATGATCCTGTGCGGCGGCATTCTCTGCCTGTTTTCCAAAACCCGCAAATGCGGTTTTTCAATCCTGCTGTCCCTTGCCCTTTGCGCATTGTTTACCAACTGCCTTGCAAAACCTCTCATCGGGCGTTTACGCCCCTATCTACGTTATGAAGAAATCGCCGTTTACTGGCAGGCAGTAGGCAGTCCGATGCAAAGCGACGCCTCTTTCCCCTCCGGACACACTGCCGCCGCAAGTGCCTTTGCGGTCGCCGTTTTTCTTGCGCAGGGGAAACGATGGCTGTGGTTTGCCTTTGTTTTTCCGCTACTCATGGGATGCTCCCGTCTATATTTGATGGTACACTATCCGACGGACATCCTCGGCGGTTTTCTTTTCGGTGTACTCGCTGCGCTTCTTGCCGCATGGCTTGTCCGGAAATTATGGGATCAGGATTCAAATTCTTTCGCATGGCGGCGAAAGAAATCCTGATATAAGCGCACAGCGGAAAGCTCTGTCCACGGTTTTACCCGCGCAGGCGTTTCATCCAGATCATAAATCCGGCTCTCCCGCATGGCAAGCAAAAACGGCGAATGCGTCGCAATCACCAATTGACACCGATAAAAGCGTACCGCCTCCTCTAAAAATGTCGCCAGCTCCATCTGCAAAGCGGCGCTTAAACTGTTTTCCGGCTCGTCCAACAAAAACAATGCGTTTTCCGTGATGGTCTGGGTAAAATACAGATAGGCGCTTTCCCCGTTGGATTTCCCACATAGGTGCCTTGGCAAACGGCGTTCCACATATTGATTTTTGCTGCTGCGCCGGATTTCCGTCCGCTGTTTCAGGCTTTCATAATCTGCAAGGGAACGCAGCTGAAACGGCGATCCGGTATCCGCCTCATGCTTGAGCTGTTCATAGGTCTGGAACAATTCCTCCCGTCGGGTATCCAAGCCTGCATTGGTACTTTGCACATCCAAAAGAAAGTCAAATACATCCTCACTTGCAATCATCCGGCTATATGCGGGAAGCGCACGGTCTTCTTCCGTTTCATAGCGACATAGCGGCAAATAATCCTCTAAGCACGGGGAATCTCCGGCATCTGTGCGCCGACGCAATCCGGTTTTCGCCGCAAGAATCTTCAAAAGCGTGGATTTACCGGAGCCATTGGTACCGTAAAAAATCGTGATTGGCGCAAATGCCAAATGCGAAAGCTGTTTATACGGAAAAATTTTGAATGGATATGCCGAATCCGCGTAACAGGACATCTCCAGCTTCGGCGGAAAAGACAAAATATACGCGGCTTCCGCAGATTCGTCGGGGAGATCAAAACTTTTTAAATACAACACGAAAAACACCTCTCAACCGGACGTTCTTGTCGTTATTTCGTCAAAGCAGGGTACGCAGGCAGGCTTTCCGTTCTTCGGAAACCCGATAACTCTCCAGCGCTTTCCGAATGGCGCGATTGTGCGTTTCGGGTGGCAGACGGTGCTCCGTGAAATACGGCAAAATTGCCGCATCCTGTTTGGCTAACAGCGTGGCAAAATACCATGCCGCCATCATATGCACATAGTATGCATCGTAGATTTGCTTGGAAACCGTGCCTTTTGCCACCGCTGTCAGCGCAGAGGCGGGATAAGGAGCAAGAGAAGCAATTACTGCGTCCGGATAGGCAACATCAAACCGATCCTCCGCAAAATACCGCATCAAAAGTCCGATCCCGAACCGCACAGTGAAAGCATGGGAAACATGCAGATACTGCTCTGCCTTCGGCAGAATCCACATCGGATCGCGATCAAACGACCGGATATGGAGCAGGTCGCAGGTTGCCCAATTATCCACATACGGTAAAAACCGTTCCAACGCGCAAAGCGCGTCCTCGCGATCACGCAAACGTTCAATACAAAGACCGTGCAGATTATTTTCTTCATAGTAGCCGTGCGGCAGTTCCGCACAGTAAATGCGGGAATCCGCGCATGCCGCCAGTTCTTTTGCATAGGCACGCAGAAGCGGCGTACGCACCCCGATCACCGTTTCGGGCGGCAAACTCGGAAGCAACGCACTTTGAAAATCCCGATAGGAGACATCCGCGTGGGCAAACAGCCATGCACGGACGCGCTCGGAAACCGCATTCCTCATAATGCAAACTGTACCGCGCAGAAGCCCGCGTATAAAATCAGCATGGCAATCCCCTGATAGCGGTGCAATTTACCTGTGAGCAACGTCGGCACACACAAAAGCAGCATCGCCGCCCACATCACCGGCAAATCGATGACAAGGGACATATTCATCCCGTTCGGCAACGCATTGCCGGGACGATCAAACGGCGCGATTGCAATGGAAATCCCGCTGACCAACACCAAATTGAACAGATTTGCCCCCAAGATATTGCCAAGCGACAACGCGCCATGTCCTTTCACCAAAGAGGTGATCGCCGTCACAAGCTCCGGCAAAGAGGTACCAAGCGCAACAAAGGTCAGGGCAATCACCGACTCCGGCACGCCCATGCCCTGCGCAATTTTTGTTCCGTTGTTCACCAAAAGATTTGCACCGAACGCGATGCATGCGGCACCGACGACAAGCCATAAAAGATCCCACCAAAGCGGTTTTGCCGGTTTTTCTTCCGCAGACTGCTCTGCGCCTTCTTCTGCGGGAAGCGGCAAGGTCGCGGGCGTGCGTTTCATCTGGAGCACCGTCAGCACCATATATGCCGCAAACAACGCAAGTAACACAAAACCAAGCGCACGGGAATAAGTTCCGCCCGCATAGGCGACACCGGTATAGATTGCTCCTGCGACAAGGAAAAAGCACAACGGCAACCGCATGGCTTTCCGGTCGGCATTCGCCGGACGGACCGTAATCGTAATGGCGGCAATCAATGCGGCATTACAGATCACAGAACCGATCGCGTTTCCATACGCGATCTCTCCATGTCCGGAAAGTGCAGATTGTGCGGAAACCATCACTTCCGGCAAGGTCGTGCCAATGGATACCACAGTCGCGCCAATCAACAGTTCCGGCACATGAAACCGATGCGCGATCCCCGTTGCGGCATCCACAAACCAGTCACCGCCTTTGATCAGCAGCACCAGTCCTACAAAAAACAAAAGAATCGGAATTCCCATTTTTACGTCCTCCTTTTTCGTAAGGCTTCCATCTTATCCGAAGAATACGCCTTTGACAAAAATCTCTATGCCGATCCCAATGAGGATCAGCCCGCCCAAAAGGTTGGCTTTCCATGCAAGATGCGTTCCGAATCGTTTCCCGATCGCAAGACCGGCAAAACAAATACAAAAAGTCACGCTTGCGATAATCAACGCGCACACTGCCGCAAGCGATACCGGATAATCCGCAATGGTAAATCCGACCGATAAGGCATCAATGGAAGTCGCTACCCCCTGCACCATCAAAAGCCCGAAAGACAGCAATGTTTTTTTGATTTCCTCCGGATTTTTGCGGTTATATAACCCCTCAAATATCATTTTCCCGCCAATGTAACAAAGCAACACGAGCGCAATCCATGGAATCAGCTTTTCAAAAGCCGTAAAATACTGTGCGATCGAATGAATACAGATCCATCCGGTCATCGGCATCAGCGCCTGAAAAAACGCAAATACCCCCGCGATGCCGCACATACCGCGCAAACGCATTTTCGGATTTTGCAAACCGTTTGCAAGCGACACGGAAAACGCATCCATCGCCAGCCCGACGCCAAGTAAGGCACTGTTACAAAAAAATAACCAATCCATAAGCGTTCCTCCATCCGGTTTTTTCGGAAAATAAAAAGAGATACCCAAACGGGTATCTGAGAAAAGCCTCATGTACCCCTTTGGATAGGCAATACATGAGTCTCGTAATGGAAAGCAAGCCAGATTCGTTTTACAGAACCGATATGTTGACTTACTGACGTGCCGAAAAGCGGCATCGCCTTACTACTCCCTCATAGGATTGACAGTGTTTTTATTATATCACTTTTTTTACCGTCTGTCAAGGGATGCGCCTATTTTTTTGCAGATTTTCGTTCAAAACGCCGGAAAGCGAAAAAGCCGCTTGACAAAGCCGGCAAAAACGGCTATAATGCTAATAACCTATTGCATTGTTTTCCCGTCCCAAAATTTCATTTCAAAGAAAGGACGTTTTCCCATGGTAACAAAATCCTCCGCACGCACGCTGTTTATGGTGCAACTTGCCATTCTGGAAGCCATCTTACTGATTATGGCATTCACACCGCTCGGATATCTGCAAACCGCATCCGGAATTTCCATTTCGTTTCTCGCATTGCCGGTTGCCGTCGGCGCCGTCATTCTCGGCATAAAAGCAGGTTTGATTTTAGGCCTTACGTTTGGACTGACCAGCTTTATTCAATGCTTTACCGGAGACGCGTTCGGCGCGGCTCTTGTCCAGATCCAACCGTTTTTTACAGCAATCGTCTGCATTGTCCCGCGTTGCCTTGTCGGTGTCGTACCGGCACTTTTGTTCCGCGGGTTGCAAAAAATCAAAAAACTGGACTTTGTCTCCTATACACTGTCCTGTCTTGCCGCTTCGCTGACCAACACGATCGGCTTTCTGGGACTTCTGATTCTGTTTTTTGAAGGGACCGACGCCATGACGGCAATGGGCTTCTCCGCTGGATTTTTGTATATTCTGAAAGTCATCGGCAGTCTCAACGGACTTTTGGAAGCGGCAATCGTTACCGTACTCGGCACGGCAATCTGCAAGGCGCTCTCCGTCTTTGTCCGGAAAAAGACGCCTTCCGCAGAAGAATCTTAAAAGCGATCCCGTATGCAAAAAAGGCGATCCTGTCCGGATCGCCTTTTTCTTTTATTATATTTATCGGATTGATCAAATTGCATCTTCCGATACAATCCGCATGGTTGTGCGACGGGTATCTAAATCGGAATTCTGGATTTCCACCGTCACCCGTTGTCCCAATCGGTAAACACATGCACCGCAGGAAAGCGTCATCCGTTGTTCGTCAAATGCAAAATATCCGGATAAGGACTGAATCGGCACCAGTCCCTCACAGGTATTCTCCAATTCCACAAACAAACCGAACCGCGTCACGCCGCTGATAGTTCCCACAGCTTCGGTGCCAACCATCGTTTGTAAATACATGGTACGATACAGCGCCTCGATTTCCCGCTCGGCGCTTATGACGCGCAATTCATTCTCTGTGGAGATCTGCGCCGCTTCTCTTGCAAAAACCGCAAGAGACGGCATCGCATCAGTTTCCCCGTGCAACATCGCTTTGACGATCCGATGCACCGCAAGATCGGGATAACGACGGATCGGAGAGGTGAAATGACAATACATGCCGATAGCAAGTCCGAAATGCCGGGAAGGGACAGCGGCATATTTGGCTTTCGCAAGCGAACGCAGCATAACAAGAGAAACGACCGGCAAGATTCCTTTTTCCGCCGCTTGAGACAAAATGCCCTGCAACTGCCGCGGCTCGACATGTTCGGTGTTCATGCCTGCGACAGAAAGTCCGAGATTGTGCGCAAACACAGAAAACGTCTGCAATTTTTCCGCAGGCGGATCTTCATGGATCCGGTAAACACAGGGGAGATGCGCTTTGGTCAGCATCGTTGCCACCCCTTCATTGGCACACAGCATAAATTGTTCAATGAGTTTCTCCGCAGTCCCCCGCTCCCGTTTTTCTACGGCGATGGGTTCTCCCGCATCATTCAGCACGATCTTCGCTTCCGCCGTCTCTAACTCCAACGCACCGCGCTGTGCGGAGCGTTTCGCCAGTTTTTCATAAAGCGCTACCGCCGTGGGCAATACATCCGGATACAGCGGCGCATATTTTTCATAATAGACGGAACGATCGCCGTTTTGCAATACATCATTTACCTCTGTGTAGACGCCTCGGATTTTGGAATGCAAAACACTTTCTTCGACCTTACAATCCAAAAGTGCGCCTTCCCTATCCAGAGTCAGCCATGCGCTGAGTGCATACCGATCCACGCCCGGATGCAAAGAACAGCATCCGTTTGAAAGTTCCCGCGGCAACATCGGCACCACCTGATCGGCAAAATATACACTGCTTCCACGCGCCATTGCCTCCGCGTCCATCGGTGTATGCGCGGCTACATATTGCGAAACATCTGCAATATGCACGCCAAGCAAATAGCCGGTTTCGGTTTTTTCCACTGAAATGGCGTCATCCAGATCTTTCGCGTCCGCGCCATCAATGGTAAAGATCATCCGATCCCGCAGATCGCGTCGTCCAAAAACAGAGATCTCCTGCGTACAAACACGCTGTGCCTGCTCCGAAACTGCATCCGGAAACTCTGTACGAATTCCGTTTTCGTATAAAATCGCTTGGTAGTTTGCGGATTTGGTTCCACCGGCGCCAAACACCCGCGTGATCTTTCCGCGCATTTCCCGATTGGCATTCGGGTAATGGGTAATGGTCAGTTCCGCTTTCTCCCCATCCTCACACAAAACGGAATCCGCTTCCGTCACACGGATTTTCTCCCCAAGCCGTGCGTCATCCGGAATCAGCCACAACGCTGTTTTGTGCGTATGCCGTCCATACAAACGCTGTTTGCGCACCGTTCCCACTACGGTGGTGTGCGCACGTTCCGTCACCTCTGTAACCTCTCCAACCGTGCAATCCCTGCCGGGGACAAATCTGCGGGTGATGCGCACCCACACATGGTCGCCATGCATCCCCCCACCTAAGGCATGTTCCGGAATATAGATTTCCCGTACCGCTGTGGAAACGTTCTCTTGCAAGACCTCAGCAAATCCCTGCCCCGTACGATTCAGTCGCAGGACACAGGGCAGAACGCTGCCTCTGCGCCCCGCTTGCGTCCCCTCGGTTGCAATCGGCTTTGTCAAAATCAATTTTCCGTTGGGTGCCAAGCTGACAATGTGCCCTTTTCGCAGTTCGGACAATGCCTTTTGAAATGCAGTCCAAGTAACCCCTCCGTCCGGAGCGATCGCCTGATACAGATTTTTCGGTTTTTCCGCGTGGTACTGCGGCATGCGCATCCAGGACAAAATTTTTTCACATACCACATCGGTATGCTTCCCGCCTGCGCGGTTGTGAGAAACAGGAGTTCTTCCTGTTCGTTTTTGTTTAAATCTTCTGTTTTTGGGCATATGACATCCCTCCTTTTTTCAAAAAAACAGGCATAGCAACTGCTCATGCAATTACTATGCCCCAAATAGGTTGCGTCATTACTTATCCGCCGCGGTGGTCGTGGTGGACGATTCGGTTGTTGTGGTTGCGGTCGTGGTGACTTCACCGGGATTCGCGTCAAAACGGTCGTCCAAGGTCGGGTTATCCGGCTGTACCACATACATCACAATGACAATCAGCGCAAATACGACGGAAATTACGGTGGTCAATCTGGAAAGTACGCGATCAATGCTTTTGGCTTTGGTCTTTCCGAAGAAGGTTTCAGCACCACCGGAAATCGTACCGGACAAGCCGTGGGATTTTCCGTTCTGCATCAGCACCGCCGTTACGACAAATACCGCACCGGCAAGTAAAATCGCGCCGAACACATACATTAAGGCATTCATTTTGATTCCCCCTGAATTTTGTTCCATATGCAATCATGCGTTGCAATTACTGCAATAGTATACCATATCTTTTCCTAAAAAGCAAGCCCTTTTTTCAAAAAATTTATTTTTTTTGAAAATATTCGGAAGTGATTTGCAAAACCGCGAAAAAATCCTTTCCCGAACGACGGCAAGCTCATTTTTCCGTCAGTTCCCGCACCAATTCCAAAACCAGTTCCAGTTGGTGCGGCGTCAGCTTTTTCAATTTTGCAGTCATTTCCTTCAGACGATTCGGATCGGGGGTATCCAGATCAAAAAATTCGCTGGGCGTGACCTCCAAATAGTCGCAAATGTAATAAATACCGGAAAGCGACGGCAGTGCTTTCCCGTTTTCAATGTTATTGATATAGCCGGGATTCTGTCCGATGGAGAGGCTCATATCCCGTGCCGACACACCCTTTTTTTCCCGCAATCTTGCAAGGCGTAGCGCAAAATCCTGTTCGTTCATGGCTTCTCCTCCCTTTTATTCTATTGTAACCCATTCAAATCAAAAAATATTAGATAAAAACCCACATTTCTATTGACATATGGGTTTTTATATGCTATAATGACCGCAATGTAGGAAATAAACTGTTAGCAAGAAAAAATTTGGTTCCGTTGTTCTTTGGAGGGGCATCATGTCTGGCGCAAAGAAAAAAACCATCCGCTATCTTTTTTTACACACGGTGTGCATGCAGCTTTTGGTCGATCTGATCTTCGGGCTGGTTGCAATTCTTGCCTATTTTGCGGAAAGGTACAACGGAATTCTGTTCTTGCTCGGCACCGCCGCTTTTATCGCAATGCTGTTCTGCTTTCTCTGCATCGTGGTATTCCGCAAAGGATTTGGCGTTTCCGTATTTTCCAAAAGCAGAGGGACTGTTGATTTTTCCAACTGCTATACCATTTTCAAGGAAGTCCGCTATTTCTATGGGCGGAGAGATCCCATCACCAAAACCAGACCGATCTATATCCATGAGGAGGAGAAAAAAGCCGGCGGCACCCTCGTGATTGCTTTCCTCGGCAGTTTATTGGTCGGCGTCACCGGCATTCCTACGTTTATAGTGGAGACTGTCCGAATCCTGTTTTCCGATACGCGGCAGGCAGTCTGGGACGAAAGTCGTTCCTTCCTCTCGGAGGAAATTCAAAAAAACGGAAAAATTTCTTTTTTCAAAGCGCCCCTACTCAGCATCAGTATTCTGCTTTTGTTCTCCATGATTTCTTTTTTGGCAGTCGGAATCCTATCCCGCACTTACAGCCCGCCACATCTGCAATTTTATATCACAGAAATGGAATACATTCCAGAAAGCAAAACAAATTGGGCACAGCTGCAACTTGACGGCACCGTAGAAAATACGGGAAAAAAGGCGATCACTTCTGTAGAAGGTACGTTTCTCTTTCAAGATCAGGATGGCAATGTACTACTGACTACAGAAAGAGCGGTTTTTAAAACACCGTTCTCCGCCCCCGGAACCCCAAAACCCGTTTTAGAAAAAGGAACCGTTTGGGAAATCGCGTATTCGATTCCCCTTCTTCCGGAAAAAGAAGCTACACTGCGCATGCAAACTAGAAATCCGGACGACATCGCCGTTTTCTTTTCCGTCACAGAAATTCATTATGCAAACGGTCGGTCTATGGACTACCAAAATCAAAAGATTCCCGTCAAACTCTTGCAAAAATAAAATCCCCGCAAACGGATTGCGCAATCATTTTTTATATATAGAAGGAGGATCATCATGTCTTTTCTCGACAAAATCAAAGGCGCTTTTCAGAAGATCAAGGAGGAAAACGGAAATTTCAAATCGACCATGCTACGGATCAACAGCTCCGGTTTTTACGGTAACGTTAACCGGAAAGTCAAAGACGGTTCGTTCTGGGAGGGTTCCTATCTCAGCATCGAAGGCGCGCAGGGCGTCATTTACGGTTCCCACCAAGAGGACTACCCTTTCCGAAAGGAAACACTGATCTCCTGTGAAAAAACACCGGATAAATCCGTCACCGTTTCCGTCGGCAATACAATCAAACCAGCTGTCCGGTATCTTTTGACTTTTGCCGACGGTAAGACCGCACAAGCGGATATTCTGTTGGAAAAAGAACCGGCATTCAGGCAGTTTCTTGCGCTCGACGTTTGAAAGTTTCCTTGTATCTGCGCAGAACAGGAGCCGGAATCCTTTACGGATTCCGGCTCCTGTTCATGTTTCTTCTGTTCTATCTCTATCACAATGCCTTTCCCGTCCAGGGGTTCGCCCGGGGGCATAACCGAATACCTTTTTATACACACGGTAAAAACCGGAATAATCTGCAAACCCATATTTGGCGCAAGCCGCGGAAATCTTCATCCCTGCACACAGATCTTTTTGCGCAGCAAGCACTTTCTTTTGCAAAATGTACTGTTTCAATCCGATATGCATGGTTTGTGAGAACACATTCTGTACATAAGATTTGGAAAGCATCAACGCTTGCGAAAGTACGTCGGCATTGATCGGTTCGGTCAGATGCTCGGCAATATATCGCAGGATCTCATCCAAAAGCCGGTTATGCTCCGAATCCGCTTTTTCCAGCGCCGGTATCCGATAGGCGGCGTAAATCAAAAGTTCCCGTAGAACGCAAAGCGCCATATCCGCAAAATCCTCCGCAGAACAAAAGGCAGAATAATCATCCAATCGGGTAAAAAACCGACAGAATTCCGGATCGGTCCCAATATTGATTACCTGTTGGGTGGAAAACAAGACTTTTTGGATTGCCGGATGCATCACATCCGGATGAAAATCCACCACAAAATTCTCATAAGGGGCGGAAGCATGCGGAATAACATAGTGATAAGTTCCTTTGGGGATCAAAAGCAAATCGTACGGACGGGGCGTATACAGAATTCCGTCCACATGATACCGGACATCTCCGTGCAAAAACAAGATCATCTCGCAAAACGGATGGATGTGCTTGACATAATCCTCTTTACAAGGGACAGGAACATATTTATGAGAAATTTCATAGACCGGATAACCGGAAGTAACCGTAAACATCATTCTTCTCCATTTTCCGCAAAGTATAAATTCAGCATAACACAAAAAAGTAAAAAACGCAATAGAAAAAAGTAAAAACGGGTATTGTTTTTACTTTTTACTGTGTTATAATGAAAACAATCGCGCGTGGGAGCTTTCCTGCGCCATTTCTAACATTTGCGGAGGCATCAGATCATGAAAAAAATGCGGATTGCCATCATCGGGCAGGGACGAAGCGGCAGAGACATTCACGGTGCATTTTTCCTCTCACCGGAAAATGACTGTGTGGAAGTGGTCGCCGTAGTGGAGGCGCTGGAGCACCGCAGAGCGCGGGCAAAAGCAGAATTTCATTGTCCGGTCTATGCGGATTACCGGGAATTATTCGGCAGAACAGACCTAGACCTCATCGTAAACGCATCCTTTTCCCAAATGCACTACCCCATCACCAAAGATCTGTTGGAACACGGTTTTTCCGTACTGGTAGAAAAGCCGTTCGGACGCAACTATTATGAATGTATGGATCTTTGCCGCACAGCAAAGGAACATTCCGTCACCGTGACGGCATTCCATCAGACGTTATTCACCCCGATTTTCAAAAAAATCAAAGAAATCGTAGCGTCCGGCGTCATCGGAGAGTTGCAGCAGATCAACCTGAAATATTCCGGTTTCTCCCGTCGCTGGGACTGGCAGACGTTACAATGCTGCTGTGCAGGCAGTTTGTACAATTCCGGTCCGCATCCGGTCGGGCAAGGATTGGACCTGATTGGATTTCCGGACGATGTACAGGTCGTATTTGCGGAAATGCATCGGAATCTGACCAGCGGCGACAGTGACGACTTTGCCAAAGTGATCTTGAAAGCCCCCGGCAAAGCCACTATTGATATTGAAGTCATCTGCACGGACGCATTTGCCGATCCGAACACGTTCAAGTTGTTCGGATCCCGCGGCACGATCGTGGCAGGCGGCAATCACTACCAAGTGAAATATCTTATCCCCGGCGAAAATCCGACACGACCGGTCATTCGCACTCCGCTGATGCGGGAGGGAGACGGTTATCCGATGTACTGCTCGGAAACGCTCATCACCCATGAAGAAGCAGGGGAAGTGATCGGAGACGCTTTCAACGTTGCGGTCAAAGATTTCTATCACATGATGTATGACACCATTCTCTGCGGAAAACCGCTGACGATTTCCCCGGAAATGGCGGCAAAAGTGATTTCCGTCATTTCCACCTGTTATCAGCTCAATCCCATGGATGTAAAATTTTAATCGAAAGAAGGAAAATCCAGATGTTTCAAATTGCTTTGTTAGGCTGTGAAAATTCTCATGCGGACGCATTTCTCTCCATGTTGGCAGAAGGAAAATTTCCGGATATGACGGCGGTCGGCATCTACTCTGTGGAAGCGGAAGCGGCGCAAAAGCTTCACGAAAAATACGGGACGCCCATAATGGAACGCTTTGACGAGCTGGTCGGTAAGGTAGACGGCATTCTGGTGACAGCGCGGGACGGAAAATATCATTATCCTTATGCCAAGCCGTATCTTGCGTCAGGAATCCCCATGTTTATTGACAAACCTATCACCTGCGATGGCAAGGAAGCAGTTGCCTTCCTGCGGGAGGCAAAGGCACACGGTGTACGGCTGTGCGGCGGCTCCAGTTGCATCTACCTCAAGGATACGATTGCTTTTGCAGAAGAAGTACAGAAAGGCGAAGCCGGTCCCTATGGGCGCGTGATGGGCGCGTCCGTCTGTGCCCCCATCCAGATGCAAAGCGTCTATGGCGGATTTTATTTTTACGCGCAGTACTTAGTGCAGATCATGATGCGAGTATTCGGAGACGAAATCCTGGCGGTCAGTGCACATTTTGGTACGGATTATGCCGCATGGATTGCAAGATACAAGGATTATGACATCACCGCCTCTTATTCCGGCGCGGGATGGTACTACCATATCTCGCTTTACGGCTCCAAAGCCTGTAAATCCGCAGATCTGGATTTCACCCCCGATGTATACGAGGTGGAACTTGCCCATATGCACGATCTGTTGCTTGGCAAGGAAATGCCACAGTCCTATGACGCGCTGATCCGCCCGGTATTCGTTTTGAATGCCATCGAAAAGGCGACGAAAAGCGGCAAATGGGAACCGGTCGAAATTCAAACAGTCTGACGTCCGAAGGAGAACAGAAAAATGAGAAAAAAAGAACTGACCAAAGACAATCTGCAGTTTGAAATTTACGATACCCGCGCGGAAGCCGGTGCTGCCGCCGCCCAAAACGGTGCCATGAAAATCCGTGCTCTGCTTAAAAAACAGGAATTTGTCAACCTGATTTTTGCCGCCGCCCCCTCCCAAAATGATACGCTTGCGGCATTACAAAAAGAGCCGGATGTGGATTGGGCGCGGTGCCGCGCATTTCATATGGACGAATATGTCGGCTTTCCGAAAGAAAAACCGCAAAGCTTCGGTTTTTACCTGCACGAGCATATTTTCGGCAAGTTGCCGTTTCGGGAAATTTATTATCTGAACGGTGCCAATCCCGATCCGGAAGCGGAATGTGCGCGGTATGCCGCATTATTGGAACAATTTCCGGTAGATCTGGTGTTCCTCGGTATCGGAGAAAACGCGCACATCGCGTTCAACGATCCGTGGTGCGCGGATTTTCATGATCCCAAACGTGTCAAGGTCGTAAAGTTGGATGAGGTCTGCCGCACACAGCAGGTGCATGACGGGTGTTTCCCGTCGCTTGCGGCAGTCCCGACGCACGCGCTGACCTTAACCATTCCTTCTCTGCTCCAAGCCAAGACGCTCATCTGCACCGTTCCCTGCGCAACCAAAGCCGCGGCAGTTTATCATACCGCGACACAAACCGTCTCGCCGGACTATCCCGCCACCGCTATGCGGACGCATCCGGACGCCGCAATGTACTGCGATCTGCAAAGTGGGGCGAAACTGCTGTGAAAACCAGAATTCAAAACGGATTGGTCTTGCGCGACGGGAAATTTTCTTCTGCTCCCCTTTGTTTTGCAAACGGCAAGATCCTTGCAGACGACGGAACCGCCGCAGACCGAGAGATCGACGCAAACGGAAACTATGTCACCGCCGGTTTTCTTGATCTGCATGTACACGGTGGCGCAGGCTATGATTTCATGGACGGAGAGGAAGAAGCATTTGAAAAGATCGCGGCGTTTCATGCAAAACACGGTACAACCGCGCTGTGCCCCACCACGCTCTCCGGTGCACCCGAAGAAATGAATCGGGTATTTGAAATCTATCGCAAGCTGAAGTCACGGGATCGCGCCGGTGCGGATTTTGTAGGACTGCACCTGGAAGGACCGTATTTTGCGCTCTCGCAAAGCGGAGCGCAGGATCCGAAATACGTCCATCCACCGGTGCGGGAGGAATACGAAGCGCTGTTGAATGCAACCGAAGATATTGTCCGTTGGAGCGCCGCGCCGGAAACCGATCGGGATTACGCATTTGCGACCGCGCTACGCAAGCGGAATATTCTTGTCAGCGCAGGACACACGGAGGCAGATTGCAGGCAAATGCTGTGTGCGGCAAAACACGGCTACACACATATGACGCATTTCTATTCCTGTATGAAATCGGTAGAGCGCGTGCACGGGATCCGCATAGCGGGTGCAGTGGAAGCGGCATATCTATGCGATGCCATTACCGTTGAAGTGATCGCGGATGGAATGCACCTCCCGCCAGAGCTTTTGCAATTGGTTTATCAATGCAAAGGCGCAGACAAAACCGCACTTATCACAGATGCCATGCGCGGCGCGGGACTGCCGGACGGCAGTACCACCGTACTGGGAAGTAAAACCAACGGGCAAACCGTTTCCATTGCGCGGGGAGTTGCGTGGATGCCATCCGGCGAAGCGTTTGCCGGCAGCGTCGCCACCACTGATCGGCTGGTACGAACCGTGTCAAAGGATGCGGGAATTCCGCTTGCCGACGCTGTGAAAATGGCAAGTGAAACGCCGGCTCGCATTCTCGGATGCACCCATAAAGGCACTCTTGCCGTCGGAATGGACGCGGACATCGTTATCTTTGACAAACAGATTCAAATGCAAAAAGTTTTTGTCCGGGGGCGGGAAGTTTTTGACCGTTCCCGATCCGAATAAGGAGGATTCTTATGGCAACCTTTTTTCTTTCCGCATTTGCCGATGAAGCGAGCGACAAACTGGAAGGACAAATCGCCGCGCTCAAAAAAGCCGGCATATCGGGAATAGAACCGCGCAGCATCGATGGTCCGATTCTCCAAAAAACAGACAAGGAGCTTTGGGAAATTCACAAGCGTTTCGAGGAAGCAGAGATTACGGTTCCTTCTCTTGGCTCACCGATTGGAAAATATGAAATACAGAAACCATTTGCCCCGCACTTTGCCGATTTCTGCAGAGCTTTGGAAATCTGCAACATTCTTGGAACACACCGGATGCGCATTTTCAGCTTTTACATTCCGGATGGGCAAACTGCCCGTTTTCGGGAGGAGGTGCTGTTCCGGCTTTCCGAAATGCTGAAAAAAGCGGAAGAAGCCGGCGTTACCCTCTGCCATGAAAACGAAGCGGGAATTTACGGGCAAAATCCGGAAGATGTAGCGGATCTGCTCACTGCGCTTCCCAAGTTGCGGGGCATTTATGATCCGGCAAATTATGTTTACTATGGACAGGATCCGGAAAAAGGGCTCTATGCTACGCTTCCTTCTCTTGCATACTGCCACATGAAAGACTGCATGGCAAGCGACCGCGCATTGGTTCCGGTCGGATATGGAGACGGAAAAGTGAAGGAAGCCTTACAGTATATCGATGCGCATATCTCCGGCGAAATCGTACTCACCTTAGAGCCGCACCTGTTCCATTTCGGTGCATACGACCAATTTGACGGACGTGCGCAAAAGCACCGTTTTGCCTTTCAAAGTTCCGAAGAATCCTTTGCTTTTGCGGCAGACGCACTGAAGCATCTGCTTGCAGAGATTGGACATCCCGTTCAAAACGGACGCGGCTGAATCTAAGCAAAAATCCGTGAGGACTTGGGGGAATCCCCCAAAAGTCCTCACGGATTTTTGCTTTTCGTTTCCTCACACTCGGACAATGCGAGTTCGGTAAGCATTCGTTTGGTTTGCGCCGAACGGGCTTCCGTTACATTTTGATTTGCCTGTAACTCTCGCACGCTTCGCTTGACTCCGCCGCAAAACAACAGACGAAACCATCTGCGGACTTCATAGAACGGCAACAGCCACTTGTGTTTTCCCAAGGAAGGATAGTAGAATTTCAGGCTTTCATACGGCAGCCAAATGCGGGAAAGCGCATAGCGCAGTTTGCCGCCTTTTTTCACCTGCCAGACCATCACGCTATTCTCCACGGTGCCATACACACCGCCGGACAGGATATAGTCCTGCATCCACTGCGTCAGTTCCGTTGGTTTTTCCACGTCCGCACCAAACCACAGATCGGCAAGCTTTTTCGCCGCATCCGCAAAGCGTATCAGTCCGCCGGCTCGCAACAAAGCGTTTCTTTTTTCCTCGTCATGCGGTATGCGATGCTCTAACAGCCATAAATCCAAGAACGGACGCACCCCGCATCCGCCGTTCTGAAAATGCTTTGCCATATGTGCAATATGATAATAGTTGAACATTTCCTCCCGAAATGCCATTTGATACGGCGTATCGGTCAAAAGTGCAAAATCCCACACATCCGTCAATACCTGCTCCGCTTTTTCAACGATATTACTTTCCAAAAGGCTGTAATGCAACTCCAAATGAACGCCGCTTTTGGAAAACAATCCGACATCATGCGATCCCTGCGTTTTCTTCTCGTACGCAAGCGTATTCTGTAAAAGCGCCGTGGCTTTTGCAAGATCCGTGTCATGGATCAAAATATCTATATCACAACTGGTACGCATCCACGGCGCAGGATAAGCCGCGCGGATCACCGCGCCTTTTAAGGGGATATACGAAATTTGCGCATCTGCAAGCAGTGCTTCGATCCGCTGTAATTCATACCGGATTTTTTCATACCGGTGTACCGCCGAAAAGATCTGTTGCTGACACTTCCCGATCCACACGGCATTCTCTGTCAACGAAAGATCCAGTACCGCCTGTGCAGTCAAATGCGCAAGATCGTGCGCTTTGGCAAGCCGGAACAGATCGGTCAGTTGATCGTCTGTCAGCTGCGCCGGGACAGGTGAAATCGGTTTCCCGCAGACCACAAAGGCAATCAGGCGCATCATAAGCTGTTCTATGGGCTCCATGCTGTTCTCCTTTACGCTTTTACCGGATTTCCTTGAATGGTCAGCATTACATATTCAGAGCGGCATCCGGTTTTGAAATAGATTGCCCAGTCGGAAATACCGGAAGTGACAATAAAATCGGTATTCTGCCGTCTGGTTCGTCCATATACACTATCATTGCCCCCCACATGGAACCATCGCATAAACTGCACCATGGGGATCAACTGCCCGCCATGCGTATGTCCGGAAAGTACCAAGTCCACTCCAGCCCTTGCCTGCGCTTCATAATCATGCGGTTGATGATCCAATACAAGCATAAACTTTTCGGCATCCAAATCTTTGCACAAATGTTCCATGTCCGCACGGCCATTTTCCGCACGTGTTTCTTCGGAGGCATCCTGCCGTCCGACTAAGTAAAATCGTCCGTCAATTTCCACCGTTTCATCCTGCAAAACCGTGACGCCGTTTTTTTGCAGTTCCGCCACCAAATCTTCGCCTGTATAACCGCGCGCACCGTTTGCATAAAGCCCTTTATCATGATTCCCGAATACAAAATACACGCCATACGGAGTATGAAGATTGCCAAGCGCACGACAGGAAGCAATCATATCCTCTTTGGTGGTGCTTTCATCCACAAAATCTCCCACGATCACGACAAGATCCGGTTCTTTTGCCTGAATTTCTTCCAGATAAGCGGCAAAACCGTCTGCATGAAAAGTCGTGCCGAGATGAGAATCCGCCAACATTGCCACTTTCAGATCACCGACGCACTTCTCCGTTTTGATTCTATAATCGGTCTGCCATACATGCACCGCCTGTACATATCCGATTGAAAGGTATCCTACGGTCAAAAGAAGGGCAATTCCTGCGCTGATCGGATACCGAAATGACTTTTTCCGGATTTTTTGCAACAAAAAGCAGAGGAATTTTGCAAACAGCCAGAATAACGTTAGATGTACAAAAATCAAAAGCGCATTCACGCCGCCGCTCCAAAGCCACAGCCCCATGAATACAACCAACACTGCGGCTACACTGACTGCCCACGCCGTTATTTTGTTTTTTTGCCGCAACGGAAGAAGCAAACAAAGCCGATGAATCTCAACGACAAGAAATACAACCGCTGCCAGTGCCGCAAGGCTCATGCCCACAAAAAACAATATCCACAGCACAACACATTCCCCCTCTCACCGTATGGAATTCCTTCTACTGCTCTATGCTTCGGATCGCGCTTACAATGTAAATTATATCATCCGTTCCCCCGCTTTGTCAAGAGGCGGACAGAGAAACTCCGCAAAAAGAAAAAGGAAAAAAGATTGACAAACCTACATTTTCGTACTATAATGAGAGTAGGATGGTATGTTATTTTCCCAAATGTCAAAAATTGTGCATCCGGACAGAACCATCCCTGCATGCGCAAGAAAGGAACCTATGAAAAACGCAAAACCGAGTCTGTGGAAAAAGTTTGTTTCCTTTGCCAAATCCATTTGGCAATCCTGCAAGAATATCAAAACGCTGTTGCTTTTCTTCGTGGTAGTGGCAGTCGTATATGCACCGGTTTGGGCGGGATTCCTGTTGTATGGGATTTTCGGGTTCCGTTGGTGCTTCCATATGGCAACGGTTTGCTTTGCATTTTGGGCTGGTCCCTTTACTCCGTTTTTTCCTTTTTGCATTGCCGTCACCTTGTTTTTGAAAAAGCTGATGTCCAACTGGAAGAAAAGACGCCATGATCCAAAGAAAACGTCTGCCGACGCAACCGATTCTTCCCTTGCTTTTCATGGCAGCTCTTCTACCGATGCGGAAAAAAAAGTCCCTCCAAGGAGGGAAAAAGAAGAAACAACCATCGGACATCTGCCGTCTGCATGCGGCAGAATGACACAAACATCCTTGGAATCATCCGTAAATCAAAATCGCTCATAAAAAGGAATCCCGCGCCGGCGGCTCCGATGCAGTAATCAAGGTATATATGGGAATACCCAATCCACGGCTGAGTGGATTTCCAACATGCATAGAAGTATTTGGGCAACCCGTTTCCATGCGGCAAAGCGTTTTTTCTCTGACTCCGCTTTGCCGTGCTAATTTTTCCTGCAACAGCCGCAGTTTTATTCGCATATAACGCATACTGGTTTTATTCGTAATCCGTTTCATAGAAGATAACCACCTTTACAGTCAAAACAGTCAAAAATCAGGATGCCTTTAGGATACCACAAAATCCGACAGGGTACAATGGCGTACAGGGTATATGCCTGCTGTTTTTGAAAATCGGTGTCGCATAAGCCAAGCTCCTGTCAAAAAGAGAAATTTCACAAAAGCCATGAAAAAACCGCGGGCACCAGTCCGCGGTTTTGTTTTTATCGAGAAAAGGGCACTTCTTCTGCCGGGCGGATATGATAAAGACTTTTGAATTTATTTTCATCCGTTTCTACCACCAGGGCATAGGCAGGAACGCCAAGTGCCTGACTGAGCTTCTCCAACATATCCGTGGAGGTGTTCTGACAATAAGATTCAATCCTGCAAATGGTCTTTTGCGTCGTTCCGGTTCTACGTGCCAGTTCCTGTTGCGTCAGATGCAAAAAGATCCGGATATACCGCACATTATCACCGATGATTTTTCTGATACACATAACATTTACCTTTCTTTCTCCTAACGGTAAGTCCATTTTATCATGTAAATCTGGAATTCTCAAGGTCGTAGAGGGTATAAAGCGAATTTTTGAGAAAAGAATTCCGCCTACACCTGTAGCCATGCGGCAATTTCCAAATAAGCCACGCTCTCCAGCATGAGCATACAAGGTTTTGTCAAAATCATCTTGGGAAATGTTCTATAATATGCTCGCTTCAGTCTGCGTCCCGTTGCAAGCAGTAGCGATTCTCATATTCGGCAAAATAACGATTGAATTCCGCTTCATGACTGTCCTTGATATTGTGCAGATATTCATGCGTATCAAACTGATCCAAAGCCAACTCAATCATGGCAACCGCGATATTGGAACAGTGGTCTGCAATCCGCTCATAATTGGTCAGCAGATCGTTAAATACAAAGCCGTGATCCAAGGTGCAGTTGCCGGACTGGATCCGTTTGACATGTTCGATCTTAATTTCATCGCAAAGATCGTCAATGACTTCTTCCAACGGTTCTACCCGTCTTGCAAGGGAAAGATCGTCACTGGTAAATGCGTCGGTCGTCAGCACCACAATTTCCGCCACAGCGGATGCCAACACATCCAATTCCGCATTTGCCGAAGCGGAAAATTCCAATTTCTTTTCATGGATTTCCCGCGCCGTTTCCGAAAGATTTACCGCGTGATCTCCGATCCGTTCAAAATCGCTGATGGTATGCAGGAATTTAGAGATCTCACGGCTTTGATCGTGAGAAAGATCCGTACCGGTCAACTTTACAAGGTAGGTACCGAGCTTATCTTCGTAACGGTCGATGACATCCTCTTTATTCTGAATTTTCTGATACCCTTCTTCGCTGTAACAATGCAGGAGCGCGAAAGCGCGCGAAAGATTTTTCCGGCTTTTCCGTGCCATGGAACAAACCGCCGCGCGGCTTTGCTCCAGTGCCAAGGTCGGATGGGCAAGGAAACGTTCCTCCAGCCGATCCATTTCCGCAGTTTCTTCCAGGTCCTCCGGATTATCTTTGAACAACCACACAACAATCTTTTCCAAAAGTCCGGTAAGCGGTGCAAGCAATACCACCGTGGCAAACCGAAATACCGTATTGATGAGGGCAATATCTACCATATCGACCGTCATGGTCATAAAAGAAAAACCGACAAATGCGTTTACCGTATAGAACACAACGGACCATACAATCACGCCGATCACATCAATCAGCAAATAGACAAATGCCGTTCTGCGCCCATTCACACCGGCGCCAAGTGCAGAAAGCAACACCGGTACCGCCGCGCCGATGGCAATGCCCATGATGATCGGGAAAGCAACTTCAAAGCTGATGACACCCGTAATGGACAGCGCCTGCAAAATACCGACCGTTGCGGACGCACTTTGCAACACGCAAGTAATGAGCATCCCTGCCAGAATGCCAATCATCGGATTGGAAAAGGTCGTGAGCATATGTAAAAACGCAGGACTGTCACGCAAAGGTTCCACCGCCGCAGACATCGCGGACATACCGGTCATTAAAATCGCAAATCCCATCAGAATTTCCCCGATGTGCTTGCGCATCCGGTTTTTGCAGAACATCGTCAGCACAATACCGATAACCGCAACAACACCCGTCAATGTTGCGGTGGACAGCAGTTTCACCCAAGTGGACGTGCCGGTACCGACATCGGACAAGCAGATAATCCATCCGGTCACACTGGTTCCGAGAATGGCGCCCAACACGACGCCGATTGCCTGCCGCACCCGCATCATACCGGAATTTACAAATCCCACAACCATGATGGAAGTTGCGGACGAGGACTGAATCACCGCCGTCACGCCGGTTCCAAGTAAAACGCCCCGTAACGGGGTACTGGACAACCGATACAACACCAATTCCAACTTACTTCCGGCAACACTTTTCAAACCGTTCCCCATCAGCATCATGCCAAACAGGAACAAGGCTACTCCACTGAGTAACGCAATTACACTATCCATACGACTCCATCCTGTATGTTTTTTTCACTTCATTTTTTCTTCACATAATACAGTATAACACATATGAAACAGAAAAGAAAGTGATTTCTCGATTTTTTTCGATTTTGTAACTTTTGCCTAAAAACGAGCAAAAAAACAAAATCAAATTTAGGAATGGATCGTAGGATTTTACTTATAATGTACCGGTGCGGATACGGGCAATGGCTTCTGTCTCTCCAATGACCGGAATCCCCTGTTCGGTGAGCAGGGCGGCGGTAACGCCGTCGCCCGCTGTCAACGTATGCGTAAAAGTACCGTCATAAATTTCTCCTTTTCCGCAGGAAGGACTGCGCTCTTTCAAAATCGCAAGTGCACAGCCCTCCGATTTCGCAATCAACAAAGCGGCGTATGCGCCACGCTGGTATGCGTCGCTGACATCCGCACCGGCTGCATTTTTTACGCTTCCGTCTTTCTGCCGCTCAGCAGGCAAACGGGGCGTCGGCAAGCCGCCGGCTTCTTCCGGACAAATCGTCAAAACCGTATGCCGGTGGCAAAGTTCCCGTATTTCTCGGATGGGTTTGGATGCGCCGTCATAACGGCACATTTCACCGATCAGACATGCACTGATTAAAATTTTCATATTTTTTCTTCTCTGCTTTCTTTTACAAATTTTACACCCAAGCGTACCGCTGCTCTTTATTCGGGGTGACGCTGTTTTTGACGAAGTAATAACAATAAAAATCCACCCGCATAGCGGGTGGTATTTCATTTTCGG